>Ga0315540_10001408_pt1 | contig 13772 bp, 12 predicted proteins | sample SalMarSW160110MG_FD_203677 | JGI IMG/M metagenome (GOLD analysis project Ga0315540, IMG submission 203677) | Salt marsh sediment microbial communities from the Plum Island Ecosystem LTER, Massachusetts, United States - Salt Marsh Sediment SW1601-10 ... | reverse complement strand
AAAAGCGGGCGGCGATGTTCGGATCGGCGTCCCTGCTGGCTGCGAAGGAATGGCCTGTGTCGGGAGCGATACGGCCTTCATCCACCAGTCCGACGGGGGCCAACATGGCGCTGCCGTCTTTATCCAGAAGCACTCCGTCGCCCACAGCGTCGCGGATGATTTTGAGGCCGATGCGCTCCGCTTCAAGGGCCGTGGTGTGCGGGCGGTAGAAATAGCCCTCGATGGCGGAAGAATCCATGAAATCCAGCTTGATGTAACGAACGCCCCACTCGCGCGTCAGAACCCGGTAGGTCTTGCGAAGGTACGCCTGGGCGCCGGGGTTGGTGGTGTCGAGCACATAGAGCGGATCAACCTGCCCGTGAACGTAGCCAATGCGGATGGGCTGACCCTTGGCGTCGTGCACCAGCCAGTCCTTGTGATGCTGGTAGACCCAGGCGCGATTGGAGACCTCAAAGGGCGCGGTCCAGACAGCCAGGTGCAGGCCCATATGGGTGATTTTGTACCCGATGTTTCGCATGCCGTCCGGGAATTGCCTGGCGTTAGCAGTCATGTATTCACCGCGCGCATAATCGTAACCTTCGTCCAGATGGCAGAAATCGAAACCCAGCTTCTTCAGGTGCCTGGCCAGCCACCTGGCATTGGTGAGCACCTCTCCTTCATTCATGCCCCCGTAGAAAGCCGTCCAGCTCCACCAGCCCATGGGAGGTTTGCTGGAAATGCGCCCCTGGTGCAGCCGCCGCACGGCGGTGCCGTAGGCTTCCAATTGCCCGCGGTAGTCGGCGCCGGCCGCAAACATAACCGTTTCTGATCTCAATTCCTTGCCGGGAGCAACGGGAAGGCTCAACTGAACACGCTGGGCGGACGGGATGTCGTCCCGCAGAAGGACGGCCCCGGTTGTCCCAGTGGAATCCACAGTAAACGCACCGATGCTCGACGCGCCCATGGGAGGCTTTTGAACCTTCAAGTGCAGCGTGGTGACAAAGCGGTTCTCGGTGAGCGCCGCGAGGAGAAGGCTCTGTTTGCTGTGGCGGTTGTAAATCAGGCCGTCGCGGAATCCAACATATTCTCCATCGGGGGCCTGGTCGAGGCCGCCGATAGGGATGGTGGGATCTTCGGTAAAACTTTCAAACATAAAGCGGTCGGCGCCCTCCGTGCTGCCCAGGTTGATCCGCGGAGTTCCGATGGCATCGACGTCGCGAATGGCTTCCACCGAAACAGATTTGGCTGTGTGGTTCGCAACCTTAACCTGCACCGTGCCGTAAGGAAGATTGTTGTATAAGCGCAGGACGCAGATGAGGTCGGGCGCGGAACTGAGACCGCTGAAGGTGACGGTGGTCTCCCGGCCTACGCCCAGGGCATCTTGAAAAGTGCCCTCTATCGTCTGGTGCTGCGGATAGTCGCCTGACCGCACCCAGCGATGGTTGATCTCTGCGCCCACACCGGCTTCAAGCACGGGAGCCTGTAAACCGGTGGTCCTGACAGCATACGACCCGTTCTGCGGGTTAACGGTGACGGCCAACTGCGAATTGTGGAGCGATGCGGCCGAAGATGCTTCTGGGATTACAAATACGATTGCAAAACATATAAACAAACCTAGAAAGGAGAAATGAATGGACTTGAATACTGCCTTTTTCATGGTGGTTCCCTACCCTGGATTTGGATTATGACTTCGATTGGCGTCCGCCTGAGCCTCCGACGGATGACTGAAAAGGCGGCGCCCCATCAATGACGGAGTTCCCGGCGGTTGCGACCCGGACATTACGATTGATGTTCAGGATGCGTGCAGGCGCCAGGGAACGACGTATTGTAGGTGTCGCCCTGGTACCGCAGTTCTTCATCCAGGCCGATCTTCGATGTGTAATAGCCAAAGATGGTCAATTCCTTGATGAAGTCGAAAGCTTTCACGCCGGCCTCGTCTTCCGGTCTGGCTTTTGATGGATCGGCAAGGGGTTTCAGCAGTGCCGTCTGCTCAGCCACGGTGAGGCTGACGAACGGTTTGTTGTGCATTGACAGGCTGCGGCCGTCAAACCACGCCAGCGCCCGGATGATTTCCTGCTGGTTCGACTGGGTCTCCTCGTTGTAGCGTAGGTCTGCATAGCGGTTCACCAGCGCCTCTTTGGCTCCCGGCGTGTCCGTTGCCGGAATGATCAGGTCGGTCAGTGCAATCAGGGTTTCATTCTGGTGGGTGTCAAAGAACTGCGGCTTCCAGCTGGCACCAGCCTGGGCGGCACCATCAGCGTCCGTGGCCACGCCCATAGCAGCGGCAGGGGAGGGCTGGGTCTGCCCAAGAATCGGAAGCGTGGTCAGCCCCCCGGCTCCCATCACCAGAGTCTTCAGCACGCCGCGGCGTCCCTGATTGGTTCCCTTCTCGTTTCTTCTTGTCATGACAATGCATCTCCCTTTCCGTGGGTTCGGCGCGAGTTCCTAACCAAAGGCTCCGGCGCGCATCTGTTCAGCAATGTAGTCGGCGGTGCGCATGGAGAGAGCCAGGATGGTGAGCGTCGGGTTCTTCTCCGATGAATTGAGAAAACACGACGCGTCCGTCACAAACAGGTTCTTGATGTCGTGCGACTGGTTAAACTTATTCAGGTAGGAAGACTCGGGATCATTCCCCATGCGCGCCGTTCCGGCCGAATGGATGCTCCATCCGGGAGGCAGCGGAGTCTTCCGTTCGCCGATCACCTCAATGCCGGCCTTCTTGAACATTTCCTCCTGCGTATCGACCGCGTCACGGGCCATGGCGAGTTCGTTGGGGCCCCATTCCACTTCAAACTTGAGCACGGGAATGCCCCAGGTGTCACGGACCGTCGGATCAATTTCAACGTGGTTTTCAGCGCGCGGCACCACCTCGCCAAATGATCCCATGCTGATCACAGTGGCGTAGTATTTCTTGACTTCATCCTTGAACTCGGCGCCGAAGCCGGGAATCTTGCGGGCAAAGCCCGGAAACTCGCTGCTTCCGCCACCGCCCTCGAATCCGTAGCCGCGCACAAAGTCCTTCCTCTGTTCCTTCAGGTTTCGGAACCGCGGAATATAAATTCCGCCGCCCTCCGGGTGTGCGTCTCCGCCGCGGTTGGCGTTTCCCTTCAGCCGCGGAATGATTCCCGAGATGCTGCCGGCCATAATCTGTTCGCAGAAATATTTCCCCAGCACACCGCTGGAATTGCCCAGGCCGTTCGGGTGATCGTCGCTCTTCGAGTTCAGCAGGATGCGCGTGGTGTCCAGCGTTCCGGCGCCCACCACGATCACCTTGCCATAGACTTCTTCCACCCGGCGGGTGATGCGATCAATAAAGACGACGCTTTTGGCGCGGTTTTCCTTGTCGGCCGTCACCTTCCAGACAACGGCGTTGGTGCGCGTGGTCAGGTTGCCCGTCTTCTCGGCAATCGGGAGCAGGGCCCCCACAGAGCTGAACGATGCTCCAACGTTGCAAACCCGCCCGCAGTGCCCGCAATAATGGCAGGGGACGCGGCCGTGGAATCCGGGCTTGGTCACCGTGGCCGAACGGCCCTGGATCACATGCCGGCCGGCGAACTTGCTCTCAACCTGTCCTTTGAAGATGGACTCCGCGCAGGTGAGCGGGACGGGCGGGAGAAAATGGCTGTCCGGATTGTTCTGCAGGCGGTCTGTGTGCCCGCAAACCCCAATCCAGTCCTCCACCTTGCTGTAGTAAGGTTCGACGTCTTCATAGGAAATGGGCCAGTCCGTCCCAACGCCATCGTGACTGGCCGCCTTGAAATCCCTGGGACTAAGGCGAAGCGATACAAGCCCCCAGTGGAGCGTTTTGCCTCCCACCGCCTGCGCGCGCACCCATGTAAACTTCTTGCCCGTGTAAGGATTTTCAAGCTCGTTGACAAAATGCTTCTTGTTCCACGCATTGGCCGTGTAGTTGTAGATGGAGCGCTCAGATGGCCGGATGCGGCCTCGGAACGGGAATTGGTAAGGCTTGCGGTGATGGGCGAAATCCGTGGCGATATTAAATTTGGGTCCCCGCTCCAGCATGAGGACCTTGAGACCCTTCAGGCATAATTGCGTTGCCGCCATGCCCCCGGCAGCTCCCGATCCAATCACCACAACATCGTAGACTTTGGCCATTCCGGCCTCCCTTTCGGTATGAGTCTATTACCAGCCTCTAAGAAAAAACTGACCGGCAGCGTCCTGCTGACAATCCGCATGAAAAGCACGCCGCCGCCCCGTGTCCCGTTTCAGCAACAGAGGAACCTATTGCGGACGGCGCTACGTTTATCGCCCCGCGGCGGACCTAAGTGTGCTCAAGAAGCGGCGCAAAACGCCCGCAGCCAACGGCTTGCCTCTCTGTCATCTGACAAGAAGTGCGGCCCCAGCGGGGATCCCAGATAAACCAGCGTTCCCTTCCCGATGCGGCGCCTGGCAGCAATAGGAAGATCGCCGAACCAGGCAATGGTCTCGCCATCCCTGGGATCGACTGGAACAATTCTATTGAAGTCGCGGACTTTGGTTACAACGGGCCAGTGGTAATCAATATAGGGTGATTGTTTGAGCGAATCGGCGGAATCCCATAAACAAACGGGATCATGAAGGCTCAATCCGAACACTGACCTTATGACACGCTTATGAAAACCAAATTCTTCGGGACTGAGGAATGCCGCCCCGGATTCATAAAGAATGACGGACCCGTTTTCAAGATGCTCCCTGAGTGTTGCTGATGACTTCGCATCCGTTGTGGCCGATGCCGGCAGGATCATCGTGCGGGCAGAGGCGAGTGATTGAAAAGAAGTCCGCTGAAACGCAATATTCAAATGCGACAAGCCGGCTTGATATCCTGCCGCGGACTCGCCCAAGGGACAGCCCGGTCCCGGATCGACTACAACACATTGAGAATGGAAGGCCGGAGTTTGCGGGAGAATGCCGGCCAGTCCTGCCGCACCGGCGAGTCCAGCCGCCGAAGCGCCCGCCACACATCCCAGGAATCCGCGTCTTGAAATGGGCATCCTACACACTGTTGGCGATCAGGCGGTCGATGGCCGCCGCCGTATCATAAAACTGCTGGTCCTTCGCGTAATGGTACCGGCGTTCCATTTCAGCCACCAGCCAGCCGTCGTATTCCACTTTGCTGATGGCGGCGCGAATGGCCTTCCAGTTGTTGTCGCCGAGAAAAATGTTGGTATAGACGCTGTCACCGCAGCGCCCGCGCTTTTTCATGACGTCTTTCAGATGGATCCGCGTGATGTGCGGCCCCAGCATCTCAATCCATTGCTCGGCAAACCCGTCATCATGGATGTTGCCGACGTCCAGATGGATGCCCACCGAAGGTTCGTTAACGTCTTTGAGAAACAGCAGGAATTCGCGCGGTCCCATCAGGAATCTCTGCTCGGAGCAGCAGTTCTCACAGCCAATCCTGACTCCGGCGCGGGCGGCGTCCGGCGCCAGCATCTTCATCGCTTCCACGGTGCGCGGGTAGACTTCGTTGTAAGGAACTTCAGCGGTGACCAGGCCGGCCACAACCAGGATGGCGTCCGTGCCCAGAATTCTCGCCGTCTCGATCTGGCGCCTGACGATTCGAATCCCCTCTTCGCGGATTTTGGGATCGCGCGCGGAAAGCGAATATTTCCAGTGGAGGCCGGTCGAAACGTTTGAGACCACCAGGCCCGCATTTTCAACTTTACGCCGAAGTTCCTGCACCTGGGCGTCCGTGGTGCTCATCTGGAACCATGGGACGTCGCCCAGCCACACCTCGATGCCGTCGTACCCGGCTTTTTTGACTAACTCCAGCCCCTGCTCAAAACTCCAGCCCTCAGGAATTTCGTTGTCACCGATGGATTTTTTCAATTCGCCCCGAACCCCGGTTTCGTTAAGCTACGAATAATTTTGACGGCCCCCATGATTATCACAAACTACCGCCAACATCAATCCCTATTCCGTTTTCGATTGTTTGAAGACGTGGATTTCCGGCGCTAGTGGAAGGCGAATTCGGACCCGCCCGCTGGGCCAGCCAGGTTTGAGCGCCTACTCGCCCAGCACCTGAACCATGTAAGTTCGAAGGAGCGGGCCGTCGTACTCCATGAAATAAATGGTTTGGCGCGATCCGCGCACGATCTTGCCGTCCTCGATGGGAAACGAGCAACTGATGCCGCCCAAAATGCTCTTCAGGTGGGTCTCTGCATTGAAACCCAGGCGGCCGTCGTAATCCAGATAGCGGTGGTGGTGGTAGTTCTCGTCCTCAGGAAACAGCCGGCTGAAATGCGTGAGGATGTCCTCCTCCAGGCATGGAATGCCTTCCGTCACCAGCAACCCCGAAGAGGTGTGGCAGGTCATCACGTTCACCAACCCCTGCTTCACGCCAGTCTTGCTGACCACTTCGTCCACCTGAGGCGTAATGTCGATGGCCTCTTCGGCTTTCCGCGTCTGAACCCTAATCTTTTCAAGCTTGATGATCATTGCTGTTACCCGCCTTATTTCCCGCTCTTATTTGAGACCCAGCAAGCGACCGGGATTCTCTTCAAAAACCTTTTTCAAACAGCCTTCAGTCAGTTCCAGGGTTCCCAACGCATAAACCATGTTTTTGATTTCAACCCGCGGATAGTTTGAGCCAAAGAGCATCCGGTTGCGCAGGCTGCGTTCCAGTAGTGTGGTTGGAATCTGCTTTGAAAACACGAACTGAAAAAACTCTCTCGGGCTGTCGTAATAGAGGCACGACGTGTCGAGATAGACGTTGGGATACTTCAGCGCCAGCGCGGTAGCCTCCCACACCCAGGGCCAGCCCCAGTGCGCCAGGACAAAATTCAGTTTCTGAAATCGCGCGATGGCTTCTTCCAGCAGCATGGGATGGCCGCGTTCAATCAGCGTGGAGGGAGCCCAGCTCATGCCGGTGTGCACCAGCACGGGGATATTCAACCCCGCCGCCGCTTCGTAAAGGTCGTACACTTTGCTGTCGCGCAGCTCGAAATCCTGCAGCGCCGGGTCGAGCTTCAGCCCTTTCAAGCCCATTTTTTTGACGGCCTGTTCCAGTTCCTTTGCCGCACCCTCTTTCAGCGGGTCCACGCTGGCGAATCCGATAAAGCGATTGCTGATGGAACACAGGTCCGCCACCTGCTCGTTGGAACTGACGGCGTCGCCACGCGCCCTTTCACAATCAATGGGCAGCAAAACTGCGCGGTCAATTCCTGCCACATCCATCTGCAGGTGGAAAGTCTCGAGCGGCTGGAAATTGTTGCCGATTTGGAAGACGTTCCGGGCCATCCGGGCGTAGTTCGGATACTTGTCCACCATTTCCTGAATCAGTACCGGGTGCGTATGAAAATCAATTCTCATGCTGCCGCCTCATTCCCATGCTGTTGTAAAAATTCCTGCCATTTGGCGGGCTCGCGGAAAGCCTCCGTGCCGCCCGGCCGGGTGGTTGAAAAGGCTCCGGCCATGTTGCCACTGGCCAGGCAAACCTGAAGGTCGCCCCCGCGAACGTATTGGTGCAAAAAGCCCGCGTCAAAACTGTCGCCGGCACCGACCGGGTCCACGGCGTTCACGGCATATCCGGGGTGTTCCCATTCCTGCTGCCCGCACCTGACGCGGGCGCCCCGCTGACCCAGCTTGACGGCCACCACCTTGACCTGCGCGGCCAGCTTATCAACCGCTGTCGGCAAGCTCTCCTGGCCGGTAATCCTGCCCGCCTCTCGCCCGTTGACGAATAGGACATCCACCAGGGGGAGAAGCTCGTCCAACCCGTCCCAGCGGTCATCCGGATCATCATTGGTGTCAAGCGAAGTGCTGAGACCGGCGTCTTTCATCTGTTGAAACAGTTCCGGGATTCGGGGCCGCAGCGCCCGGTGCAGGTAAAACGAGGAGAGGTGAAAGTGTTTGCCGGAGCGAAGGTAGTCGAGATCAAGGTCATCGTATCCCATTTCAAACATAGCGCCGGGATACGTCAAGATTCGCCGGCTGGACCTCCCCGCGACGATGACAGTCAATCCTGATTTGGTTGATCCCGCCACGCTTCGCACCCGGCTGACGTCCACGCCACCGGAGGCGAGCCGATCGAGAGCAATTTTCCCCAGGGGATCGGTACCTATACGGGAAATGAACCCGACCCGGTCGCCGATAACTGCAAGGTTGTGGGCAAAGATCGCGGACGAACTTCCCAGTGTCAGGGCCAGATCGTTTGCCAGAATTTCCTTTTCCGGCTCCAATTCATCCGGCAGGCCGTAAAGGATAAGGTCGAGGTTCAACTCACCGACCACGGTCACGTCGAATTGCGCCATTCCTAATCCCTACCCAGCCTTTTCCTTCAGGACAACCACCCGGCTCAAATGCCGCGGCTCGTCAGGATCAAACCCCCGCTTCAGTCCCAGATAGAGGCCCATTAACTGCGCCGTGAGTATGTGCGGCGCCAGCCGCGCCACTTCGGGGACGTCCAGTTCCAGTTCAACCAGCACGTCGGCCGCGCGGCGAACCCTGTCATTCGCGCGGTTCGTAATCACCAGTGTCTTTCCGCCGAGTTCCTTCATCTCTTCCAGGACTTCCTGCTCGGAGTCGCCCGTGCTTTCGGCAAGGAAGAAGGTGAGCAACGTTTGCGGGCTTACAATCGACTTCGGGCCATGGCGGAATTCCAGTGTGTGAAAAACCTGAGCGTAGGAGCAGGACATTTCCGTCACTTTCAGCTGCCCTTCTGACGCAATCCCGAAATACGGTCCCTGCCCCATAAAGACGTAATCGGCAAACTCATTGGAGCTGGCAAATTCCTCAATGCGCGGCTGCAGCCGTTCCAGGGCCCGCTGTGCCTGATCCGGCATCTGCTTGAGAGCCTCCAGAAAGTCCTTCCGATTGCCGGCCCATCCCGCCAGCGCCTGCTGGCCCAGCAACATGGTGCTGAAGGAACGGGTCATCACAGTGCTCTGCTCATCCGCTGCCGGCAACAAAAGAGTGGAGGTTACCCGCTTTTCAAGGTCCTGGCCCGTGGCGCAGCTGACCCCCAGGGTCCGGATGTTGCGTTCCTTTTCCAGATAGTCGGCCGCCATCAGCATCTCGGTTGTGTGCCCCGAGCGTGAGATCAACACCGGCTGGCACTTCCCTCTCCCCAACACCTGGTCGGGATAAAACAGAAGTTCGGACGCTGGTACAGCCTTCGCCCGCTGTCCGGTGACTGCGGTCCAACTCCATGCGGCCGCCTGGGCCACGTAATAGCTCGATCCACACCCCACAAAGACCCACTCATCGGCCTCTTCCAAGGGCTTCAGAACTTCCGCATAGCGGTTGTGCTCTTCAAGTTCCTGGAGAGTTGCTGCCCAGACGCCGGGCTCTGACATGATTTCTTCGAAACTGCGATGTCCTCGCCCTTCTATAATTTCACTCACGCCACTGCCTCCTTGACTCGCTATGAAAAGTTCTAATTCAAAAGGAAAACTCGTACGATGTGGGATTGCCACAGCACAGAAGTCGCTGCAAGTCACCCGCAACACATATTACGGTATCTTTCTTTTTACTATGCTTTTCTTTCGAATGTCAAAGAGTTTTATCCCGGAGCGCCGTTAGCACCATCTGCGCCCAGCCTTTGCCATTCGCAAACTACCTGACTATGGGCCCCAAACCGCATAAGAACTCCCTGGCAAAGCAAAATACACCTGACACCTTTTAACGTTTCAGCCAGGGGGTCACGGGAACCTGGCCAGGGTTCTGAGGCTTATAAGGCCATGTGATTCGCCTGCCGGTTGCGGCGGATTCGTAGGCTGCGTAGATAATTTCCAGCGTAGCTCGTCCGTCTTCGCCGCTTTCCATTAGTTCCTCTTTTCCCAGCAAAGCACGCGTAAAGTGGCGCATTTCATGCGGAAACCCGTAAAGGAAGGCTTCCTCAAACACCGTAAAGGTCCAACCTTTTGTCTCGCCGGCCTTTTCCACAGCGTACCCGTAGCCATTCTTGCTGTAGGTTTCCATCGAGCTGCCGCGCAGCAGATCGCAATGGATCACACCTTCGGTCCCGTAAAGGTCTGCACGATCGTCCATCCCGCCGTGCCGGGCCCAGCTGTCTTCAATGACCGCGATGGCGCCGTTTTCGAATTCAACAATTACCAGCGAATTGTCATCGCCCCGGGTGCGGCCCTTGTGGTAAACCAGCTGGCAGTGGGCGGTCACGCTTTTGACCGGTGGCTTGCCATACAGCCAGCGGGTCCATTCGATACCATGGCAACCCATGTCCATCAGCGCGCCGCCACCCGATCGGTTGACATCGTAGAACCAGTCCGAGTGCGGCCCGGAGTGCTTTTCACTTTGCTTGGCCATATAAACGTCGCCGATGGCACCCTCGTCAACCAGCTTTTTCACGCGAGCATATTTGGGCGAGAAGCAGATGGTTTCCGCGTACATCAGCTTGACATTGTGCTTCTTGCAGGCGGCGATCATGGCGTCCGCGTCTTCCAGCGTGTGGGCGATGGGTTTTTCAAGGATAACGTGCTTGCCGGCTTCAGCCGCGGCCAGTACCACCTCGCGATGCAGGTCATTGGGAATGCCTACCACGACCACATCCACGTCATTCTGGTCCATCATCTTTCTGTAATCCGTGACAGCCTGCGGAATCTTCCACTTGCGGGCGAATGCTTCAACATGATCCTTGTTGGGCGAGCATGCCGCGACGAGTTCAGCCTCACGGACCTCCTGGAAGGCTTCTGCATGAAGGTTCGAAACAAAAGCCGATCCAATGACACCCACCCTTACCTTTTCCATTCTCGCTCCTTAGAAACGAATTCCGATTGGCGCGTTTCGATGAACGGATGCCGCACAGCAGAAACGTCCGGGACACAAAAGACGACCCTCCAAGATATCATAAGGACGAGTGAACTCGAATCCCAAATTACCTTCGATCAATTGTTCTGCAGGCTTACAATGCATCAGGAACACATATCCGGCAGGCCATCGTACGCTGTCTCGCAGAATTTTGTTGCAGGCAAAAGACGATCAGCGATAGCATCCAGTGTTTTGTTCCGGACGGGGGAAACGGTGCGACGAAACAAGGTGGACATTGTAGGACTGGGGTTAAACGCCACGGATACGGTGCTGATGGTGCGGGAATTTCCGCCGCTGGGCGGGAAGGAGCGCGTGGTATCGTTCTCCCAGCAGGCGGGCGGCCAGATGGCCACGGCCCTTGTGGCCTGCCAGCGACTGGGACTGAAGGCACGGTACATCGGGAAGGTCGGCGGAGATGAGGCCGGACGCTTCCAGTTGCAGAGCCTTCGCGAAGAGGGCGTTGATCTCAAATACGCGAGCGTGGTGCGCGGCGCCGCTACACAATTCGGCCTGATCATTGTGGACCAGGCTACCGGCGAACGGACGGTCTTCTGGGATCGCGACAAACGCCTGGCGGTTACGCCCCAGGAATTGAAGCCCGAGGCCGTCACCTCGGCCAGAATCCTACACCTCGACGGGTGTGATGCCGCGGCCTGCGCGCAAGGCGCCAAGTGGGCCCGCAAGGCAGGGATTCCCGTGGTGGCGGACCTCGATACCGTTTACAAGAAGGTGGAACAGATATTTCCGCTGATCGACTACCTCATCGCGTCCGCGAATTTCCTGCCTGCCGTGACCGGCCACAACGATCCGTTTCTCGTGCTGGAATACATGGCGCGGGAATACAAGATCCGTGCTCCGGGAATGACCCTGGGCCGCGACGGCGCGTTGGTTTACACCGGGGGCCGCTTCTATTACTCTCCCGGGTTCGTAGTGGAGACGGTCGACACAACAGGCGCCGGCGACATCTTCCACGGGGCATTCGCTTACGGGCTGCTCCAGGGATGGACCATCGAACAGATCCTGGATTTTTCGAACGCCATGGCCGGCCTGAATTGTACGCGCGTTGGCGCGCGAGGCGGCATCGGAACCCGGGCCGAAGCTGAAAAATTAATCGCCACCGGCACGCGCCACCGCAATCCAGACTACGCAAACCTCCCGCGGCCCGGCGCCAAGAGCGTAGGCGGTCCAAGGCTGAAGAACACCCGACGCTCTTAAAAGCCATGTCCGACGATCGCTACACACTCATTACCGGCGCGTCCAGCGGCATTGGCGAATGCTTTGCGAGAGCCTTTGCCCGGCGCGGCCACAACCTGGCGCTGACAGCGCGCTCCGAGAGCAAGCTGAGCCAACTGGCCGCGGACCTGGTTCGTGAATACTCCATCAGCGTGGAGGTGCTCGCGGCAGACCTCAGCGTGCGCGACGCGGCGCCGCAGCTTGCCGCCATCCTCTACGAGCGGAACCTTTCCATCAGCGTGCTGGTGAACAATGCCGCTTTCGGCGCGCGGGGTGAGTTCTGGAAACTGCCGATCGACCGCCAGATGGCGATGGTCCGCCTGAACATTAACGCATTGGCCGAGCTCACCTACCTGCTGCTGCCTGCCATGGTGGAACGCGGCGAAGGCTCGATCATCAACGTGTCCTCCACGGCAAGTTTCCAGCCGTTGGCCTACACGGCCACCTACGCCGCCACCAAGGCGTTTGTGACGAGTTTCTCAATGGGCCTTGCCGAAGAGGTGCGGCCGCACGGCATCCGCGTGGTAACGCTGTGTCCCGGCGGCACCCGCACCCATTTTTTTGAGGCCGGCAACTACGGCGTGCGCACCCTTCCCGGCGGCCTGCAGGACCCCAATGAAGTGGTTGAAGATGCCTTCAGGAAGCTTGACCGCGGCGGCGGCCTGGTGGTGCCAAGACTCCTCAACAAGCTCGGGGTCATTGTCCAGCGTTTTATACCGCGCAGAATGGTGGCAAAACTCGCGGCCACGGCCTTTCGTCCACGCAACGGCGCCGACCACCCCTAAGCGGGTGTCGCCGGCCGCATATCGCCTTAGCTGAAAGGACCTTCACTCATGGAACTCTCAAACTTGATTTCGAGCTTGCGCCAAGCCCGCGTAGTCGACCTGAGCCAGACGCTCGAAGAACACATGCCAAACTTCCCTACCCACTCCAAGTTCTTCCACAACCTCTGGGGTTCCTACCAGTTCGGTGGCAGATCGCTCAGCTACCAGCTCCAGGTGCATGAGCACAATGGAACACACGTGGACGCGCCGGTGCACTTTGTGAGTGACGGGAAAATGGACGGACGCAAGACCGTCGAGCAGATTGAGCCTGTGCGCCTGATCGGTCGCGGCACACGACTCGATTGCCGTGGGTCAAAAGAAGGCGATTACGTGTCTCTGAAGTTCATTCAGGACTGGGAAGCGCAGCATGGACCCATCGAAGCTGATGACATTGTGCTGTTCAATTTTGGATGGTCGGAACACTGGGGCCTGCCGCCCAACAACAAGCGTTACCTCGCAGACTGGCCCGGCGTGAGCGTCGAGGTGGCGGAATATCTCGTGAGCAAATCCGTGGCGGCAGTTGGGGTCGATTCCCTTTCGCCCGACCCGCCCGCAGCGCTTGAGGACCATCCGATCCATCCCCTGCTGCTTGAAAAAGAGGTCCTGATTATCGAGAACCTCACCCGCCTTGACGAGCTACCGGATTTCTTTCTTTTTATCGCGCTGCCGCTGAAAATCCGAGAGGGTTCGGGTTCGCCCATCCGGGCGGTTGCACTGGCTTAGAAAGGGGTGAAATTTCGTCGTGCGCTATGCTTCCGTGGCGTTCAGGTAACGGTCCACCACCGGCTTCCATTTGCCCTGCGCATCCAGGATGATCTCAACGGTCTCGCGTACGGCACCCACCCCGCCGGGCGCTTTGGTCACGTAGTGAACATGCCGCCGGAGCAGCGGGTGCCCGTTCTGGACGCATACAGCCAGCCCCGCGCGCTTCAGGATGGGCAGGTCTACCAAGTCGTCACCCACATAACA
>Ga0315540_10001407_pt1 | contig 13774 bp, 16 predicted proteins | sample SalMarSW160110MG_FD_203677 | JGI IMG/M metagenome (GOLD analysis project Ga0315540, IMG submission 203677) | Salt marsh sediment microbial communities from the Plum Island Ecosystem LTER, Massachusetts, United States - Salt Marsh Sediment SW1601-10 ... | reverse complement strand
ACCAGGTTGTTTGCATGCTCTATCTGCTCAATGGAAAATTCCTGCAGCTGCAACGGCTACTGTATCTGTACGATTTGGGGGCCTGGGAGGTGTTCGAAACGGCACAGAAGCGGGATCTCGATTTCTACAAGGATGCGGGCCTCGACCCGGCTATCAACAAGCTGCATTGGTTCATGTGTGGTTTCGAGGGCGCTGCGCTGATCCGCAACGCCGATATGTTTCCGGACTATCCGTTGGCGCAGCGCCAGCCGATCGCGGATCTTTGGTTTGCGGCGATGTTCCACCGGTTCAAAAGTCAACTGCGGCTGACTTTCGGCTCCAGTCTTGCGGGCGAGGCCGAAATCCTGTGCGCCAAATTGCGGACATCGACGGGCCAGATGTCGTTCGGTGACATGCTGACCGAAGTCAGCGGCTTTATCGCGCTGTTTTCCAAGGACAGCGCGCAAAATTATTTCGATTTTTGGGATGCGGTCATCAACAAGGGCAGGCCAGCCGCGCCTCCCTTGGTTGCGGCTGGCGGACGCTAGGGTGGGGTGGGTCCTGCCATGAAAGTCGTCATTCTCGCCGGCGGGCTCGGCACGCGCATTTCGGAGGAAAGCTATCTGAAACCCAAGCCGATGATCGAGATCGGCGGCAAGCCGATCCTCTGGCACATCATGAAAATCTATTCGGCGCACGGCGCCAACGACTTCGTGATCTGCTGCGGCTACAAGGGTTACGTCATCAAGGAATATTTCGCCAACTACTTCCTGCACATGTCGGATGTCACCTTCGACATGGCCGACAATAGCATGATCGTGCACCAGCAGAAGGCCGAGCCGTGGCGCGTCACGCTGGTCGACACCGGCGAGGACACGCTCACCGGCGGCCGGCTCAAGCGCGTGGCCGATTACATCGCCAACGAGAAGTCGTTCTGCTTCACCTATGGCGACGGCGTCGCCGACCTGAACATTCGCTCGGCGATCGACTTCCATCACGGCCACGGCAAGCTGGCGACGGTCACCGCGGTGCGCCCGCCTGGGCGCTTCGGCGCGCTGGTGCGTGACGGCGATGTGGTCACCGCCTTCAGCGAGAAGCCGCGCGGCGATGGCGGCTATATTAATGGCGGTTTCTTCGTGTTGTCGCCGAAGTGCCTCGAGTTCATCGACAGTGACGATATGAGCTGGGAAAGCTCGCCGATTGTCCGGCTTGCGGCCATGGGCGAGATGATGGCGTTCGAGCACTGCGGCTTCTGGCAGCCGATGGATACCCTGCGCGACAAGACCATGTTGGAAGAGTTGTGGGCATCCGGCAAGGCGCCATGGAAAATCTGGCAATGATACGCGCGGCCGACGCCTCGTTCTGGCATGGCAAGCGGGTCGTGCTGACGGGCCATACCGGCTTCAAGGGCTCGTGGTTGACGCTGTGGCTGCACCGATTGGGCGCCGAAGTGACCGGCATCAGCTTGCCGCCGATGTCGGCGCCCAACCTTTATACCGAAGCCAAAGTCGACGCGGTGTGCCAAAGCCATTTCTGCGATATTCGTGATGTCTCGGCACTCGCCGCACTTATCAAACAGGCGCAGCCGGAAATTGTTTTCCATCTCGCCGCCCAACCACTGGTCTATGAGAGCTATCGTGCGCCACTGACGACGTTCGAGACCAATGTCATGGGCACAGTTCATTTGCTGGAAGCGCTGCGTAGCCTCGACAGTGCGCATGTGGCGGTGATGGTAACGACCGATAAGGTCTATCGCGACGTGGATGGAGGCGAGCCTTGTCGCGAGAACGATGCCCTCGGCGGCTACGATCCATACAGCGCGAGTAAAGCGGGCTGCGAGATCGCCATAGCAAGCTATCGCGATTCCTTCTTGTCGACTCAAGGCGTGGGCGTCGCGAGCGCGCGGGCGGGAAACGTGATCGGGGGCGGCGACTGGTCGCGGGACCGCCTCATTCCCGATGCGGTGCGCGCATGGCAGGAGGGCCAGACGCTGGCGGTGCGCCGGCCGCAGGCGGTTCGGCCCTGGCAACATGTCTTGGAGCCGCTTTTCGGTTACCTGACCTTAGCGCAAAAGCTCTGGGAGCGGCCGGCATTGGGCGGCGCCTATAATTTTGGCCCCGACGCCGGCGAAGCGGTGGCCGTGCGGGATCTCGTCGAGCTGGCGCGCGCCGCTTATGGCGAGGGCGAGGTGCATTTCGGCGACGGCAGCGCCAGTCCGCATGAAGCCACTTGGTTGGCGCTGGATAATGCCAAGGCGCGAAATGTGCTCGGCGTTGCGCCCAGGTTGACGCTGGTACAGGCCGTGCAGCGAACGATGGCGTGGTACCGCACACACAAAGACGGCGCCGATGCGCGGCAATTGTGTGAGGCGGATATCGCTGATTTCGAGGCGCGCATGCTGCCGAAGGTGAAGCCGATGGCGGCCGAGAAACGGGCCGGCTAGCTGTGCCTTTTACGCCGACGCCTTTGCTTGGGCTCTGCCGCGCCGACATCGCCGCCTATGAGGGCATGGCGTGAACCGCTTTGCGATTGCCGATCTGCCTTTGCCGGGCCTCAAATGTATCGAGCGCCGGCGCGTAGGCGATGCGCGCGGCTATCTTGCGCGGATTTTCTGCGCTGACGAATTGCGTGCGGCAGGATGGACCTGCCCGGTCGCGCAGATCAACCACACCTCTACGGCCAGGAAAGGCACCGTGCGCGGGCTGCATTTCCAGCATCCGCCGTATGCCGAGATGAAGCTGGTGAGCTGTATCCGCGGCGAAGTCTTTGACGTCGCGGTCGACCTCCGCAGGGGTTCGCAGACCTTCCTGCGCTGGCACGGCGAGCGTCTTTCGACCGACAACAATCGGGCCTTGCTGATACCCGAAGGTTTCGCGCACGGCTTCCAGGCGTTGAGCGACGACGCTGAATTGATCTATTGCCATTCGGCCGCGTACAACGCCGCCGCCGAGGGCGGCCTCGACCCGCAGGATCCCAAGCTTGGTATCCATTGGCCGCTGCCCATTGCCGAACTGTCCGCGCGCGACGCGCAGCATCCGCGGCTCGACGGCAGCTTCGCGGGCGTGTCGCCATGAATTGCCGCCATTGCGGCGCGCCGCTTGCGCACGTCTTCATCGATCTTGGCATCGCGCCGCCGTCCAATGCCTATCTGACTGCGGCCGAGTTGAGCCGGCCCGAAAAGCGGTATCCACTGAAGGTGATGGTCTGCGAGCGTTGCTGGCTGGTGCAGACCGAGGACCACGCCGCCGCGGACGAGCTGTTCGGCGCCGACTACGCCTATTTTTCGAGTACGTCCTCCGGCTGGCTCGCCCACGCCAAACGCTATGCCGACAAGATGATCCGCGCTCTCGCGCTGACGCACGAATCGTTCGTCATCGAAATCGCCTGCAATGACGGCTACCTGCTCAAGAATTTTGTCGCGGCCGGCGTTCCTTGTCTCGGAATCGAGCCGACCGCGAGCACCGCGGAAGCAGCCGAACAGCTCGGCGTCCCCGTGTTGCGCGAATTTTTTGGTGAGCAGTTGGCAAAGCGCTTGGCGGCCGAGGGCAAGCAGGCCGATCTGATCGCGGGCAACAATGTCTATGCGCACGTGCCCGAAATCAACGATTTCACGCGCGGACTGCAGGCGGCGCTCAAGCCCGGCGGCACCATCACGCTGGAATTTCCCCATGTCATGCGGTTGATCGAGCGCGCCCAGTTCGACACCGTTTATCACGAGCACTTCTCTTATCTGTCGCTGTTCACCGCCGCGCGCATCTTCAAGACAGCGGGCTTGCGTATCTTCGACGTCGAGGAATTGCCGACGCATGGCGGCAGCCTGCGGATCTATGGCTGTCACGAGCGCGACGACCGCGCGACGACCGCCGCCGTTTCCGCGCTGCTCGCCGAAGAGAAGCGGCGCGGGTTGCAGACGCTGGAGGTCTATCGCGCCTTCCAGGCGCGCGCGGACGCGATCAAGGACGATCTTCTGCGTTTCCTGCTCGAGCGGAAGAGCGGGGCGCAGTCCGTCGCCGCCTATGGCGCCGCCGCCAAAGGCAACACCCTGCTCAACTACGCCGGCGTGACGCCCGATCTATTGCCGTTCGTCTGCGACGCCGCCGCTGCCAAACAGGGCAAGTTCATGCCGGGCAGCCACATTCCTATTTTGCCGCCGGCCGCGCTCAGCGAACGGCCGCCCGATTACCTGCTGATCCTGCCGTGGAACATCGCCGAGGAAATCAAAGCGGAGCAGGCGGCGCTTGCCGCGTCCGGCACGAAATTCGTCACCGCGGTGCCGCAGCTGGAGATCGCATGAGGGTGCTACTCACCGGCGCGACCGGCTTTGTCGGTCGCCAAGTGCTCAACGCGCTGCGCGAGCGCGGCGTGGCGGTGCGCGCCGTGATCCGCGAAGGAACGGAGGCGCGGCTGGCCGCGGCCATCGAAGATATCGTCGCGACGCCGGATTTGTTTGCCGAGAACGCCGCGTGGTGGGCGCGGGCCTGCGCGGACATCGATATTGCGATTCACGCCGCATGGTTTGCCGAGCCCGGCAGCTATTTGCATTCTCCGAAGAACAAGGCGTGCCTTGCCGGTACGCTGGAATTGGCCGAGGGCGTGGCGCGCGCGGGCGTCCGCCGTTTCGTCGGCATCGGCACCTGCTTCGAATACGATCTCGCCGCCGGCGCGCTTTCGGTTGACACGCCGCTGAAGCCCGCCACGCCCTATGCCGAAGCCAAGGCGGCCGCATTCACGGCGCTGTCACGGATGTTCGCCGAGCAGGGGATCGCGTTTGCCTGGTGCCGGCTGTTCTACCTCTATGGCGAAGGCGAGGACGAGCGGCGGCTCGTGCCCTATCTGCGCAAGCGGCTGGCCGCCGGAGAGCAGGCCGAGTTGAGCAGCGGCACGCAGGTCCGCGACTATCTCGACGTGTGCGAGGCTGGCCGCATGATCGCTGACGTTGCCTTGGGGAGTGTCCAGGGCCCCGTCAATATCTGCTCGGGAATCCCCGTCACCGTTCGCGAATTGGCCGGGCGGATTGCCGACGAATACGGCCGCCGCGACCTGCTGCGTTTCAGCGCCCGGCCGGACAATGCCCTTGATCCCCCGCGCGTGGTCGGCGTGCGCGCCGCGCTCTAGGCCAGCGGCCGAGTCGATTTCGCGCTCGTTTGCGCTCGGCCATTGGCCGACAGGCCGTGTTGGTTAACCGTTTGCTAATCTGCTGTCTTGTAAGAAATGGAGCCATGAAAGCCCGCCTCGAACCGCGCATCAATCTCGTCGGCCGCACGGCGCTGGAAACGGTCATCCCGCTGGCCACGCCCTTCATCGTTTTCGTCGACCCGGCGAGCTCGTGCAATTTCAAATGCACGTTCTGTCCCACCGGCCATCGCGACATGATCGCCGATACCGGGCGCTTCCAGGGCGTCATGAAGTTCGAGGTCTTCCAGAAGGTGGTCGACGACCTCGGCGATTTCGAAAAGCCAATCAAGGTGTTGCGCATATATAAGGACGGCGAGCCGTTCCTCAACAAGCGCCTGGCCGAGATGGTCGCCTACGCCAAGAAATCCGGCCACGTTGACTACATCGACACGACGACAAACGGCACGTTCCTCTCGCCCGAGCGCGTCGGCCCCGTGTTGGAGGCCGGCATCGACAAGATCAACATCTCGGTCGACGGCATGAGCGAGGAAACTTATCAGCGTTTCACCGGCTTCAAGTTCGACTTCGCGAAATTCGTCGACAACGTAAAATGGCTCTACGTCAATCGGGGCAATTGCGAGATCGTCGTCAAGATTCCGACCGAGCTCATCACCGAGGCGCAGCGGCAGCAATTCTTCGACACCTTCGGCGATCATTGCGACCGCATCTTCGTCGAGAACTTCGCGCCCTGCTGGCCCGAGTTCGACATCGAGGCGCATACCGGTGTGAAGATCAGCAAGGGTATCTACCAGCAGGACATCGGCGACACCGACACCTGCCCCTATATCTTCTACGGCTATTCGGTGAACGCCGACGGCTTGGTCAGCTCCTGCTTCCTGGATTGGGGCCGCAAGCTCATCATCGGCGACGTGCGCAAGCAGTCGATGAAGGACATCTGGAACTCCAAGGCGATGAACGCGCTGCGTCTGCAGCATCTCGAGGGACGCCGTCGGCAGAACGGCGTCTGCGGCAATTGCGGCCAGCTCAGCCATTGCTTGCCTGACAATATCGACGCTCATCGCCTCACGCTGTTGGCGAAATTTAAGACGCTCGTGCCCGTCGATCCGGACGTTGAGCCGCCGGGCGGGCAAAATCGCAAGTTCACCTCCGTGGCGGCGGAATGAAAGTCCTGCATGTGACGCCGCATCTGGGCGGCGGCGTCGGTAAGGCCCATGCCGCCCTCAGCCCCGTTTTGCCCGAAGTGGTGGAGCAGACCTTTGTTCTGCTCGAGCCGCCGCGCGACCGCCGCTATCTGGAAGCGATCGAGGCCGCCGGCGCGCGGATCGTCGTCGCGGGCGAACTTGCCGAGGTCGCAACGCTGGCCGGCGCGGCGGACATCGTCCAGTTCGAGTTCTGGAACCATCCGCGCCTGTTCGAATGCCTGGCCCGCTGCAAATTCCCCGCCATGCGCAGCGTGTTCTGGTCGCATATTTCGGGGCTGTACCGTCCGTTGATCCAGCCGGGCCTGATGGCGGAGGCTGCGCGCTTCGTGTTTACCAGCGAGGCGTCGCTGTCGATCCCGTGGGCAGCCGCGCCGCGCGGCAGCATCAAGCCGAAGCTCTCCGTCATCAACAGCGGCTTCGGCTTTGCCGATGCGCCGCAGCGCAAACCCGAGCCCAGACGGGTGCCGAGCATCGCCTATCTCGGCACCGTCGATTTCGTCAAAATGCATCCGGGATTTTTTGACGCCATCGATCAACTGGTCGGCGCCGATATCCGTATCTTGGTCTGGGGCGCCGCCGATGATGCGGTGGTGGCGCGGGCCCAGGCGATGCGCCATCGCGAACGTGTACATTTTTGTGGCGAGACCGCCGATCCGGCGGCCGCGCTCGCCGACGCCGATATCTTCTTCTATCCCCTGCAGCCCGATCACTTCGGCACCGCCGAGAATGCGCTGATCGAGGCGATGTCGCTCGGGCTGACGCCGGTGGTGCTGGACAATCTCGCGGAACGGGCGATCGTGCGCGACAGCGAGACCGGTTTCGTCGCGCGCAACGTCGCCGAATGCGCCTCGCTCTTGCAGATGCTGCTGCTGTCGCCCGAAGTGCGTGATCGGATCGCGCGCAATGCCGCACGTCACGTGGCGGAAAACCTGTCGCCGGCGCAGTCAGCGCTGGAATTCATGATCCTGTGGCTGGGTCTCGTCGCCGAGCCGGCGACCCGCTGCGATTTCTGCGCTGTCATCGGCGACAGTCCGGCCGATTGGTTCCTGGCAACCCAGCGTCTGCCGGGGGCGGCCTGGGTGCCGCCCGGCTGGCAGGCAAGCGAGCAGCGGCCCGCCAAGGGTACGCTGGCGCATTTCGAAAACGTCTTTGCCGGCGATGAGTCATTTGCCCGACTGCGGCGGCCGCTCACGGCCGGTCAGCGGCAACCCGCCCCCGAGCGAGAGCGGATCCGGGCCTAGAGCGTGCGGCTGAGCGCCAGCGGCTGGCTGGCCTTGGCGCTCGGCGCGTTGGTGCGGCCGGAGGCGCCATAAGTCGAGGGGGTCTGTTTGCGGGCGAGCTCGTCCGATACGCCGCGGATGATGCCTTCGGAGACCGCATGCGCGGTGGCCAGCACCGTCAGATTGGTTTGCAGCAGGGCCTGGAAGGCCTCGTGCCGCGCGCGCAGCGCATCGAGCGCTTCGGGCAGCGACTGCGCGATCAGCTCGTGGGCACTCTTCACGCGCTTGCTTTCGGCGGCATAGAGGCGGGCGAGTTCGCCCTTGGCTTCATCTAATTCGGCGGTGGCGAGCAGTCGGCCGGCGCGCGCGCGGGTGGTCTCTTCTTCGACGGTCTCCACCAGGCAATCCATGATCTTGTTCAAGTTGGCGATCGCGCGCTCGGCCTCGCCGGCGTTGGCGATCGTAGCGGGAGCTTCCGGGGTGGGGACTTCGACCGCTTCGCTCATGATCCGCTCTCCTGGTGACCGATCAGGCTGCGATAGACCTGGTCGGCGATGCCGATACCCCCGGACTTGGCGAACGACTTCGCGTAGGAGTCGGTCAGGAACGAGCGCCACACCTTGGTCGCGCCGCTGCCGCCGAACGGGCCGTCGCCGTCGATGCCGGTGTACATCTGCTGGAACATGGTGTTGAGGAATACCGCCTCGAAATCCTGCGCCGCCGCTCTCGCTTTGGCCTTGTTGTCGGTGGCGGCCGGCTTGGCGGTCGCGCCCGCCATCATCAGGTCGATCGGCTGCAAGCCGGGCGCGGGCAGGGTGAGCGTGCTTGCCATCACATCACCTCGATGTCGGCCTGGATCGCGCCGGCGGCTTTGATCGCCTGCAGAATCGCAATCAGGTCGCGCGGGCCGATGCCGAGCGAATTGAGCCCGTTGACGAGCTGCTGCAGCGACACGCCGCTCCTGACCACTGCCAGTTTCTTGCCGTCTTCCTGCACGCCAATTTGCGTGCGCGGCACCACCGTGGTCCTGCCACCGCGCGAGAACGGCGTGGGCTGGCTGACCTGCGGTTGCTCGGTAATGGTGACGGTCAGATTGCCCTGCGCCACCGCCACGGTGGAGACGCGGACGTCGTTACCCATGACAATGATGCCGGAGCGTTCGTCGATCACGATCTTGGCGGGCTGGTCGGGATCGATCCGCAGCTGCTCGACCTCGGTGAGCAGCGAGACCACGTTGCCGCGATACTGCTGCGGCACCGTGATGCCGATGGTGGAAGGGTCGAGCGGCTCCGCCGTCGGCGCGCCGATGAAATCGTTGATGGCGGCGGCGATGCGCTTGGCGGTGGTGAAATCGGGATTGCGCAGCGCCATGCGCAGCTGGCTCTGGCGGTTGAGGTTGAATTCGATCTCGCGCTCGATCAGCGCGCCATTGGCGATGCGGCCGACGGTCGGCACGCCGCGCGTGATCTTGGCGGCCTCGCCTTCGGCCTGGAAGCCGCCGATCGCGACCGAGCCCTGGCCGACCGCATAAACGTTGCCGTCGGCGCCGAGCAGCGGCGTCACCAGCAGCATGCCGCCTTGCAGGCTCTTGGCGTCGCCAAGCGAGGAGACGGTGACGTCGATGCGGGTGCCCTGGGTGGCGAAGGCGGGCAGGTTGGCGGTCACCATCACCGCCGCGACGTTGCCGGTGCGCAAGGTCTGGCCGCGCACGTTGACGCCGAGTCGTTCCAGCATCGCGGTAAGCGACTGTTTGGTGAAGGGGATATTGTTGAGCGTGTCGCCGGTGCCGTTGAGGCCGACGACCAGGCCGTAACCGATGAGCTGGTTCTGGCGCACGCCCTCGACGTTGGCGAGGTCTTTGATACGTGACGTCGCCCCGGCGTTCACCGGGACGCACAGCGCCAGCAATACGGCCAGCAACGCGGCCTGAAACGTCTTCGTCATCACTGCTCCCCAATGTGACGTGCGACTTGCCTTCTCCTATGCGAAGGCCGTGCCAACGCAGGCAAGCACGCCAAGACTCTGGCAATGCTGCGATTTTCGATTCGGCAGGCAAAGATCGGGCGGCCTGCAGGCCGGCACGATCCTCCAGGCGGTAATTTTTGCCGGGGGTCTTTACCGGCGGTTAACCATACCAGCCCAGGCTTCCAGGGGTATTCGGGGACCGGCGACCGCGCCGACTGGGATTGTTCGCCATGCGCATTAATGGACCGAACGGAGCCGCGCTTGCCAACGCACCGGCCGGCGCGCGCCGCGCAGCGAACGGAACATTCACGCTCGGGGAGCAGGAGGCGCCGCGCAATGCCGCCGCCGCCGGCTCGCTGCGCGCGATTTCGACGGTCGACGCGCTGATCGCGCTGCAGGGCGTCGAAACCCCGACCGAGCGCAAGAAACGCGCGGTCGCCAAAGGCCGCAACGCGCTCGACGTGCTCGACACGCTCAAGCTCGGGCTGCTCGACGGCTCGGTCGATCAGTCCACGCTCGCGCGCTTGAAGGTCGCAGCCGAGGGCCTGACCGAGGGCACCGGCGACAGCGGGCTGGATACGGTCTTGGGTGAGATCGACCTGCGGGTGGCGGTGGAACTGGCCAAGGCCGGCATCCGCTAACCCGCGGAAGAAGGGCGGCGGGGCCTGCCAGGCCCATAAGTCACTGAACCGTCATATTAATCACGCGGCGAAGCCGACACCACTCGGATGTTGTCCGCGTCGTGGCGCGCGTATATAAGCCTGCCGCACTGGGAGGGTGACGTCGCTTCCAAGAAAAAAAGACAGGGAGTTCAGTGGGATGTTGGCTAAGACCAAAACCTACCGGCCGTCCGACAAGGAGCCGTTCATGAACGAGCGCCAGCGGGATTATTTCCGCGCCAAGCTGCTCGCATGGCGGGAGGACATCCTCAAGGAGGCCAAGGAAACGCTGCTGCATCTGCAAGAAGAGAATCAGAATCATCCCGATCTCGCCGATCGGGCGTCCTCGGAGACCGACCGTGCCATCGAATTGCGCGCGCGCGACCGTCAGCGGAAACTGATCGCCAAGATCGATGAGGCGCTCGGCCGCATCGAAGACGGCACCTACGGCTATTGCGAGGAGACTGGCGAGCCGATCTCGCTGCGCCGCCTGGAAGCCCGCCCGATCGCGACGCTGTCGGTGGAGGCGCAGGAGCGGCACGAGCGGCGCGAGCGGATCTATCGCGACGATTGAGCGAACCCTTCGACAAGACTCGTTTTGCGATGCCCGGTCCTGCGCCGGGCATCGTCGTTTTTACTCACCAATCCTCGCGTCGCGGAATGTCCGGCACGCGGCGGCCATAGACGCGCTTGCCGTGGTCGCTCCAGCGCGTGATGCGGGTTTGCGCGCCGCCCATCAGCCTTGAGAGAATGAGCGCGAACAGCGCGCCGAAAGCGAAGCCGCCGATATGCGCCCACCAGGCGACGCCCGCGGCCATGCCGGGGCGCACCAGTTCGGACGAGCCTTGCAGCACCTGCAGGCCGAACCAGAGCGCGGCGAATAGGATGGCCGGCACCGGTATGAACAGCGGAATGAACAAGATCGGCACGATGGTGATGACGCGCTCGGTCGGATAGACCACGGCATAGGCCGCGATCACCGCCGCAATGGCGCCTGAGGCGCCAAGCACCGGCTCGGCCGAGTCCGGATGCGTGACGATCTGCACCGCGCTCGCGGCAAGCGCGCCGCCGAAATAGAGCGCGAGGAACCAGACGCGGCCGAAGCGCGCTTCCATGGCCGGACCGAAAATCCAAAGGAACCACATGTTGAAGATGATGTGCATCCAGCCGCCGTGCAGGAACGCGTCGGTGACGAGCGGCCAGTAATCGTGCGGATTGAGCCCGACCGAACGCGCGAGATCGGGATAGGTGTAGCGCACCGGAATGAGCGCGTATTGCACCAGCACCGCATGCAGCACGTCGTATGGCAGGCTGAGCGTGACCAAAAAGACCAGCGTATTGGCCGCGATCAGCATGAGCACGATGGCCGGGAAGGCGGCACGCGGGGCGGTGTCGGTGAAGGGAAACATGCGGCGGCTCCTCGCATGCGGGCCCGGCTGGCCGCAATTCGCTCGGCGCTCAATGTCGGAACAAGGCGTGGCTCGCGCAAGGTGTTCTGCGGACGGCAGTCAAGATCCTTCGACGTTAGGCAATCAAAACATACGCGGCCCCCGGCTGGGGAGCTGCCGGAGGCCGCGTCGTTGACGCCGTCTACGCTCGCGCGATGCGAATACGGCGCGGGAGGTCGCTAAGCTACGCCACAGACTGGAAAACCCGCTTCATCCCCCTCGGCTTCATCCCCTAGAACGGCAGAATCACGTCCATCACCTGTTGGCCGTAACGTGGCTGCTGCATGTCGGTGATCTGACCGTGCCCGCCATAGGCGATGCGCGCCTGCGCGATCTTGGTCGAATCGATGGTGTTGTCGCTCTCGATGTCCTCCGGCCGCACGACGCCGGCGACCACCAGTTCTCGCATTTCGAAATTGACCCGGATCTCCTGCTTGCCCTCGATCACCAGATTGCCGTTCGGCAGCACCTGGGTGACCACCGCGGCGACGTTGGTCGACAGGGCTTCCGATCGGTTGACCGAGCCCTTGCCGTCGGTGGAGGTTGTGGAATCGGAGGTGAACACGGGCGTTGGCACCGGCGTGTTCATGATCGGCACCTTCTTTTTGCCGAAGAAATTTTCGATGTGGGAATCATCCTCGGCGACCCGGCTGCGCTTGGTCTCGTTGTCGATGATGGCCTTGTCGGTGATGTTGACCTTCACGGTGAGAATGTCGCCGATCTGGTGCGCGCGCTGGTCCTTGAAGAACGCGCGCGAGCCGTTGCGCCACAGCGAGTTCGGATTATATGAGGCGGGCTGCGCCGCCGGCATCGGCATCTGCACCGGTTTGTAACCGGGTCGCGTGGTCGGATTGTTGACCGCAGACAAAGGCGGCGGCTGGCCGATGTCCCTGATGCGCTCGAGCGCGGCGCAGCCGCTGAGCAGCGATGCCGTCAGCGCGGTCAACACCGCATGACGCGTAAGCCTGGTTACATTCATCGACGTCACTTTCACAAATGGCGCGGCTTGCGCCGTGCCGTTTCGGACTGGCTTGGGGGCTCGGCGTGGCGCTTTGCTCGCTCCTCGCTTCACCTTGTTTGGACTCATGCGTCAGCGTGCCTTGCCGTCGGTTGCGGGTGCGGCGGGTGTGGTATTGGCGGCGAGCTGCGGCGAGCCCTTGTAGACGACGACGCGGCCGGGGCCGACGATGATGCCCTGCAGCTTGCGCTTGGAATGCTCGTTGAGAACCGAAATCGTGTCGCCCTTGGTGCCATCCTCGATCGCCTTGCCGCGCACGGTGAGCGAAATGCCGGGGACCTGGTAAACCAGCGTCACCTCCTCGTTGCGCTTGATCGTCTTGGGCTTCATCAACAGGTCGGCGCGCAGCAGCCGGCCCGGCCGCAGCGCATTGCGGGCGGCAAGGCCGATCGCCTGCGCACGGTCGGTGATGACGTCGCGTCCGACCCGGGCGCGCGGTCGTCGTTCGAGCACCACGTCGGTATCCTTCAGGATGGCGCCGCGTTCGACCGCGTGTGCCGCCGTCGCCACTTCCATCGTCGCGACCGCGCGGCCCGCGAGCCGCAGCGGCGCATGGGTCGAGGGGCCGGTCGGGATCTCGAGCGTGGCCTCGAAGCGGTTGCTGTAGGCGTCATAGGTGATGCGCGCGATCTGCGGCTCGCCCTCGGCATTGGGCTCCACATGCAGCGGGCGCAATCCGCCGTCGAAATGCAGCGTGATGTCCGCCGGCGTCCCGAGCTCGAATTGGTTGGCCAACGCCTGCTTGACGCGCTCTGCGATGTCTTTTGACGCAATGGTCCGGCTCGCCCGCGTCACCTCGACCGCTTGGAGGCCGCGGGTATCGAGGCCGATCAGCGCGTGGGCGCGCACCGCTTCGACCACTGCATCGGCCGACACCTTGCCGGTGGAGCCGAGATCGGGCGCGCGAAAGATCGGCACCTCGGCGATGACGCCGGCGTGCTCGACCAGGTCGCCGATGCGCACGAGATCGCCGGTGATGACCGCCTCGGCTTTGAGCCGCGGCCGTTGCTGGTCGGGCGCGGCGGCGACCTGCGCCGGGGCGGACGCGCCGAGCGCGATCAGCGTTGCGAATGCGGCAATGAGGGTGCGGGTCATGACTCGTCCTCAACGCATCAGGTTGGAGGTGGCCGACAACATCTGGTCGGCG
>Ga0315540_10001406_pt1 | contig 13779 bp, 11 predicted proteins | sample SalMarSW160110MG_FD_203677 | JGI IMG/M metagenome (GOLD analysis project Ga0315540, IMG submission 203677) | Salt marsh sediment microbial communities from the Plum Island Ecosystem LTER, Massachusetts, United States - Salt Marsh Sediment SW1601-10 ... | reverse complement strand
TCCAGCGCCGCGGCCCAGATATACGAAGGATCGACCGGCCGCGGGATCGGCCCATTCGCCTGTTCGGCAAGGCGCACATAGCCGAGCGCCGACTGGACGTAATTCTCGTGCAAAGCCAGGTCGCAGGGGTGCGGCAATACCTGATCGATGCCGCGTCCGGTCATCACGTCGCCGCACAGAAAAAGCCGCAACGGACGCATGACGGCTCAATCCGCCTCGCGTTCGAGCACGCAGCAGTGCGGCGCCTCGGCGCCGCTCGCGTCTTCGCTCAGGATCGCGCCGGTCACCGGGTTGGGCCGGAAGGCGGTGCAGCCTTTCAAGCCCTTTTCATAGGCCAGATCGTAGATGTGCTTGAAGTCGTCGAACGGGCAGCTTTGCGGAACATTGATGGTCTTGGAGATTGAATTGTCGACGAAGGGCTGCAGCGCGGCCTGCATGCCAAGATGGGCGGTAACCGGTAGCTCGGCGGTGGTAACAAAGCCGTCCGGCGTTCCGGCGGCGGTTCCGGTTGCCGCGCGCCACGCTTCGAGCGCGTGGTCGGTCAGCAGGAATTCTTTCGCGCTGCCGTCCTCGCTCAGCACCTTGCGCTCATAGGAGGCGGCGAAGATCGGCTCTAGTCCGCTCGAGACGTTGCCGGCGAGCAGGCTGATCGTGCCGGTGGGCGCGATGGCGAGCAAGTGGCTGTTGCGGATGCCATGCTCGGCAATGCCGTCCTGGATGTCATCGGGCAGGCTGCGGATGAAGGGGCCTTGCAGATATTTGTCGCGCTCGAAATACGGGAAGCTTCCCTTCTCCTGCGCCAGTTCGATGGAGGCGCGATAGGCACTGTGGCAGATCAGCCGCATGATATCGGCTGCGATAGTGAGCGATGGCTCGCTGCCGTAGCGTTGCCCCAGCATGACGAGAACGTCCGCCAGCCCGGTGATGCCGAGGCCGATGCGGCGCGAACCGCGCGCATTCTCTGCCTGCTGCGGCAGCGGAAAGCGCGAAGCGTCGATCACGTTGTCGAGCAGCCGCACGGCAATGCCGGTCGCTGCCGCCAGCCCCTCCCGATCGATACGCGCTTGCCCGGTGAACGGCAGCCGCACGAAGCGGGTGAGGTTGAGCGAGCCGAGGTCGCAGGCCCCGTAGGGCGGCAGCGGAATCTCGCCGCAGGGGTTCGTGCCGCTGATGTGCTCGCGATACCAGAGATTATTGAGCCGGTTGATGCGGTCGATGAACAGCACGCCCGGCTCGGCATAGTCGTAGGTCGCGCGCAGGATGAGGTCCCATAGCTGGCGGGCGCGCACGTGCCGCACGATGCGGCACGCAACGGCTCCGGCCGCGCCCGGCCATGCGCGCGCGACCGTCTCGCCATCCCCCTCGAACGCCGCGGCCGGAAACAGCAGCGGCCAATCGGCATCGTCGCGCACCGCCGCCATGAAGGCGTCAGTCACCTGCACCGACAAATTGAAGCGGCGTAATTGTCCGGACGGCTGCTTGGCGGAGACGAACTCCTCGATGTCGGGATGGTCGCACCGCAGCGTCGCCATCATGGCGCCGCGGCGGGCGCCAGTCGAAAGAATCGTGCCGCACATCGCGTCCCACACCTGCATGAAGGAGACCGGCCCGGAAGCGACCCCACCGGCGCCTTTCGTTTGCGTGCCGCGCGGGCGCAGCGTCGAGAAGTCGATGCCAATGCCGCCGCCCTGCTGCATGGTCACCGCGCCTTCCTCGAGTGCGCGGAAGATGCCGGGGATGGAATCGTCGACCGGCCCCATGACGAAGCAATTGAACAGCGTGACGTGGCGCGCCGTCCCGGCGCCGGCCTGGATGCGGCCGCCGGGCAGGAATTTGAAATCTTGCAACAGGCCGAAGAAGCGCTCTTGCCAAAGCGCGGCGTCCTTCTCGACTGCCGCGAGCGCGCGCGCAATCCGGCGCCAGCTGTCGGCGATGCTCTGCTCACCGGCAAACCGATATTTGGTTTGCCAGACGTGTCGGGAGATCTCGTTGGCGAACGCGTCCATGGCACTCTGCCGTTTCGAGCTAATTCTAAATCTCTGAAAGCAAAGCGCAAATTTCCCTGATCTGGATCAAGGCGCGGCCGCCGCAATATGCAGATCATCATTCAAAACAAAGGTACTGCGGCGATGCCGGTCCAGAACGCCGAAATCGCGGCGATGTTCAATCAGACCGCCGATCTTCTGGAGATCAAGGGCGAGAATCAGTTCCGCGTGCGCGCCTACCGCCGCGCCGCCCGGACCGTCGAGGGCCTGCCGCAGAGCGTGCGCGGCATGCTGGCGGCGGAGGCCGACCTGTCAAAGCTGCCGGGTATCGGCAAGGACCTCGCCGGCAAGATCGCGCATATCGTCGCGAGCGGACATTTCGATCTGTTCGATCAGTTGAAAAAGAAAATGCCGGGTGAGCTCGGCGAGATGTCGGCGTTGCCGGGTCTGGGGCCCAAGCGCATCAAGCTGCTCTATTCCAAGCTGAAGGTCCGCACCCTCGCCGACCTGCGCAAGGCGGTAAAGTCCGGCCGGCTGCATAAGCGGCACGGCTTCGGGCCGGCGATCGAGAAGAAACTGGCGGCCGCGCTGGAAAAGCCGGTGACCGCCAGGCGCTATAAGATCAACGTGGCGGAAGCCGAGGCGGAGGCGCTGGTCGCCTACCTGCGCGACGGCGGCCGCGTGACGGTCGCGGGCAGCTACCGGCGGCGGCGCGACACCGTGGGCGATCTCGATATCCTGGTGACGTCGAAGCACGCGGCGGCGGCCTGCGACAAGCTCACCCAATACGATAGCGTCGCCGAAGTGCTGGCGCATGGCCCCACGCGCGTGACCGTGGTGCTGCGCTCCGGCATCCAGGTCGATCTGCGCGCGGTGGCGGAGGAATGCTACGGCGCCGCGCTTTTGTATTTCACCGGCTCCAAGGCGCACAATATCGCGCTACGCGGCATCGCCAACGACCGCAAGTGGAAACTCAACGAGTACGGCCTGTTCTCCGGCAAGCGCCGCATCGCCGGCGTCAGCGAAGAGGAGGTCTACAAGAAGCTCGGGCTCGCCTACATCCCGCCGGAAATGCGCGAGGATCGCGGCGAGGTCGCGCTCGCCAAGGCGAAAAAAATTCCGAAGCTGGTGAACGTCAAAGACATCCGCGGCGACCTGCATTGCCATTCCAATTGGACCGACGGCACCGCGCCGATCGCGGAGATGGCGGCGGCGGCGAAGGCGCATGGCTACCAATACATGGCGCTGACCGACCACAGCCGGCGCGTCAGCATGGCGCACGGGCTCGATCCAGCGCGCGTCACGCGGCAGATCCGCGAGGTTGACAAGCTCAACGCCAAGTTCAGGAACTTCACCATCCTCAAGGGCATCGAGGTCGATATCCTGAAGGACGGCACGCTCGACCTGCCGGATTCGACGCTGGCGAAGTTGGACGTGGTGGTGGCCTCGGTGCATTCGTTCTTCGACCTGCCGCGCGATCAGCAGACCGAGCGGGTGGTGCGCGCTATGCAGAACCGGCACGTCCACATCATCGGTCATCCAACTGGCCGGTTGATTGGCGAACGCCCACCCTACGAGATCGACATAGACCGCGTGCTGTCGGCGGCGCGCGAGCTTGGCTGCTATCTCGAAATCAACGCCCAGCCTGAGCGGCTCGACCTCAACGACCTGCACGCCCACGCCGCCAAGAGCAAAGGCGTTAAGCTCGCGGTCTCGACCGATTCCCATTCCACGAATTCGTTCGACTATATCCGCTTCGGCATCGACCAGGCCCGCCGCGCCTGGCTGACGCGCGACGACGTCATCAACACCCGCTCGCTTGCCGCCTTGCGCAAGCTGCTGAAGCGGTGAGGCGCGGGGCGCGAACCAAGCTCCCGCTATGCCATTGAGGAATATAGAGCTTCGGCGCCGAACCGGCGGCTTGAGCCATATCAATGAAAAGGCGGCGATTTCCGCGCGGAATGACGCAACCGCTTTGAAAGCCGGAAGGAAACCATGCAAACGCCAATCAAGATTGATTTCCAGGGAATGGACGCCAAGTCGGATGTGCAGGCGGCAATCGCCAAACATGTGGATCAGCTCGAGGACCGCTTCGGCCGGCTGACCGCGGGCCGGGTCGTGGTGAAGGCGCCCGGCGGACATCACCGCACCGGCGGCCTGTACGAGATCAATATCCATCTGGCGTTGCCGGAAGGCCGCGCGGTCAATATCGACCGCACGCCGCAGAACGACGAGCGCTATGCCGACCTCAACTTCGCGCTCAACGACGCGTTCAAGCGCGCGCGCCGGCAATTGCAGGATCAGGCGCGCAAACTTCAAGGCCAAGTGAAGCAGCACGAAGGCCCGCCTTTGGGGACGGTGAAGGAGATCGATCCGCTCGGCGAGTTCGGATTCATCGAAGCGACCGACGGCCGCGAAATCTATTTCCATCGCAACAGCGTGCTCAACGGCGGTTTTGCCGATTTGACCGTCGGTGCGCGCGTGACCTTCGCCGAGGAAATCGGCGACAAGGGTCCGCAAGCGAGCACGGTGAAGCTGATGGGCAAGCACAGCTTGAAGGCATGAACCAGTCCGGCGCTCCCGTCGCGGGCGCGGGGTGGGAACATTTCCCGCACGATGCCGATGTCGGCGTGCGCGGATTTGGCAAGACCGCGGCGGAAGCGTTCGAGCAGGCCGCGCGGGCGCTCACCGCGGTGGTGACGAATGCCGAGGTGGTGCCGAAGATTCAAGTCGAGGTGCAATGCGAGGCGGCCGATCTCGAGCTGCTGTTCGTTGAATGGCTCAACGCGATTATCTATGAGATGGCGGTGCGCAACATGCTGTTCTCCCGGTTCGCAGTGCGCATCGACGGTACGCGGCTTGCAGGAACACTGTGGGGCGAACCGGTCGACGTCGCACGCCATCAGCCGGCCTGCGAGCCGAAGGGCGCGACCTATACCGCGTTGAAGGTCGCCGGCGGCAAAGACGGTACCTGGTCGGCGGCCTGCATCGTGGACGTGTAGCGGAGGGCGAATGGATCCTGCCCGCTTCACCCGTGTCGACGAGACCACCTGGCGCATCGAGCCGCAGGGCGCCATGCGCGTGCCCGCCATCATCTACGCCGACGAAAAACTCATCCGCGACATGGACGACAAGGTCTACGAGCAGGCCGCCAATGTCGCCATGCTGCCAGGCATCGTGCAGGCCTCCTACGCCATGCCGGACGCGCATTGGGGCTACGGGTTTCCGATCGGCGGCGTCGCCGCCTTCGACGCCGAGGCGGGCGGCGTGGTGTCGGCGGGCGGCGTCGGCTTCGACATTTCCTGTGGCGTGCGCACCATGCTGACCGGCTTGAAGGTCGCGGACATCCTGCCGGCGCAGAAGGCGCTGGCCGATTCGCTGTTCCGGCAGATTCCGGCCGGCGTCGGCAGCACTGGCGCCATCACCCTCGACGGCGTCGAGACGGACGCCATGCTCGCCGGCGGCGCCCATTGGGCGGTCGCGCGCGGCTGGGGCGAGGCGCGCGATCTTGACCGCATCGAGGAAGGCGGCCGCATGGCCGGCGCCATGCCGGAGAATGTTTCAGACCGCGCCAAGAAGCGGCAACACAAGGAGATGGGCACGCTCGGCTCCGGCAATCACTATCTCGAGGTACAGGCGGTCGTCGAAATCTTCGATGCCAAGACGGCCGAAGTCTACGAGCTGCAGCCGGACGACGTGGTCGTCACCATCCATTGCGGCTCGCGCGGGCTCGGCCATCAGATCGGCACCGAATTCCTCAAGGAAATGGTGGCGGCCGCGCAAGCCTCCGGTATCACGCTGCCCGACCGCGAGCTCGCTTGCGCGCCGGTCAATTCGGAGGTCGGCCAACGCTATCTTGGCGCCATGCGCGCCGGCATCAATTGTGCGCTCGCCAACCGAGAAATCCTCGGCCATTTTGCCCGCCGGGTGTTCGAACATTATTTCCCCGGCCATGATTTGCGCCTGCTGTTCGACGTCTCGCACAACACTTGCAAAGTCGAGCCGCACGCCGTCGACGGCCAACGCCGCGATCTATTCGTGCACCGCAAGGGCGCGACCCGCGCTTTCGGGCCCGGGCACGAGGGCTTGCCGGAACCTTTACGCGCCGTCGGCCAACCGGTGCTGATCGGTGGCAGCATGGGCACCGGCTCCTATATTCTGGTGGGCGAAACGTCCGCCGAGCAGAAGACGTTTTCGTCGGCCTGCCACGGCGCCGGCCGCGCCATGTCGCGCCACGCCGCGCTCAAGCAATGGAGCGGGCGCAAGATCCAGGACGATCTGGCGGCGCAAGGTATTCTGATCAGGAGTCCGTCGACGCGCGGCATCGCCGAGGAGGCGCCTGGTGCCTACAAGGACGTGGGCGCGGTGGTGCTGGCGGCCGAACACGCTGGGCTTGCCCGCCGCGTGGCGCGGTTGCGCCCGCTGATCTGCGTCAAGGGCTGACGCAAGCGCCGGTTGACTCAGGTCAATGCGGCGTTGTCGTTGGGGGCTATCCGTTTTGACGGAGGCAATCGCATGAGCGGCGACGAAATTCGCGACGTGACCATTCCGCCGGTCGGGCTCGCCGGCAATTTACGGATTCCACCCACGGCACATGCGGTCATCTTGTTCGCGCATGGCAGCGGCTCCAGCCGTTTCAGCCCACGCAATCGCGCGGTGGCGGATGCGTTGAATAAGGAAGGTTTCGCAACGCTGTTGTTCGATCTGCTCACCGAGGATGAAGAGGCCGATCGCGCCAATGTCTTCGATATTCCGCTGCTGGCGGACAGGCTGGTCGATGCGATGCGCTGGATGGAGCGCGATCTTTTCGCGGGCGGCGTTCCGCTCGGGCTGTTCGGCGCCAGCACCGGCGCGGCCGCTGCGCTGGTGGCCACCGCCATGACCGGTGACCGGGTCGGCGCCGTGGTCTCGCGTGGCGGACGCCCCGATCTTGCCGGCGCCGCGCTGGCGCAGATTCGCACGCCCACTTTGTTGATCGTCGGCGGCGCGGACACCGTAGTTATCGAGCTCAACGAGCAGGCGCTGGCGCAATTGCAAGGGCCGAAGGCGCTGGAAATCGTCCCCGGCGCCAGCCATCTGTTTCCCGAGCCGGGCGCGCTCGACACCGTGATCGATCACGCCGCGCGCTGGTTTAAACGCTATCTTGCGGCTGCGCCGGCGGCCCGCGACAATGCCAGACGGGCTTGAGGACAATGCCTTTCGCCAATCGAACCGACGCAGGCCGCCAATTGGCGCAAGCGCTGCTGCGCTACAAAGATGAGCGCGCAGTGGTGCTGGCGCTGCCGCGTGGCGGCGTACCGGTAGCGGCGGAAGTCGCCGCGGCGCTCAACGCGCCGCTCGATCTTATTCTCGTGCGCAAGATCGGCGTGCCGATGCAGCCGGAATTGGCGATGGGTGCGGTGGTCGACGGCATCAACCCGTTGGTGGTGCGCAATGAGGAAGTGATCGCGCTCACCGGCGTGGACGAAGTGGAATTCAAGGCCGTCTGCGACACCGAGGTTGCCGAAATCGAGCGCCGGCGAAAACGTTATCTCGGCGGCCGCCCACCCATCGATGTCGCCGGCCGTATCGCGATCGTCATCGACGATGGCATCGCTACCGGCGCCACCACCCGCGCGGCGCTGCGCGCCACCCGCGCGCGCAAGCCGAAGAAGCTCATCCTGGCGGTGCCTGTCGCGCCCACGGAAAGCCTGGCGGTCATGCAGGAGGAAGCCGACGAGGTCGTTTGTCTGGAAGACTACGAAAACTTCGGCGCCATCGGCTATTTCTATTCGGACTTTCGCCAGACCTCCGACCAGGAGGTCATCGATACGCTCGCGCGCTTTGCGCAGGCGGCAACGCAAGAAACGCCGCGATGAATGACGAACAACGCGCCCGCCTCCGACTGTTTGCGCTGAAGGCCACGGAGGAACTCGGAAACAGCGTCGCGAAGGCGCTCGGCGTCGCGCTGGCGACGCACGAGGAGCGCGACTTCGAGGACGGCGAGCACAAGACGCGCCCGCTCGACTCGGTGTGCGACCGCGACGTCACCGTGATCCAGAGCCTGCATGGTGGCCCGTCGGAAAGCGCGCACGACAAGCTGTGCCGGCTGTTGTTCTTCATCGGCGCGCTCAAGGATGCCGGCGCCGCCCGGGTAACGGTAGTGGCGCCCTACCTGTGCTATGCGCGCAAGGACCGCCGCACCAAGCCGAACGATCCGGTGACCACGCGCTATGTCGCCCAGTTGTTCGAGGCGGTCGGCACCGACGTCATGGTGACCTTGGAGGTGCACAACCCGGCCGCATTCGAGAATGCGTTTCGCTGCCGTACCGTGGCGCTGACCGCGACGCCGCTGTTCGTCAACTATGCGAAGTCATTGGCCGATGAAAACCTTTGCGTGGTTTCGCCGGATCCCGGCGGCGTCAAGCGCGCCGAATTGTTTCGCCAAACGCTGGAGGCCGACATTGGGCGGCCGGTTGGCAAGGGCTTCGCCGACAAGCATCGCAGCGGCGGCGTGGTCAGCGGCGACTTGTTTGTCGGCGACGCGGCCGGCGCCACCGCGCTGATCATCGACGACCTAATCAGCACCGGCGGCACGCTGCTGCGGGCGGCGCGGGCAGCGCGCAAAAGCGGCGCCAAACGCTTGATCGCGCTGGTGACGCACGGGCTGTTCATGCCGGGCGCCGCCGCAGTCATCGCCGATCCCGCCATCGATCGCCTGGTCGTGACCGACAGCGTCCCGCCGTTCCGGCTCGACGCGGGCGCGCGCGGCAAGATCGACACGCTGCGCTGCGCGCCGCTGCTGGCGGAGACCATCAAGCGCCTGCACGAAGGCCGCGCGCTTACCGACCTGCTGGTGTTCTAAGCAGGCGCTCCAGGCGGACCGCGTCGGCCGCCGCGATCGCCAAGTATTCGCGCGCGCGGCGCGGCCACTTCTCGGGCGTGCGCGGGTTGGGCTCGAGCAGATGCGCGATGGTCAGGCGTGCGCGCAGCGTGGCGCGGTGGCAGCGGTAGAAAGTAAAGAGCTGCTCCGACAGATGATCGCGCAAGGCGTGAATGGCGCGGCGCCTGATATGCTCGCTGGCCGAGGCGCCGCCCAGCCGCTCGCATTCGACGCACAGGTTGGCGATCTCATCGAACGGATCGACGGCGCGCAAGCCCGCGTTGAACTCCAGGCAGTCGATGATGATGACCGGATTGCCGAGCCAGATGTGCTCGGGCCGCAGGTCGCCGTGCCCGTTGACGATGGCGCGCTTGCGCACGCGATCGGCGATCAGTCGCGTGCGACGGCTGAGAAAGCGGCGCTGGGCGCGGTCGATGCGCCGAACCAGCCCGGCCGGCAGGCCGAGGCGGGGATCGAGCAGCACGCGCTTGTTGTAGGCGAGGCTGTCGTGCCAGTTGTGCAGCAGAGTTTCGCGCAAGACGAAAACCGAGCGGGCGCGCCGGTAGAAATCGACCAGCGTAGCGACCACATGGTCAAGCTGCGCGGGCTCAACCGCGCCGGTGAGAATGGCATGTTCGAGCGTTTTGCTCTCGTCGAGCCGGCGCATCACTACCAGCCAATCGACCACGTCACCGTCGCCGCCGATTTGCAAACCGCGCGCACTGTGCGTGAGCGGCATCACCGCCACGTAGACGTCGGGCGCCAGCCGCCGGTTCAACATCAATTCGGCGCGGCAGGCGGCTTCGCGTTTGGCGAGCGTGGAATAATCCAGGTAGGGAAAGCGCACCGGCTTCTTCAGCTTGTAGACCTTGTCGCCGGCCAGGAAGACCTCGGACATGTGGGTCTCTCTGCGCTCAAGGTGGTGCGCCGGCTGTGGATAGGCGCCGGGCTGGCTGAGGAACGCGACCTTGTCGGCGAGCGAGACCTGTGCAGCGGATAGGGCATCCGCGGCTGCCGGTTGCTGCTCGGTTCGTGCTGTTTTGGCCAATGCGTTGCTGCCGATCCGGAAACGATCTAGGCCGTCGTATTACACTCCGCCGACATGGAGCCGGATTTAACGCGCGTCAAGCACACCGCTCAATATCCCGCTGCTAGCGAACCGCGGGTGCGGCGGTCGGCGGCGCCGACATAGGCTTGCGGGCTGAATTCGCCCTTGGGAATGACCTCGATCGAATTCGCCGCGGTATGCGGCACGGTCGCCACGATGTTGTGGCCACGCGCGCGCAAGGCGTCGAGCACGTCCGGATCGAAACCCGGCTCGGCGTAGGTTTCGTCCGGCCGCCACTGGTTATGCAGGCGCGGCGCGCTCACCGCGTCGGCGATGCCCATGTGGAAGTCGATCACGTTCGTGATCACCTGCAGCACCGCGGTGATGATGCGGCGGCTGCCGGGCGAGCCGGTGATGAGGAACGGCTTTCTGTCCTTCAACACAATGGTCGGCGTCATCGACGACAATGGCCGCCGGCCCGGCCCTGGCCGGTTGGCCTTGAGCACGCGGCCCTGGGTGGCGGCGGTGCCGAGCCGGGCGGCGAAATCGTTGAGCTCGTTGTTGAGCAGCACGCCGGTGCCGGCAGCCACCAGGCCAAGGCCGTAGCCGAAATTCAGCGTGTAAGTATTGGCCACCGCGTTGCCGTCGCGGTCGATGATGGAGAAATGCGTGGTGTTCCGGCCCTCGCCGTCGGCGCGCTTGTTGCCGGCGCGGATTTCGACGGCTGGCGTCGATCTGTCGGTGATGCCGGAGCGCAGCGCGGCTGCGTATTTTTTCGAGATAAGACGCGCGATCGGCATCTTTATGCTGTCGGGGTCGCCAAGAAGGGTGCGGTCGGCATAGGCGCGCTTCATCGCTTCGATCATGTCATGAAACGATTCGACGCCGCGCCCGAGCTTGGCGAGGTCGTAACCTTCCAGGATGTTGACCATCTCGATCAGCGCCACGCCGCCGGAGGAGGGTGGCGGCACGGAAACGATGTCGTAGCCGCGATAGGTTCCGCGCACCACCGGCCGCTCGACCGCGCGATAATTTTTCAGATCGGCGGCGGTCATGACGCCGCCGGCTCCGCGCACGGCTTGCGCGATTTGCTCGGCGGTGCGCCCGCTGTAGAAGGCGCTCGGGCCGCCGTCGGCGATTCGCTGCAGGGTATCGGCGAGGTCGAATTGAATCAGGCGATCGCCCTCATGCAGCGGCTGGCCGCCATTGAGAAAGATCGCCGCCGACGCCGGCCAGCGCGCGAGACGCCTGGCGGCGCGTGGCAGCGAATCCGCCAGGTCGTCCTCGACCCGAAATCCCTTCTCGGCAAGATCGATGGCCGGCGCGATCAGCTCGGCGAGCGTGAATCTGCCCGAGCCGTATTCCGCGTGGGCCAGCGCGAGGCCCGCCACCGTGCCGGGCACGCCGACGGCCAGCCCCGAGTCGCGCGACTTCTTCGGATCGCGCTTGCCTTGCGCGTCGAGGAACATGATCGCGGTCGCCGCCGCCGGTGCGGTTTCGCGATAGTCGATCGCGATGTCACGGTTATCTTTGGCGCGGTGGATCACCATGAAGCCGCCGCCGCCGATATTGCCGGCGCGCGGATAGGTGACCGCGAGCGCGAAGCCGACCGCCACCGCGGCGTCGACTGCGTTGCCGCCGCGGTCGAGGATTGTCACGCCGATGCGGGCAGCGCGGCTCTCCTGCGCCACCACCATGCCGTTATGGGCGAGGACGCTTTGGGCGGGCGGGATTGCAGGTGTGCGATCGACCGGCACGACCTGGGCGTGGCCCAGCGCGCCGAACAGCAGGGCGATGACCGGAAGGAACCGAACGAAACGCATCATTGCGGCCGCAGACTCTCTATTGTCGTCCCCGCGCAAGCGGGGACCCATAACCCCGGTCCGTCCGCATATCAAATGCTGGGGTTATGGGTCCTGGCCCTCGCTGGCTCGGCCGGGACGACAGCCGCTATCTGGCTTGCCCGTGATAGACCTTGTTCGGCCGCATGTCGGTGGCGGAAGCGACGCGGTTCGACATGTTGAAGAAGCCGACCACCGCCGCGATATCCCAAATGTCGCGGTCGGAATATCCGGCGCGGCGCAGTCGCTCGCGGTCGGTTTCCTCGACGCTCCAGGGTTGCACCGTCAGCTTGACCGCGAAGTCGAGCATGGCGCGCTGGCGCCGGGACAGGCGCGCCACGCGATAATTCATCACCATCTGCTCGCCGAGCAACGGGTTGCCGGAATATTGCCGCACCGCGGCGCCGTGGGCGGTGAGGCAGTAGTAGCAGCGATTCTGCGACGACACCGCCACCGCGATCATTTCGCGCTCGAGCTTGGACAGGCCGCTGTCGCCCAGCATCAGGTCGTTGTACATGGCGACGAAGGTATCCAGCTTGGTATTGTCGAAGGCGTAGGCAAGAAGCACGTTCGGCACGAAGCCGAGCCTGTCCTGGCATTTCTTGAAATAGGCGCTCATCGCCGGCGACAGTTTCACCGCGGGCAGATTGAGCGCGATCACCGGGACGTCGTCGGCGGCCGCCGGCGCCAGCTTGGCGCTGGTCGCGGCCGCGGCTTTGGCCGTCGCGGGCTTGCCGTTTATCTTGCCGCCCTTGATGGCGTGCAGCGCCGGCTTGCTCCGGCCTGTTGCCGCCTTGCCGGCGGCTTTCAACCGCTTGCTCGCCTTCGCCATGTTCTCGTCCCTTGTTCGTGCCTTGTTTGCGCCAAGCTTACAAGGTTCTCAAGGACCGCGATACGACCGGGCGGGTCCGCTTTTGTCTTTTGTTTCAGCGCTTTAAGCGTCGAGCGCGCGCCGCCGTGAAGGCCCGTCGCGCAGCCGTCACCAAATGGTGTGTTGCTCTCGACGGGCAGGCCGGGAAGGTGAAAACTCCGGCTCCAAGCCGCGACTGATTCTCGACCGCGCATGATCCCGAAAAATGGGGACCGGTTCTCGGAAAAGGTCATGCGCCAAAATAGAAGCCTGCGAGGACGACATGGCCGTTGAGCTACCCGGCAGCGAAGACGAAGCCGCTGCCCGCGCGGTCATCGAGCAAGCCGGCGCCGCGCTGAGCGAGCGCCGCGGTGACATCCCGGCGACTTTCGTTGCGCAGTTCTATGGCCACGCGGTGCCTGAGGATGTGGTGCGCTATGCCGCCGCCGATCTCGCCGATCTCGCCGAACAGGCTTTCGATTTTCTGGTCGAACGGGCGCCGGGCGCGCCAAAGTTCCGCTGCGACACGCTGCGGCTGCAAGCGGGCGGCGTGCACAAAACGCTCACCGTGGTCGAGATCGTCAACGACGACATGCCGTTCCTGGTCGATTCGGTGATGGGCGAGCTCGCCGACCGCCGGCTCGATGTGCGGCTGGTCGTGCATCCGGTGTTCGGCGTGCGGCGCCAGCAGGGAAAGCTTACCGCTCTCGGCGCGGCGGGCGCCGCCGACAGCGCGCGCGAAAGCTTCATCCATATTCATCTCGATGCCATCGAGGACGCGGTCGCGTGCGCGGGCATCGTGCGCGCGCTGCAATCCGTGCTTACCGAAGTGCGGCTGGCGGTGCAGGACTGGCGGCCGATGCTCGATCGCGTCAACGGCATCGTCGACGATCTGAAAACCAATCCGCCGCCGCTGCCGGTGGACGAGATCGCGGAAGCGATCCAGTTCCTGCAATGGCTGCTGGCCGACAATCTCACCTTTCTCGGCGTGCGCAATTACCGCCTCAAGGGCAACGAGCTGGAAGCCGACCACGACAGCGCGCTCGGCATCATGCGCGACCGCGAGTTGCGCGTGCTCAAGCGCGGCGACGAGCTCTTGGAAATCACGCCGGAGATCATGAGTTTTCTGAAGGAGCCGCGCCTTCTAATCATCGCCAAGGCCAATATCCACGCGCATGTGCACCGGCGCGTCT
>Ga0315540_10001405_pt1 | contig 13780 bp, 9 predicted proteins | sample SalMarSW160110MG_FD_203677 | JGI IMG/M metagenome (GOLD analysis project Ga0315540, IMG submission 203677) | Salt marsh sediment microbial communities from the Plum Island Ecosystem LTER, Massachusetts, United States - Salt Marsh Sediment SW1601-10 ... | reverse complement strand
GGGATTAATATTAATTCTCTGCTCGTAGTTGTATGTTTTCCTTTTGAATTCGTTAAGCGTACTTCGTTGACTTTTTGTTTTTCATATCCGAGTATCCGGTTTATGATGGATGACTTTCCAACTCCCGATGAACCCACTAAGGCACAGGTTTTCCCTTCCGTGATTATTCTTTTTAATTTTTCGATCCCGTCGCCAGTTTCTGCGCTGACCGCGAATGAAGTTACATCAGGGAACATGCTTTTTACTTCTTCAAGTTTTTTGTTAGCATCCGGACAAATATCGCTTTTATTCAGAATGATAACGGGTTGCATTTTACCTTCATAAGCCATTAATAAATATCGCTCCAATCGCCTGTGATTATAATTTGCATCGAGACTTTGTACAATCAACAGCAAATCAATATTTGCGGCAATTACCTGTTCCTGAATTTTTTTACCGGTAGACTTTCTTCCAAACATTGTTTTTCTTGGAAGCACATCATGAATAATTGCTTTTTTTTCATCTTCATAAATGATTACTGCTACCCAATCGCCAACTTTAGGCAGATCAGCATTGTTTTCTGATGAGTATAACAATTTGCCGGTTATTTCTGCGCCCAACTCTTCTTTTTCCGAGGCAACAATGTATCTTTCTTTGTGTTCAGTAATGATTCGTGCAAAAGAAAATCCGTTTTGCTTGAATGATTTGGAATTCTCTGCGAAGAAAGAATTCCATCCTAATAATTTTAATGATTTCAATTTTGTGCTCCTGAATGTTTTAATTATGATTATTTAAGGGACGGACTTCTGCTTCAACCGAAAAGAAATTCAACCCGGTTTACAGCAGATGATCAGAGCACAATTATTTCTGCAGTGCGATATGTAGGTTTAAATTTGATAAGTCAAATAAAATTTCCGACTTAAAAATATAAATGATTATTTTAATACGCTATTGCGTCGAGAAGGATTTTATACGGAAGGTTTTAAAAGAAGACTAACAGCTTCAGATAAATGTTCAACGGGAAATAATTTGATCTTTCCGTTGCTCTTAAATCTTTTTGCATTATTTGACGGAATAACAGCACTTGAAAAACCAAGCTTTTCTGCTTCCTGAATTCTTTTTTCAATATTGTTAACGCTTCTAATTTCACCTCCAAGCCCAACTTCACCAATTACTACGGTTTGATTATTAACAGCTTTATCCCTGAGACTCGAGGCGATACTTATACAAACTGCAAGGTCAACAGCCGGTTCAGAGATTCTGACTCCACCAGCCATATTTACAAAAATATTGTTTGCCAGAACTCTCTGCTTAGCCCGTTTCTCAAGCACGGCTAAGAGTATGGAAAGTCTTCTTTGGTCGAAACCGGTCGTTACTCTTTGCGGGTAACCAAAATTTGACGGGGTTACAAGTGCCTGTACTTCGATCAAAATTGGTCGTGTTCCTTCCATTGTTGAAGTAACAACAGAGCCGGGAATTTTCCTGTCGCGTTCACTCAGGAAAAGTTCGCTTGGATTTTTTACTTCTTTTAAACCGTCTTCCCTCATCTCGAAAATACCGATTTCATTTGTGCTGCCGAATCGGTTTTTTAATGATCTAAGAATTCTGAAAGAATGATTTGTTTCGCCTTCAAACTGAATGACGGTATCGACAATATGCTCCAAAATTTTTGGTCCCGCTATCATTCCTTCTTTTGTTACATGTCCAATGATGATAATACTGTAGTGTTTCTTTTTTGCCTCATCCATCAGGAAGGAAGTGCATTCTCTTATCTGTGTAATAGTGCCGGGAGAATTTTCAAGTTCGCTTCGGTACATTGTCTGGATGGAATCGATTACAACAACAGCAGGTTCAACATTATTTATGGCTGCAATAATGTGTGCAAGATCGGTTTCAGCAAAAACAAAAAAGTTTTCAGATTTTAAATGCAATCTTGATGATCTGAGTTTAATCTGTTTTTCGGATTCCTCCCCGGTTACGTAAAGTACTTTTTCATTTACGTTTGCAGCAGCCTGCATTGCCAGAGTTGATTTGCCGATTCCAGGATCACCGCCTAGTAAAATTACAGAACCGGGCATAAGTCCACCGCCGAGAACCCTGTCAAATTCTGAAATGTTGGTTTTTATTCTATCTTCCTCCGTAGCAGAAATCTCATTAATGCTTGTTACAGTTACCTTGGTTTTTGCAGTGGAGATTTTTCTTTTTGATGTTTCGATTATCTCTTCCGTAAAGCTGTTCCAGCTTTCGCATTCAGGGCATTTACCCAGCCATCGAAGTGATTCATACCCACAGTTTGAACAGATGTATTTTATTCTTGTTTTACTCATTTACTCAAAAGAGAAGATTAACCATTGAGATACTGAGAACACCCAAGTTCACTCAGCTTCTATAGAAAACTGCCAACTATTTTTTCAACTTTACCAATAGCATTCTTAATTCCCGAAACATCTTTGCCTCCAGCAGTTGCAAGATGTGGACGACCGCCGCCGCCGCCGCCAACAAGCTTTGCAAGTTCACCAACTATTTTACCGGCGTTTAGCTTTTTTTCTTTGATCAGGTCATCGGATACAATAGCAACAATCCCGACTTTATCATCAATTTGTGCAACTAATACACCTACACCAGATTTGATTTTATTTCTCATCTCATCGCCAAAAGATTTAAGCTCGTCCATATTTCTAGCGTGGACCTTTCCCTTATAAATTTTTATTCTCTTAGATTCGGAAGGAAGAGAAAGAATATGATCAAGTTGAGTAAGGTCATCCTGAAGTTTAAGTTCGGATATTTCTTTCTCAAGTTTCTTTTTCTCGTTTAAAGCCGTTGTTGTCATTGTAACTTGATTTATTAATCTATCCTCTTGTGCAGAAATGTATCTGACTACATTTCGGCCAGTTATAGCTTCAATCCTTCTGATACCGCTAGCAATTGAAGATTCGTCAATTATTTTAAATATTCCAATATCATTTGTATTTCTAACATGAGTTCCTCCACAAAATTCTGCAGAAGACCCTTTTATACTAATGATGTTTACTTTTTCACCGTATTTATCACCAAAGAACATTAAAGCACCACTTTTTTTTGCTTCATCAAAATCAACATTTTCTTCTCTTTTAACATTTTTTCTTGAGAAGATGTGGTTATTAATGTGAGACTCGATTACTTTTATTTCATCGTTGGTAAGTTTTGAAAAGTGGGTAAAATCGAATCGTAATTTGTAAGGATCCACCAATGAACCTTTTTGCTCTACGTGTGTTCCGATAACTTTCCTCAAAGTTGCTTGCAAAAGATGAGTTGCTGTATGATTTCTCATTATATCCCATCTTCGTTCAATGTCAATTTTTAGTTTTAATCCCTCACCTACAAAGTCAGTAAAAACATCATTATTTTCTATATGGTGTATTATAACATCAAATATTTTTTCCACAAAAATTACTTTATACTGAACCTCTTTTATAATAATCCACCCCTCATCACTTACCTGACCACCCGACTCAACGTAAAAAGGGGATTTGTCAAATATTAAACCTAAATAATCACCTCTTGGAATAATTTTTAACAGCTTTGCATCAATATTGAGTTGATTATAATTGTAGCCAGTAAATATGGTTTTAGGAATTCCCTTAATATAAGATTCATCATTTTGATTTTTATCAATTGATAAAAAACTTCGTTTACTTGTTAAATCCTTACGAGATCTTTCTTTCTGATCATTCATTAGTTTATTAAAGCCCGCTTCATTAATAGAAAGGCCTTTTTCTTTTGCCATAACATTAGTTAAATCAACAGGAAAACCATAAGTATCATAAAGCTTAAAAACATCTTCTCCCGGGATAACTTTTTCTTTTTTCTTATCAAGCTTTTCTATGACTTCATCAAAAAGATCAATACCACGATCAAGTGTTGCGTTAAAACTTTCTTCTTCAGCTTTAACTACTTTCTTTATGTAATCCTTTTTTTCTTTTATTTCCGAAAAGACATTACTCATCGTTTTAACAAGAACATCAACAAGCTTAAAAAGGAACGGTTTGTGAAGATCAAGTTTTCTTCCGTAACGTGCGGCTCTTCTTAGGATTCTTCTTAAAACATATCCTCTGCCTTCATTACCGGGTACTGCACCATCGGCGATGGCAAAAGCTAATGTGCGAATATGATCTGCTATTACACGCATTGAAATTTTATCTTCTTCTATTTCATACTTTTTCTTAGAAATCTTTTCAACTTCTTTAATTAATGGTGAGAACACATCGGTATCGTAATTAGAGTCTTCCTTTTGAAGAACAGCGCATACTCTTTCAAATCCCATTCCCGTATCAACATGTTTTAAAGGAAGATCATGCAGTTTCCCATTTTCATCGCGATTGTACTGAATAAAAACAAGGTTCCAGATTTCAATACAATCAGGAAGGCCGGCATTTACTAGTTTTGGATTCTCATAATCATCTCCAAGATTTATATGAATTTCGGAACATGGTCCGCAGGGTCCGGTTTCTCCCATTTCCCAGAAGTTGTCTTTCTCTCCAAATTTTAAAACGTGTTTTGGGTTTATATCCGTTTTAGATTTCCATAATTCAAAAGATTCATCGTCATCATTGTAAACTGTTGCCCATAATCTTTCCTTGGGAAGCTTCCATACTTTAGTAAGAAGTTCCCATGCCCATTCGATGGCTTCGGCTTTGTAATAATCTCCAAACGACCAGTTGCCAAGCATTTCAAAAAAAGTATGATGATATGTATCGTGTCCAACTTCCTCCAGGTCGTTGTGTTTGCCGCTCACACGAATACATTTTTGGGTATCGGCTGCGCGTTTGTAATCTCTTTTACCGGTACCGAGAAAAACATCTTTAAACTGGTTCATTCCAGCGTTCGTAAAGAGAAGGGTTGGGTCATCAAATGGCACAACAGGCGCGCTGGGAACTATTTTGTGTCCTTTCTTTTTAAAAAAATCCAGGAATTGTTGCCTGATTTCTTTTGAGGTCATTTTAGATTTTTTCTTTTATTAATTATCAAAGATAATAAATTAAGAACTAACCGTGAACCGGACTTATTACAGCCTTTTTCCTCCTAAATGTGATAATTTAATTTTCTTTTATTAACAACGCATAATTGATTTTCTTATGCAGTAGGTGTACTTTTAAATAAAAGAAAAGCATAAATAGTTAAGGCAATCCGTTTGGAAGATTATAAATCGTTTACAGACAGCCAGTTAATGCAAAAAGTGGGTGAGTACGATTCCAAATCGCTGGAAGAACTGTACGACCGTTATTCGCCGATTTTATATACTCTGATAAAGAAGATAGTTGTTGATCAGAAAGTTGCTGAGGAAGTACTTACGGATATCTTCGTAATTGTGTGGGAGAAAAGCAGAAAGATCGATCTACCAATCAACAATATCTACACCTGGCTGATCACACTTGCACGAAATAAAGCTATCGACAGGAGGAGAAGAGACGAATCAACGGAAGAGCTGCCTGAGTATAACGATGATTATGAAAATGATTATGTAATTCCACAGCTTTCTAAATCTATTGATCCACTTGATTTGAATAATGCAATTTCGGTAAAGGAAAATTTTGAGGAGGCTCTGAATGATTTAACTGACGCTCAACAGTATGTTATTTATCTTGCTTATTACGAAGGAAAAACGGAAAACGAGATTGCAAAAAAGCTGAATATACCTTTACCGACCGTAAAGTCAAAAATAAAAGTTGCGTTAACCAGCTTAAAACATAATCTGATAACGGGGGCATAGAAATATGAATAACATACAGGCAAAAGATTTAATTCAGGCAAAAGCGTTAGGTTGTCTTGATCCAGAAGACGATGCTGTGATGAACAAGTTAATGGATGAAGATGATGATTTCCCCTGGCAGGAACTCGGGCAATACCAGAACTTAGTTGCATTTCTTCCTACTCTTCTTGATATAGAAAATCCGGATCAGTACGTAAAAGATAATGTTGCCGAAAAGCTTCGTCAGTTAGAAGAAAACCGGAAAGCTGCGGAAATGCCGGAGCCGGAACCTGAGCCAGAACCGGAGATAGAGCCACAGCCCGAAATTAATGCAGAACCAGAAGTTGAACCTGTGCAGGAATCTGAAACGGAACCGGAAATTGAACCTGAAATCAAGCTGGAAAGTGAATCAGAGGTTAGACCTGAGGATATTCCGGAAGAAATTAATTTAACCGATTCGACTGAACCAGCAGAACCGCCTGAACAAACAACCGGGAAAGAGGAACCGGAAGAAATCACCAATACAGATCCCGATATAAAAATTGATGAAGTAATTCCTGAAATAAAAAGCAGTACCAAGAAGGGCATTTCTTTTAAAAACTACGGCATGCCGCATATTCCATTAACAGAACAGGAACGTCAGAGAGAGCAACCGCCGGAACAGGGAAGAGAGAAAGCAGTAGAGGAAAAGAAAGTTGAAGAGTTAAAGCCTGATAGAGTAAGCAGAAGACCAACACAAAGACTGTCGCGAAAAGAATTTGAAAACAGGAATGTTAAAAGCCAGATTTCCAAAACCCCGCCGACTGAAGAAAAAGTACCGGAGGTTAAGCAGAAAAGAGATAAACTGGGAATGATAATGGCCATAGTTCTGTTTATTATAACCTTACTTGTTCTTGCTTTTATGTATTTCAAATTTTCGGAAGAAATACAACAAAACAAGGATGAAATAGATAGGCTGAACAAACTGATCGGATCGCAGGAAATTTATCCGGATATTTCTCATCGATTAGATATTACTTAAGAGGGCACTTTCTCTCAATCAAAGAAGCACTATTTTCTTGGTTATGATATTGCTTCCCGTTATTAGTAAATAAAAATATATTCCGTGGGGAAGCCTATTTAATTCTCCTGTTGAAAAATGAACAATGTATATTCGCACTTCGTTGAAATTCATCGACAAAAACGGTAACTTTTTCTTTCCTAAGCATTAGTACAAGTACCAATAAAATTTTCTCGTTTTCAAGCTTTTCTGTACCTGGTAATTATAATTGTCCTTTTTTAGCACTAAGATTACTAGTACATGTACTAATGACTTTTAACAAGTAATTCACTATATAGTTCTGGAGTTGATATTTATTTAAGCGGGAAGTGGGAAAAATGATAAATAAATATTTGGTATCAATTCTGCGGGTTGTATACCGTCTCTCAGCGGGTATTTTTAGGAAAAGAGAGGGGGGGGGCAGCAGAATGAGAGTGATTATCCCATATATACCGCCTGTTTTCAATTATGGATTTTGTAAGCAAATTATTCAATTCCTTCCACCTGATACTTTCCTACTACAAGAATACAGGTGGACGTCCAATCACTCGGTCATTCAATTATATCCTCCGAAGCCTCGGCATAAGATGGCAAATTATCCTACTGGTTTTACATAACAACACTAATTTTCCGATAATAATACTATATCCTTGAAAGATTTTTGCATCTAAAACAAAAGAATGGGTTTGCAATGAAAAGTATATTAACATTCCTGATATTAATAGAATCAAGTGTAATAGCTACTGCACAAAATTACGGCAGTTGGAGTGAGATCGATTCTATGAATACTGCACGAGTCGGGCACGCACTCGTTGTATTACCCGATGGAAATGTGCTTGTTAGTGGAAACGGAGTTGACAGCATCCAATCCAGTGCAGAGATATACGATTTTGAAACCGGTAAGTGGCGATATACTGCGCCTATGAATGTCCCGAGATCAGATCATAAATTGGTATTATTGAATACAGGTAAAGTCCTGGCAGTAGCAGGCTACAAAGAACGAAGCTGCGAACTATTTGATCCCGTTAGTGAGACCTGGACTATGACAGATTCAATACCTACGTACAGGTGGTTTAGACCAACAGTTACAAAGTTAGCAAACGGGAATATACTCGTTGTTGGGGGAGGACTTATAGATACAGCCTCTGGCAATAGTTATAATTTGAAGAACGCAGAAATATACAACATTGTAACCGATGAATGGACCGAAGCCACGCCGATGCATTTAGGCAGAAAAGAACATACTGCAACATTATTGAAAGATGGAAGAGTTCTTGTGACCGGCGGTGTAACAATAAATTTAAAAACAGATGAATGTGAAATATATGATCCATCAAATAACACCTGGACAGTGACCGCACCCATGCTGGAAAAAAGATATGATCACGCAGCAATATTGCTTAATAATGGAGAGGTGTTTGTAAGTGGGGGCAATTCGACTTATCCCTGGTTAAAGAGTTGCGAGGTATATAATGTTGGTTCGAATGAATGGACGTCTGCTGCCGATATGTTAGCTTATAGAACTGCGCATCGAATTTATTATCTTCCCAAAATTGATAAATTACTGATTCTCGGTGGAGACGCTCAACCGGTTACAACAGAAGATACCTGGGAAATATATGATCCTGTATCATTAACACCATTGTATGAAGATCCATTTCCAATTAATCAGTTCTTATATAATAATAATGTACAACTATTTAATGAGAACATTTTGATTGCTGGTGATGAGGAATATGAGGTGCCTCAGGGTGGACTTCCTTATACTTGGCCTTCAAAACGAAGTTGGATATTTGATATCACTACCGATGTTGACAAAGAAAAAATTAGCAATATAGAAGATTTTCATCTGGCGCAGAATTATCCTAATCCCTTCAATCCATCGACAACAATAAGTTATACACTACCATCATCTTCAAGTGTAAAGCTGGTAGTGTTTAATACTTTGGGGAAAGAAATTGCTGTTTTAGTAAACAAGGAACAACCTTCAGGCAATTATACGGTTAACTTCGATGCAAAAGATCTTTCAAGCGGTATTTATTTCTATTCATTGATTACCGAAACAACAGTAATAACTAAATCGATGATATTACTTAAATAGTATCAAATAATAGATACTTAAAATAAGGAGGGAAAAATGAAAACTTTATACGCACTTACATATTGTTTACTCATTTTTCTCTTTGGATTCCTTACTTACCAGAATAATAACGATAATAAGTATTACAATAATTGTCCAGTATTTTCCAGCCACCGCTACCACATTTCCAAAGAAACCGGGAATTCCCTGAGTACTTATCAAAGCGGTAACTCCAATTCCCGCAGCTAAAAGAATTGCAGATAAGTATCCCATTAATTTTTGTTTTGTATCTGATAAGTAAACCATAAATGAACTGATAGATAAAATGAATATGGAAGAAGGAAGTACAAGCAATCCTGTGTTTTCAAATTCAAAATTTTCTGTCACGAATAAAAGTAAGCCGATTAAGAAAAGGATTGAACCGATGAATAAAAAAATTTTTTTTCCGTGGATAAAAGAAGAATAAAACAAGCTTAAGCCATATACAATAAGAGCATAACCCAACAGTTCATTATTGGCTATCCAGATCACACCGAACATCTTCAGGAGAATAATAACCGAGAGAAATATAAGCAGATAAATGATTATTAAATTTCTTTGCATTGAAATATTCTTTATTCCGTTATTTTAACTTGCAAACTTTTTAGTTAATCTATTAAGTCAGTCCTTAATAACTTATAACTTAAATACAGATTTAAGCAAAATGTCATTCTGGCGATCCCGCTAAGCGGGAGAGTCCAGAATCTTATATTTATGATAATATTTTAGATTCCGGACGACCTGCCTGCAGGACAGGTAAAGTCGGAATGACTGCATTTGAAGATTCTGCGTAACTTCTGTTAAATAGTTAATCGATTAATCTATTGTGAAGTTACCGAGAATAGAACTAAGATTCCATGTGCATAAATACATTGTAGTATATTAAAAAGTTCGTTTATTTATATTTATATAATAACAATTTTCAAGGTGAATAAATTTTGGTTTATATAATAGCATGTTGATTCGGGAAGAACCGCTCCTGAGCGTAGGTATTTTAACTGATAAGAAAGTTAACTTTGAACTTTACGGTAATTTTGCTGCCCCAGGTTATAAAAAATCGTTCAGCGGCGGATTTACTGCGGAGGTAAAAGGAAACGTTATAATTTGTAAAAGTGTGGCATCCAGTCTTGAAGTTAAAAACGAAATTAAGTTTACTCCAGGAACTCCCTCGCTGGAATCATTTCTTATAAAAGATGTAACTATCGGTGTAGACTTTCACTGGCAGCGGAAAGAACGGCAGCGCTTTAGTCATTCTTTAAAGCTTCTAAAGGACGGGGAAAATATAGTTGTTATAAACATACTTCCACTTGAAGATTATCTTACTTCAGTTATTTCATCAGAGATGAGCGCAAAAGGTTCGCTCCAGTCCCTTAAAGCTCAATCGGTTGTTGCACGAAGCTGGATTCTTGCACAATTGGAAAAGGATAGATCGATAAAAAATGATGATCACAACAGTGTAAATAAAATTTCGGATGATGAATTAATCCGTTGGTATGGAAGAGAAAAGCATAATAATTTTGATGTTTGTGCCGATGATCATTGCCAGAGATTCCAGGGTATTACAAAAGTAACGACACGTAATGCAAGAGAAGCAGTGGAACAGACGCGCGGATTGGTAATTCTCAGCGATAACAGAATCTGCGATGCCAGATATTCTAAATCGTGCGGAGGCAGAACTGAAAATTTTGAAAATACATGGGAACCCGTTAAACATTCTTTCCTGAAATCAATAATTGATTATAAATATATACCGGATAACCTTGATCTGGATTTATCTGTTGAGGCAAATGCAAGGAAATGGATAATGGGTAATCCTCCGGCTTTTTGTAACACTTCCGATAAAACAATACTTTCGCAAATATTAATAGATTACGATCAGGAAACAGTAGATTTTTTCAGATGGAAGGTTGAATACAAACAAGCGGAATTATCCTCTATGATCAAAGAAAAAAGTGGAATCGATTTCGGCAATATTCTCGATCTTGTCCCGGTTGAAAGAGGTGCGTCAGCGAGACTAATTAAACTGAAAATAATTGGAACAAAGAAAACACTAACGATAGGCAAAGAACTTGAGATCAGAAGAGTGCTGTCGAAAAGCCATCTTTACAGTTCTGCTTTTGTGGTCGATAAGATTTTGGATAAAAAAGAAGTTCCGGTTAAATTTATTATTTACGGTGCCGGCTGGGGACATGGAGTTGGATTATGCCAGATTGGAGGAGCAGTAATGGCTGCGAAAGGATACCAGTTTGATGAGATTCTGCTCCACTACTTTTCGGGAGCAAAAATCAAAAAAATTTATTAAAGATTTTTAAATTAAAAGCTGATGAACAAAACTATAAATGCTTTTATTATTTCTGATGATGAACAATCGGTTCGTAATAACATTTCGAGACTGAATTCCTGCCGGTTAATAAAAGAGATTTGTATAATCACGAGTTTACTTTCTGAAAAATCTTTTGAAGATAAAAAGATAATAAAAACAGATTTTATTCATAGCAGTGAAACAGTTAAGACAATAAACGAATCATGTACAGCAGATTTTGCTTTGATAATTTTGGGGAGTAATAATATTGATATAAAAGAAAAATCGATAATTAGACTTCTTGAAACTGCTGATGAAAAGCATGCAGGAATTGTTTATTCTGATTTTTATGATAAAGAAGATAGCACATTAGTTGAACATCCGTTGATTGATTATCAACCGGGTAGCATCAGGGACGATTTCGATTTCGGATCGATTATTTTATCTAATAAAAAACCGTTAGACGAATTTTGTCAACAACAAAATGATTTTAATTTCGCCGGGATTTATGCATTAAGGTTATTTGTTTCCGAAAAATATTCCATCAAACACATTCCGGAGTTTTTGTACAGTGTAAAGAAAATGGAAACTTGGAAATTCGTAGAAAGGCAATTTGATTATGTCGATCCTCAAAACAGGGAAGCACAGCTGGAAATGGAAAAAGCGGCGACTTATCATTTAAGGGAAATTAATGCATATCTTGAGCCCGTTGCCCGTTTGGTAGATTTTAGTAGAGAAAATTTTAATATTGAAGCGTCGGTGATCATTCCGGTCAAGAATCGTGAGAAAACGATAAAAGATGCTATCAGTTCTGCACTAAATCAGAAAACAAATTTTGAGTTTAATATAATTATAATCGATAATCATTCAACCGATTCAACAACGAAAATTCTCAGAGAAATTACCCTGGAAGAAAAGAAAGTAGTTCATATAATTCCCGAAAAGAAAAATTTAGAAATTGGCGGATGCTGGAACGAAGGTATTTCTCATACTATGTGCGGTAAATTTGCAGTCCAGCTTGACAGCGATGATATTTATCAGGATGTTCATATACTTCAGAAAATGATAGACAAGTTTTATGAGAAGAAATGTGCTATGGTTATCGGGAGTTACAGGCTGACTGATTTTGGGAAAAATGAGATTCCACCGGGACTGATAGATCATAGAGAATGGACTGACGAGAACGGGCATAATAATGCACTTAGAATAAACGGACTCGGTGCGCCTCGTGCCTTTTATACACCGGTAATCAGAAAAATAAAATTTCCGGATGTTAGTTATGGAGAAGATTATGCGGTCGCTCTGCAAATTTCCCGTGAATATAAAATAGGAAGAATTTATGATCCGATATACCTGTGCAGACGCTGGGAAGGGAATACCGATGCGGGTTTGAGTATTCAAAAAGAAAATGAAAATAATTATTACAAAGACTCGTTGCGAACAAAAGAAATATTTGCGAGACAAAAAATAAATAGTCTAAGGAATGCTAAGGTTCAGTAATGAAAAACAATAGGAAGTTAATCGAATCGCTCATAGTTGAAGACGATAAATTATCCGAAAGCATAAATGCAGATGAATATACAAATGCGTCCGAACGTTTACTTAAGCTGCAATTGGAAGATTGGACTCAGCTAAAAAAGGGATATAAAAGTCTTGCTACAGTAAAAACAAAATCTTTTTGGTATAGCGGCTTTAAAGTACTAGTTCAATTTAATCCAGGCAGATTAAAATCTACATCTGCAGAGGTAGATAAAGAATCAATTAATGAGCGTGAATGTTTTCTTTGTGCAGAAAATCTCCCGGAAGCACAAAAGGGGATAGGAATTTTAAGAAAGTATTTAATCCTTTGTAATCCTTACCCGATTTTCCCTGAACATTTTACAATTGCTTCACTGGAACATCAACCACAGGAAATACTTTCATCCTTCGAAGATCTAATTGATATCACGCGTAAATTGTCTTCTAAATATTCGGTTATATATAATGGTCCAAAATGCGGTGCTTCCGCTCCTGATCATCTGCACTTCCAGGCAGGCACAAAAAATTTTATGCCGGTTGAAGATGAATTTAATTACCTGAAGAATGAGTACGGGGAAATTATAACCGAAACCAGCAACTTGATAATTTCAGCGGTGGATGACGGGTTGAGAAAGTTTATAAGTATCGAAACAAAAGACTCTAACCTGTTAAATGAAGTTTTCCAGAATATCTATAATACTTACGACTCACTTAATAACGGGAATGAAGAACCAATGATGAACATTGTCAGTAGTTATGAAGAAGAATTCGGGTGGAGATTAATAATTTTTTTAAGAAGCAAGCACAGGTCCTCTCATTACTACCTGGAAGGAAAAGAAAAAATTATGATAAGTCCTGCTGCTATAGATCTGGGTGGTGTGTGCATAGCTCCTGTAGAAAGAGATTTCAAAAAAGTAAGCAGGGAAATTATTGCGGGAATCTTCTATGAGGTTTCTTTGTTCCAGGAGGGGTTTGTGTATTTAAAATCTACTTTGAAAAAACATTTTTCAGGTTAATCAATTCAATCCCGAAGGAGTTTGCGGAAGAGAAATCAACTGCTTGAAAAGTTCCCATCTTCGTACAGGATTGTCAATC
>Ga0315540_10001403_pt1 | contig 13787 bp, 10 predicted proteins | sample SalMarSW160110MG_FD_203677 | JGI IMG/M metagenome (GOLD analysis project Ga0315540, IMG submission 203677) | Salt marsh sediment microbial communities from the Plum Island Ecosystem LTER, Massachusetts, United States - Salt Marsh Sediment SW1601-10 ... | reverse complement strand
CACCGCAGGCTTTACGCGACCGGCAGCGGCCCAGGTGGTCGTCATAGTCAATGGCGATCCCATCACCGCCTATGACGTCGAGCAGCGCACCAAGTTCAACCAACTCGCCACGCGCAAGACACCGAGCCGCAAGGAGGTGATCGACGAGCTGATCGACGAAAAGCTCAAGATCCAGGTTGGGCAGCGCTACAAGGTGATAATTCCCGACAAAAACGTCGATTCCTCCTATGCCACGATGAGCAAGCGGATGAATATGTCTGCCGATCAGCTCACCCAGATGCTGGGACGGGCAGGGGTCCATCCGGGAACGCTGAAATCGCGCATCCGCGCCGACATCACCTGGCAGCAGATCGTGCGCGGCAAATTCAAATCGAGCTTCCACTTCGGCGACAAAGACATCCTTGCGATGATCGACAGCGCGCCGGGCGAAGCCGCTGATGGCAAGATCACCGCCTACGACTACGTGATCCGACCGATCCTCTTTATCGTCCCGAAAGGCGCGCCCAAGGCGCAATTCGATACGCGTCAGCGTGAGGCGGAAGCCATGCGGGCCCGCTTCGACGGCTGCGACAGCGGCTTGGCCTTTGCCCGTGCGCTCAGGGACGTCATCGTCCGTGACCAGGTCACGCGCAATTCCGCCGACCTCCCCGCGCCGTTGCGCGAACTGATCGAAAAAACCGGCGTCGGGCACCTGACCACGCCCGAGCGGATCGCAGATGGCGTCCAGGTCTTCGCCATCTGCAGCAAGCGCCAAGCCAAGGTCGACGCTCCAGCGATGCGCAAGGCCCGTCAAGAGCTGTTCGCCAAGCAGTTTGAAACGAAATCGAAGCGGTATCTTGCCGAGTTGCGCCGCTCGGCCATGATCGAAATGAAATGATCGCCCCTCTCGCCTTGACCCTCGGCGAGCCCGCGGGAATTGGGCCGGATCTCGCAATCGCCACATGGCTGCACCGCGACGCCCTCGGGGTGCCACCATTCTATTTCTTGGCCGATCCGGCTTTCGTCACGGGCCGTGCCCGCGCCCTCCGCCTTGACATCCCGGTGATGACGGTGAGGCCGGCGCAAGCTGGCGCCGTGTTTCAGAACGCGCTGCCCGTCGTCGATATCGGGCTTCCGGTGACGGCGATGCCCGGAACGCCGGACCACTCGAGCGCGCCCGCAGCCCTCGCCGCGATCGATCAGGCCGTGGGCGCGGTGCTCGCCGGTGACGCATCCGCCGTCGTCACCAATCCGATCGCCAAGAGCGTGCTCTATCGGGCGGGCTTTTCCGAGCCCGGCCACACCGAATACCTAGCGAAGCTCGCGGCGCGCGCGACCGGGCGCACCGTCCTGCCGGTCATGATGATATGGTCGCCGGAGCTGGCGGTAGTTCCGGTGACGATCCACGTACCCCTTGCCACCGTGCCGGCGCTGCTTACACGCGATCTCATTGTCGCGACCGGCCGTATCGCCGCCCAAGATTTTTCCCGGCGCTTCGGCGTCGTGCAGCCGCGCATCGCCGTCGCCGGCCTCAACCCGCATGCCGGCGAAGACGGCACGATCGGCACCGAGGACCGGAACATCGTAGCGCCTGCCATCGCTATCCTCGCCGCCGAGGGCTTTGCCGTTCGTGGCCCCCTGCCCGCCGACACGCTCTTCCACGCGGCCGCGCGCGCCACTTACGATATCGCCCTGTGCATGTATCACGACCAGGCCCTGATCCCGGCGAAGACGCTGGCATTCGCCCATGCGGTCAATGTGACTCTCGGGCTGCCCTTCGTGCGCACCTCGCCTGATCACGGCACCGCCTTTGACATTGCGGGAACCGGACGCGCCGATCCGACCAGCCTCGTCGCAGCGCTCAAGCTCGCAGCCCGCCTTGCGGCCTCCGAGCGCCCGCTCGCTGCCGCCGCGGAATGATCGACGATCTCCCGCCGCTGCGCGAGGTCATCCGCCGCCATCAGTTGTCTGCCCGCAAATCGCTGGGGCAGAATTTCCTGCTCGATCTCAACCTGACGGCGCGGGTCGCGCGCGCCGCCGGCCCGCTCGACGGCGTCACCGTGCTCGAAGTCGGCCCCGGTCCCGGCGGGCTCACCCGCGCTTTGCTGGCGCAGGGCGCACGGCACGTCATCGCAGTCGAACGCGACCCGCGCGCTGTCGGCGCGCTGGAAGAAATCGCTGCGCGCTATCCGGGCCGTCTCACCATTATTTCCGCAGATGCGCTGACGCTTGATGTGGGAGCGCTGAAGCTGCCGGCGGGTGGCCCGGTGCGGGTCGTCGCCAACCTGCCCTACAATATCGCGACCGCGCTCACCATCGGCTGGCTTTCGACCGAGCCGTGGCCGCCTTGGTATGACGCGCTGGTGCTGATGTTCCAGCGCGAGGTCGCCGAGCGCCTCGTCGCCGCGGTCGGCAACAAGAGCTACGGACGGCTCGCAGTGCTGGCGCAATGGCGCACCGAACCGCGCATCCTGTTCGACATCGCGCCGTCCGCCTTTGTGCCGCCCCCCAAGGTGACATCCTCGCTGGTCCGCCTCATTCCTCGCGCTGCGCCGCTTGCCTGCCGGCGCCAGGCCCTGGAAAAGGTAACGGAGGCGGCGTTTGGCCAGCGGCGCAAAATGCTGCGCCAGAGCCTGAAATCGCTCGGCTGCGATCCGCTCCCGATGCTCGCTGCAGCCGGCATCGAGCCAACCGCGCGGGCTGAACAGATTCCAGTCGAAGGATTTATCGCGCTCGCCAATACGTGGGCGCAAACGCGGGCGAGGTCCGCTTCGACCTCTGCCTAGAGCATTTTCCGGCGAAGTGGATACCGGTTCGGGGCCAGAAAATGCGACCACTCAAAGAGAAATAGAGCGAATTCCGATTCCGTCAGGACGGAATTCGCTCTAAGGCGTCGGCCGGCCAAGATCGGCGAGCAGCTTTGCCACGCACTCCTCGAGGTCAGAACGCAGGATGCGCTTGAGCCGCTCAGCGGTGAGGATCGCGCGGAGCTGCGCGAAGCTCTCCTCGAGATCGCTGTTGATGAGCACGTAGTCGTATTCCGTCCAGTGCGGAATTTCTTCGGCCGCGTTGCGCAGCCGCCGCGCGATGATCTCGCCGGAATCCTCGGCCCGACGCTCCAGCCGCGCTTTCAATTCGGAGGCCGACGGCGGCAGCACGAAGACGCTGACGACATCGCTGCGCATCTTCTGGCAGAGCTGCTGGGTGCCCTGCCAGTCGATGTCGAACAGCACATCGCGCCCGGCGGTCAGCGCCTGCTCGACCGGTTCGCGCGGAGTGCCGTAGCAGTTGCCGTGCACCTCGGCCCATTCCAGCAACTGGTCGGATTTGCGCATGATGTCGAACTGGCGCATCGAGATGAAGCGGTAATGCACGCCGTCGATCTCACTCGCGCGCCGCGCCCGCGTCGTCACCGATACCGACAGGCTGACATTCGCCTCCTTCTCGACGAGCGTGCGCGTGAGCGTGGTTTTCCCGGCGCCTGAGGGCGACGAGACGACCAGCATCATGCCGCGGCGGGCGAGCGGCAGATGTTGCGACAGTGGGGCGTGCGGCTTCATGCCCCTACTCCAGGTTCTGCACCTGCTCGCGAAACTGCTCGACCACGCTCTTGAGCTCGAGGCCGATATTGGTGAGCTCGAGGTCGTTCGACTTGGCACACAAGGTATTCGCCTCGCGATTGAGCTCCTGCGCCAGGAAATCGAGCCGGCGGCCGACCGCGCCACCCTTGGCGACAAGTTCCCTGGCCTGCGCCACATGGGCATGGAGCCGGTCCAGTTCCTCGCGCACATCGGCCTTGCTGGCGATCAAGATTGCCTCCTGATGGAGCCGATCGGAATCGAAGCGCTCCGAGCTGTCGAGGAGCGCGGTGACCTGCTGAGCGAGCCGTTCGCGGATCGCCTCCGGCCGGCGTCCGGGCGCCTGCTCCGCACGCGCCGCCAACGCGGCAAGATCCGCAAGCCGCTGCTCAATGATGTGCCCCAGCGCCGCGCCTTCGCGGCGGCGTGCCGACACCAGATCCGCAAGCGCGGCGGCAAAGCCGGCAAGCACCGCCGATTCCGCCGCCCGCCGATCCTCCTCGCGCTCATCCGGCTCGATGACCTCGATCACGCCCTTGATGGCAAGAATCCCGTCAAGCCGCGGCCGCTCCGCCTGCACGCTGCCGGCGATGCGATCGATCGTCGACAGCACCGCCGCCAGCACTTCTTCATTGACACGTACGATGGATTGCACGCCGGCACGCTCAACGGTGAGATTGGCATAGATGGCCCCGCGCGCGAGCACCTTCGCCGCCTTTGCCCGCGCCGGCTGCTCGATCGCGTCCCAGCCCGACGGCAGCCGCAGCCGCAGATCGAAGCCTTTGGCGTTGACCGAGCGGATTTCCCAAACGAAGGCATACTCGCCCGCGGTGCCGTGGCTGCGGGCAAAACCGGTCATGCTGGAAATAGCCATCGGTGGATTTCGGCTCGGTAAAATATCAGGCTTGAAAAGTGCTCATCAGCGTGACCGCCGCCGCCGCCTGACGGGGGGCGTCGGTGGTTCGCTTTGTTCGGGCGCGGCAGATACCTGCGGCGTTGCACCGGGCGCGCTCGATGCCGGTCCACCGGTCGCCGTGTCATGCTGCGAACGTTCGAGTGAACGCAGCTTCGCCACGTTGCGCTGGTGCTGGCTAAGCGTCTCCGCAAAGGCATGGCCACCAGTGCCGTCGGCGACGAAAAACAGTTCTCGCGTGCGCGCAGGACTGGCGGCGGCCTCAAGTGCGGCACGACCAGGATTGGCAATCGGGCCCGGCGGCAAGCCGTCGATCACATAGGTATTGTAGGGCGTCGGCTGTTCGATCTCGCTCTTGAGGATGGGCCGGCCGAGCGTGCCCTTGCCACCGACAAGGCCGTAGATGATGGTCGGATCGGACTGCAGCCGCATGCGCTGCTTCAGCCGGTTGACGAACACCGCGGCAATGCGGGTGCGCTCATCGGCGCGGCCGGTCTCTTTCTCGATAATCGACGCCAGCGTGACGAGTTGCTCCGGGGTGCGCAGTGGCAGATCGGCCATGCGCCGCTCCCACGTCTCCTGCAACACCCGGCGCTGCGCCTGCTGCATGCGCTGGATCAGCTGTTCGCGCGACGTGCCGCGGACAACCCGATAGGTCTCCGGCAGCAGCGAGCCCTCGCGCGGAATTTCACGGATATTGCCGGACAGCAAATCGCTCTCCAGCAGCCGATGGACAATCTGCTCAGAGGTCAATCCTTCGGGAATGGTGACCGTGTGCTGCACGACCTTGCCGTCGATCAGCGTCGCAATCACGTCACCGAGTGTCGCTCCCTTCGGGAAGCTGTATTCGCCGGATTTCAGGTTATCGCGCGACTTGCGGACGACGACAGCGCCGACAAAGGTCCAGGGCTGGTCGATCACACCTTCCTTCACCAAGAGGTCGGCGATGTCGCGAATGCCGGAACCCCGCGGGATATTGACGACCTTCTCTTCTTTGAGCGGGCCCGGCGCGTCGAGGCGCTGGCGGCCAATCAGCATCGTTGCCCCGACAATAATGGCGGCGATCACGATAAAGGTGAAGATCGCATTGCCGATCACGATGATCGGATGACGGGCGCGAGCCGAGCGCCGCATCGGTACCGGCACGCGCTCCGGCTCGAGCGCGGTGCGCGGGCTGCGTGGATTGATCTTCTGCTGCTCAGTCGGGGACGCGGTCTCCTCGCGCCGTCCATCATTCGTCGTCATCGGTGAAGGCGGCTCCCCGGAGCGCCGGCCCTGCCTGCAGGCCCGCATATGCTGCCCGACCCTGCAACAGGGTCATTCTGATGGTTAGCGGACCGTACACCGGAATCGGCGAATGCGAAAATCGCTCTTCCTGACAGGCACGGCCGACTGAGCGGTCAGTACACTTGGAATTATGGCCAATTTATCGGCCTGCGGAGCAGAAAGCCAATGCGCCGCAACGTCGGCGCGAACGCCGCGCCGCTACTGCATGACCCGGCGGAAGATCAGCGAGGCATTCGTGCCGCCAAATCCGAAGGAATTGGAAAGAACAACGTTAATCTCACGCTTCTTGGCCTTGTGGGGAACGAGGTCAATCGGCGTGTCGACGGACGGATTGTCGAGATTGATGGTCGGCGGCGCGATGCAATCGCGGATGGCAAGAATGGAGAAGATGGCTTCGACCGCGCCGGCAGCGCCGAGCAGGTGGCCGATCGATGACTTGGTCGACGACATTGACATGCGGCCCGCGGCATTGCCGACGATCCGCTGCACCGCGCCGAGCTCGATCTCGTCGCCGAGCGGCGTCGAGGTGCCGTGGGCATTGATATAGTCGATTTCGCCAGGAAGAATGCCGGCGCGCTTGATCGCGGCTGCCATGCAGCGCTGCGCGCCGTCACCGTCCTCCGACGGCGCGGTGATGTGGTGCGCGTCGCCGGACAGCCCATAGCCGATCAGCTCCGCATAGATCTTGGCGCCGCGGGCCAGCGCGTGTTCGAGCTCTTCGAGCACGACGATGCCTGCACCCTCAGCGATGACGAAACCATCGCGGTCGCGGTCATAGGGGCGCGAAGCGCGGGTCGGATCGTCGTTGAACGAGGTGGAGAGCGCACGGCAGGCGGCGAAACCCGCCATGGAGAGCCGGTTGATCGGCGATTCGGTGCCGCCCGCGACCATCACGTCGGCATCGCCAAGCGCGATCAGGCGGCCGGCGTCGCCGATGGCATGGGCGCCGGTCGAGCATGCGGTGACGACCGCATGGTTCGGCCCTTTCAGGCCGTGCGCGATGGAGACATACCCGCCGGCAAGATTGATCAGCCGGCCCGGAATGAAAAACGGCGACACCCGGCGCGGCCCGCGGTCCCTGAGAACGATCGCGGTCTCGGCGATTCCTTCGATGCCGCCGATGCCCGATCCGATCATCACGCCGCTGCGCACCTGGTCGTCGTAACTGGTCGGCTTCCAGCCGGCATCCTCGAGCGCCTGTGCCGCCGCACACATCGCAAAGCAGATGAACTCGTCGACTTTGCGCCGCTCCTTCACCTCCATCCATTGATCGGGATTATAGGTGCCGTCCTTGCCGTCGCCGCGCGGAATGGAGCAGGCGATCTTGGAGGGCAGATCGGACACGTCGAACTTCTCGACCTTGCGCGCACCGCTGTCGCCCGCGATCAACCGCCGCCAAGACTCCTCAAATCCGCATCCCAGCGGAGTCACCATGCCCAGTCCCGTGACGACGACACGCCTCATGTCACCTTCCCGCTTTGGACCGCCGCAGCCCGTCGGTTCTGACGAGGCTGCGCACGCGGTCGGATCGGCCCTCGCCGCTTAATTGGCTTCGGCGCCACCGTGATCGTGGCGGCGCGTCATCGAGTTCGATGCCTTGCTCATAAAGCATTTTCCGGCGTGGTCCAGCCGCCTGCCGGACGAAATCGGCAGCACGCCCTGTCCGACCGGTGACGGCCACTGGTGCCGGCTGAAGACGACTTGACCTGCGGCAGGGATTCGCGTTCCGGCTTCGATCGGTTGCGGGATGGATCGGCGGCGATCGCGACGTTCGCCTCCCCCGGCGTCGCCGCAGCTGCCGCGGTGAGCCGAGGCCTGCGACGCCGACAATGCTTCGATGCCAATGGCGGTGGGGGATGGAAGACCTCACCCGGCCAGCATGGCGGCCGGGCGAATAGAGGCCGATCAATCGCGGATGTACGCAGCGCTATCGACACACGGGTAACGGGAGCGAGCAGACGGACTCAAGCAAGCCGGCAAGGACCGCGTTCAGCTCTTGGCGTTCTTTTCCAGGAACTTGATGGCGTCGCCAACAGTCAGAATGGTCTCAGCAGCATCGTCCGGAATCTCGCATCCGAACTCCTCCTCGAACGCCATCACCAGTTCGACGGTGTCGAGGCTGTCGGCGCCGAGATCATCGATAAAGCTGGCGCTTTCCGTCACCTTGTCGGCGTCAACACCGAGGTGTTCCACGACGATTTTCTTGACCCGTTCCCCAATGTCACTCATTTCCGAGACCCTTCGTGCGATTAGCATGCGCCTTGATGGCGACCGCGATTTTTTTCAGTCCAGCAGCGAAGCCATCAAGGTGGTGGCGTGAAGAATCGTTCGGTTAAGGGTGATTGCAGCAGCCCCAGCCCCAGCCGCATCTTCATCGTCCAGCCCTGGCAGATCGGTTACCATACTTCGATAGGCTTGACCAGAAGGGGGAAACCGACCTGTGGAGCCCTGCTCCACATGGCGAATACGTATCAAATCATGGCCAGACCACCATTGATATGGATCGTCTGCCCGGTCGTATAGGCCGCCGCCTTGGAAGCCAGATAGACGACCGCGGCGGCGACCTCTTCTGCCGTGCCAAGCCGGCCGGCCGGCACGCGCGCCAATACGGCCTCGCGTTGCTTGTCGTTGAGGGCGTCAGTCATTGCCGTCTTGATAAAGCCCGGGGCGATGCAATTGACTGTTATGCCGCGGGCGGCGACCTCGGCCGCCAGCGCTTTGCTCATGCCGATCATGCCGGCCTTGGCCGCCGCGTAATTGCCCTGCCCCGGATTGCCGGTGACGCCGACCACCGAGGAGATCGAAATAATTCGGCCGTGGCGCCGCCGCATCATGCCGCGCAGAGCCGCCCGGGCGAGCCGGAACGCCGCGGTCAGGTCAACCGCGAGGACGGCGTCCCACTCCTCGTCCTTCATGCGCATGAATAAGTTATCGCGGGTGAGGCCGGCATTGTTGACCAGGATGTCGAGCTGGCCGAGCGCCGCTTCGGCGGCGGGAACGAGTCCCTCCACGGCCGTGCTGTCGGCGAGATCACACGGCAGCACATGCACGCGCTCGCCCAGTTGCCCCGCGAGCGATTCGAGTCTGTCTTTTTTCGTTCCGGAGATCGCAACCTGCACGCCCTGCGCGTGCAGGGCCTGCGCGATCGCGCCGCCGATCCCGCCGGTCGCCCCGGTCACCAGCGCAGTCCGCCCGGTCAGGTCGAACATCACGCCGTCCCGGTACGACGCAGCGGCAGGTCCGCGGAGCGCGCGGCGGCGAAGGCGCTGACATCGGCCGGCGTCCCGATCGCCACGCCGGTGGTCCCCGCGGCAATGCGTTTGACGAGGCCACTCAAGACCTTGCCGGCGCCGACTTCGTAAAAGGTCCGCACGCCCGCCGCCGCCATGAAGGCGATCGACTCCCGCCAGCGCACCGTCCCGGTCACCTGGGCGATCAGCCCGGCGACGATCTCGGTTGGATCGCTTACCGGTTTCGCGAGCACATTGGCGACGAGCGGCACGACCGGCCGGTTGACGGTGACTGCGGCAAGCGCCTCGGCCATCGCGTCGGCCGCCGGCTGCATCAGCGCGCAATGGAAGGGGGCGGATACCGGCAGCAACTGCGCCCGCTTGGTGCCCCGGCCTTTGGCAATCTCGACCGCGCGCTCGACCGCGGCCTTGTCGCCGGAGACGACGACCTGACCGGCGCCGTTGTCGTTCGCGGCCTGGCAGACCTGTCCCTGTGCAGCTTCGGCGGCGACCTCGGCCGCTGCCTCAAAATCGAGGCCGATCAGCGCCGCCATCGCGCCCTGCCCGACCGGAACCGCCTTCTGCATGGCGCGCCCGCGGATGCGCACGAGTCGTGCCGTATCGGCAATGCTGAGCGCGCCGGCTGCGGCCAGCGCGGAATATTCGCCGAGCGAATGGCCGGCAACGAATGCGGCCTCGCGCGCGAGATCCAATCCCGCCTCGCTTTCAAGCACGCGCAGGGTGGCAAGCGAAACCGTCATCAAAGCCGGCTGGGTATTCTCGGTCAGCATCAGGGTTTCGGCCGGCCCGCCGAAAATCAGCTCCGAGAGCTTTTCGCCGAGCGCGTCGTCCACTTCGTCGAACACCGCCCTGGCGACCGGATAGGTCTCCGCAAGCGCCTTGCCCATGCCCACGGCCTGGCTGCCCTGGCCGGGAAATACGTATGCGACCGCCATGCTTCGACCCTCCGCTTCAGAACGCGGGTAACAAACCGGTGAAGCTGCGCAAGTCAATAGGGGCAACACCCGGGGCGCGCTCAGCGACGGGCAAAGCGGCCCGGGGTCGCTGTCAGCAAGTCTTGGCAAATATCTAAGATCAAACATGAATTTCGAACGGCCCCGCCGCGCTGGCGGCGCCGATGCGGAAAAACCCCAATGCAGGACGGGCGAGGCTTCTACAATTTCGGCGTCCGAAAAAGCTGGGAGAATTCTTCAGAAGCCTTCTCGACTTCGAGCGACCATTGGTCGTCGCTGCCGAATCGCAGAACGAGCGATTCGCCGGTGCGCAGCAGCCCGACCATGCACTTTTCGCACTGGTCCTTCGCCGTGCCCTCGCGCAATCTGCTGCCCACAAGCCGGTATTTTTCGCGCAGCAGCCGCGCAAACTCCTCGGCATTGATGCCGACCGCGTCGAAGAAGCCCTGGTAGAAGACCAGGCGACGCACCGTAAACTTCGGAAGCTTCGGCGGATTGAGGCCCGAATAAATCGTGTAGTCCGACGCTTTATCGAGAACTTTAAGACCATAGGTCGAAGCGAATTTAGCGGAGACCGGCGTTTCGAGGCGGACATCCGCATACATCACCGGCTTGGTCGAGCGCTTCTGCATCATTTCGAGCAGCAGATGATGCTCCTTCTCATCACCCGATTGGTAAGATGAGAGCTGCATCTTGATGTCGAGCTTCAGCTTCTTGATCGCCTTGGCGAATTCATCGGACGGCATGCCGACATAGAGATTACGGAACTTGGCCGGCTTTTCTTCCGTCCTCGGTCCGGCTGCGGCCGCACGCTCCGCCGCCGTTTCGCCGGCCGTCGCCTGCTTGGCCAAAGCCAGCCGGGTCGCGACGACGCGCTCCTGCGCCGCCTTTTCAGCCGCCGCCTTTTCTGCGGCAACCCGTTCGGCCGCCGCTTTTTCCGCAGCCTCCCGCTCTGCCGCGATTTTTTCAGCCGCCGCCTTCCGCGCTGCGGCCCGCTCTGCAGCAAATTTTTTCGCGGCGGCTTTCTCAGCGGCGGCCTTTTCCTTCGCCAATTTTTCGGCGGTCGCTTTCTCTACCGCCGCTTTCTGGGCCGCTGCTTTGGCAGCGGCGGCTTCTTCCGCCGCTTTGATTTTCTCCGCCGCAGCCTTTTCGGCAGCCGCCTTACCTGCCGCAGCTTTCGCCGCGGCAGCCCGCGCTGCCGCGACCTTCTCGGCCGCGGCTTTCTCCAGCGCCGCTTTCTCAGCCGCCAGCTTTTCGACGGCAGCTTTCGCTTCTGCGATCTCCGCCGCCGCCGATTTCTCCAGCGCCGCCTTTTCCGATGCAGCCTTCTCCGCGGCAGCCTTCGCGGCAGCAAGCTCCTCCGCCACCGCCTGCTCGGCCGCAGCGCGCTCCGCCGCCGCCTGTGCGGCATCCGCGGCAGCCTTGTCCGACGCCGCCTTCTCCTGAGCCGCTCTTTCGGCCGCCGCCTTCTCGGCCGCGGCTTTCTCTAGCGCGGCCTGCTCGGCCGCGCGCTCCGCCGCAAGCCGCTGCGCCGCCAAGGTCTCGGCCGCGAGCTTGTCCGCTGCGGTTTTTTCGGCGACCGCGCGCGCCGCCGCAGCTTTCTCGGTCGCGACCTTCTCTGCTGCTACGCGTTCCGCTGCAGCCTTTTCAGCCGCCGCCTTTTCGGCAGCGGCCCTCGCCGCTTCAGCCTTCTCGGCAGCCGCCCGATCCGCTGCCGCCTTTTCGGCGGCAGCCTTCTCCGCGGCCGCCCGGTCCGCTGCTGCCTTCTCAGCCGCAGCGTTTTCGGCGGCGGCCTTCTCGTCGCGCGGTGTCACCGCGCCCGGCTGTCCCGAAGCCGGCGGCACCGCCGTAGAAACCGTGGCAACCGGCGGAGGCATTGCGAGGTCGGCATCGAAGATCAGCGAGCGCCGGTGGCCGCGCCTTCTGCGATCCACGCTTCCCGACCAGATGTAACCCGCGCCACTGGCTAAACGGTAGACCGGCAGGTCAAGCTTCGCCGAGCGTTGGAAATTGCCGAGGTAATCGATCAGCAGCCCCTTGTGCGGGCTTTGGCCCGCAGCAAGCGTCGCGATGCTGTCGGGGTCGAGCGGCTCCAACTGTACCGAGCCCCACACGGCGATCAGCGAATCGGGCAGCCCGTCTTTATCCGGAATATGCAGCAGGCGCGGCTTCTGTCCGAATTTCTTGGTCAAGCGTGCGACTTCGGCGTCAAGCGCCGCGCGCCCTTTCCTATCGAACACAACCGGTTCGCTGACCTGATTCACATAGGCTGCGCGCTTGTCCCCGGTGTGCAGGATCGACACCAGCGTGGAGTGGTCGAGCCGGCCGCTCCTTTCGCGCCGCGCGTGCTGGCACCAGGTCAGGCCGGGGAACTGCTCGCTGGCATTGCATTGGAACGCCCCCGATCGCAGATCGTCGGTTGTGACCTTGGCGCCCAGCGCCAGATCCTCGACCTGGAAGCGGGACAGCTGCTCCTTCGCGGACGTAGCGTTGGCGGCCGTCTTTACCGCAGCTCCCGACGGACCCGCAACGGACGCGGGCTTGGCGCCCGCGCCGGCCGCGACAACACTGGTTGCGGCACCACCGGCAGAAACGACCGTCGCCGTAGCGCCGGACGCGGACCGCGCGGGCGCCGGCGTGGACGGCTTAGCGGAAGCCGAAGGCGCGGCGATCGCCGTATCGGTTGGCGCCGATGGCGTGGACGGCGAGGGAGATGGCGCCGGCGCCGTGGCCTTGGCCGCCTCTTCGACCTGCTTCCGACACTCTGGGCGCAGCTTCGCGACCCGCTCGTCCGTAACCGGGACGCCTTGTCGTCGCAGCGTCCTTGCGCTGGTGCCCTGCTTACGCAGTTCCTTGTCGATGCAGGCGCGCTCTTCCTTCGGAATCTTCCGCCACCCGGCATTGACCGAATGCCTCGAATGCCGGCGCACGGTCGGCTGCTGGGTTGTTGTCATCCGACGCAGAAAGTCGAGCAGATTAAAGCTCTTCTCGGCAGCCGCCGGATTCGTCGGCATGACCCAGCTCGCCGCAAAGACAAGCGCGGCCGCGACAACCAAGCGTTTACGCCCAATACTCGGATCGAAGATCATGGAAGCCCGGGTCTTCTACTGTGATCCACAACTCGCAATCTTTACATAGGCGGCTGACCGATTCCAGCCGAATGATCGTGGTCCCTCGTTAAGGCCTTGATTCGCCTGGAATTGATCCATGCCAGGAGGGCTATATTGAGGCGTCCGCAACATTGCCGATCACAGAATCCACGCAGCAGGCCGGGCTGGCGCAGTGGCGACGGGGAAGCTGGCATCACACTTTAACCGGGGAAGCCCACAACTGGTCGACCAGGCGGCACTGCTATATCTAATTACAGCATCTAGGCCGAAAACAGCGCCGGATGCAGAGGAAGAGCGAGCGGCTTGGCGGCGAGCCAAGCGCTGTGTGAACGGACCTGAATGACAAACCAACGCGACGGCACGGGCATGTCCCGCAAGCTCCACGTCAAGTCCTACGGCTGCCAGATGAACGTCTACGACTCGCAGCGTATGGCGGATATGCTGGCGTCCGAGGGCTTTTCCGAGACGGTGGAGCCGCAGGAGGCCGACGTCCTCATCCTCAACACCTGCCACATCCGCGAGAAGGCGGTGGAAAAGGTGTATTCCGAGCTTGGCCGTATTCGCCGGCTGAAGTCGCGCGCCGCGCGCGAAGGACGCCATGTCCTGGTCGCGGTGGCGGGCTGCGTTGCCCAGGCCGAGGGCGAAGAGATCATCCGCCGCGCGCCGACCGTCGATATCGTTTTCGGTCCGCAGAGCTACCACCGGCTGCCCGAACT
>Ga0315540_10001402_pt1 | contig 13791 bp, 10 predicted proteins | sample SalMarSW160110MG_FD_203677 | JGI IMG/M metagenome (GOLD analysis project Ga0315540, IMG submission 203677) | Salt marsh sediment microbial communities from the Plum Island Ecosystem LTER, Massachusetts, United States - Salt Marsh Sediment SW1601-10 ... | reverse complement strand
CCGGCATGTCCTGCAGGCGGCGGTAGGCGCTGAGGTGGTTCAGGCTGGTGCGCACGTCGATGACGGCGGGACCGTCGCAGGACAGCGCCTCCTGGACCACCGGCGCCACGTCCGCATCACTGTCGATCTTGAAGCCCCGCGCGCCGAACGCCTCGCCCAGTTTCGCGAAATCCGGGTTCTTCAGGTCGGTCGAAGTGACCCGGCCGGGATAGCGGCCTTCCTGATGCATGCGGATCGTGCCGTAGGCGTTGTTGTTGGCGATGAAGATCTTGATCGGCACGTCGTACTGCACGGCGGTCGCCAGCTCATTGCCGGTCATCAGAAAGCCGCCGTCGCCGACGAAGGTGACGATCTGGCGTCCCGGCGAGCAGATGCCGGCGGCGACGCCTGACGGCACACCGCCGCCCATGCCGCCCGTGGCGTAACCGACGAAGCTATTGGTCTGGCGGAAATAGAGATAGCGGTGCAGGAAGCTGCTGAAATTGCCCGCATCCGAGGTGACGACCGCGTCCGCGGCCATGCGCTCGTTGATCGCCGCGACGACCGCGCCGAAGACGACGCCGTCATTGGATGACACCGGCTCCCAGGCGGTGAGCCTCCGGTGGATCTTGTTCAGCTCGCCGATCCAGGTGTCACGCCCGGCCGGAACCTTGCCCGCGCCGCGTGCGAGCATGGCGTCGAGGAACAGCTCCGGGTCCGCCGCGATGCCGACCTCGGGATGCCAGACGCGGCCGACCTCCAGCGGGTCCGGCCAGACATGGACCATCGGAAGCTGCGGCACCGGCGCGGTGGGGAAGCTGAAACCCTGGCTGACCGACGGCCCCAGCCGTTCTCCGACGACGAGCAGCAGGTCGGAGGTCTTCATCATATCCATCTGCGGCTTCGGCGCGCGGTTGCCGAGATAGCCGCCGTAATTCGCGTGATAGCTGTCGAACACGTCGGCGCGGCGATGGCTCGGCGCGACCGGCAGCTTGAAGGTCTCGGCAAAGGTCTTGAGCGCCGCGCGCGCCTTCGGCGAATGCACGAGCCCGCCGGCGACCACGAGCGGCCGCTCCGCCTTCTCCAGCATCACCGCCACGCGGTCGAGGTCGCCGGCGTCGGGCGCCATCCGCGCGCGTTTCACCGGGTTCAGCACCGGCGCCTTCACCGGCTCGTCCAGCATGTCCTCGGGCAGCGCGACCACGACCGGGCCGGGCGTGCCCGAGGTGGCGAGATGAAAGGCGCGCGCCGCGATCTCGGCGATCATGTCCGGGGTATCAACCTCGAAGACCGCCTTGGTCGTGTCGGAAAAGGTCTTCGTGTAGTTCATTTCCTGCAGCGCCTGTCGCCCCTTCTCGAAGCGCTCGACCTGGCCGACGAAGAAGACCGCCGGAATGGCGTCGTGAAAGGCGCTGTGAATGGCGATCGAGACGTTGGTCGCGCCCGGGCCGCGGCTGATGAAGCAAACCCCGGCCTTGCCGCGGATCCGCGCATCCGCGAGCGCCATGAAGCCGGCGCCGCCTTCGTGCCGGCAGACGATCAAACGGATGGCGGGATGCTCGATCAGTGCGTCGGTCACGGCGAGATAGCTCTCGCCCGGAACGCAGTAGGCGACATCGACACCGTGCGTCGCCAGTGTCGCGGCCAAGAGCTGGGCAGCCGTTTGCGTCATGCGATTCCTCCGGAGTTGGAATTGAACGGATCAGGCGTGCCGCGCGAGGGCCTCTGCAATGCGGCATATTTCTAAGCTTATCGCAGGAAGCGCCCGGGACGCCAATAGGGGACGGTGAAGCGGGCCGATCCGATCGGTTCAACCGCGCCCGGCCGGAACCCGCCGCCGCGGCTTCTCGCCGGCAAGCAGTGACAAGGCGTCGCCGAACGCCGGAACGTCCGGGCCCAGCGCGGCGAAGAAGGCGCCGTCCGAATCGGCCACCGCCGCGACCGCCTGCGCCGCGATCTTCCGTCCCCGCTCGGTGATGGCCAGCGCCACGGCGCGGGCGTCCTCGTCATGCGCCCGCCGCGAGACCAGCTTCTGCCCCTCCAGCACCCGGAGCACCTGCGAGGTCATCATCGGATCGGTGCGGCAATGCCGCGCCAAGGCCACCTGGGTGACCGGCGATTCGCTGCCCTTCGCCAAGTCGTCCAGCCCAGCGAGCAGCAGGAACTGAACCGGCGTCAAGCCGAACGGCGCCAGAACCTTCTTTTGGCGGCGCTGCCAGCGGTTTACGACCTGCCACAACAAATAGCCGGTCGCCCGCGACGGCGTATCTCGATCCATGAAACCGGTCCCCGCCCCCTTGTCTCCGCCGCGGCCGCCGATTTCACGGCTGCACGCGTGGCCATCTTATAAAGGCCTCCGGCGATTCGCCACCGTCCGATCCCGCACCGCGGCGCGACGGTTTGTTAGCACTCCCGGAAACTGGCTGCCAATAGATTGATTTAAAAGATTTTTCAGTATTGCCGCTGGATGATCATTAGATCAAACTTCGATGAAGGTATACGTCAACCTTGGAGTTGCCCATGACGAGTCTCGCAACCCAGCTCGCCGGATACCGGCTGACGACGGCGGAGATCCTCTATCACATGCCGGATCATCCGCACCTGCTCCAAAGCTTCGTCTGGCAGTTCATGGACCGTGCGCCGCGCTACCCGAAGCTGGCGGGGTTCCTGCTGTTCTGGGAACATAATATCGACGGAAGAATCCATTCGGTGAAAGTGGCCGGGAAGCGGATCATCGCCGCCGCCGAGGTCCGCGGCATCACCGAGGCCGGCTATATCCACTGACCGACGGCGGCCCACCGAACCGTCGCGCAGGCGACAGGCAGAGCCCTGCGCGCGCAGCCATGGCACGGCAACAGTTTTGATTCCCCCCAAGCTTTGTTCTACCGTGCGGCATTAAGAAAAAGCCGTCATAAGAAGACTTAAGGGAAGGGAAGGCTGCAATGCCGTTGAACGTGGCGATTGTCGGCTCTGGGCCAAGCGGATTCTATACGGTTGCGGCACTGCTCAAGCTCGCGCCGGACTGCCAAATCGACATCATCGAGCGCCTGCCGACGCCATTCGGGCTGATTCGGGGCGGCGTCGCGCCCGACCACCAAAAGACCAAAAATGTCTGGCGCGCTTATGATAAATCCGCGCAGCAGGAGTCCGTGCGCTTTTTCGGCAACGTCGAGGTCGGCCGCGACGTGACCATCGAAGAGTTGCGGCAGATGTATGATGCCGTGGTTCTGGCGGTCGGATCGCCGCGGGACCGCGACCTCGGCATTCCCGGCGACGGCAAGAAGGGCGTCTACGGCGCCGCCGCCTTCGTCGGCTGGTACAACGGACATCCGGATTTCCACGACCTCGATCCCGACATGAACATCAAAGGGGCGGTCGTCGTCGGCAACGGCAATGTCGCGATCGACTGCGCCCGCGTCCTGGCCAAGACGCCGGCCGAGATGGCATCGACCGATCTCACCGAATACGCCGCCGAGGCGATCCACGGATCGCCGCTGACCGATATCTATCTCTGCGGCCGGCGCGGCCCGGGCGACGCCAAGTTCACCAATGTCGAGCTGCGCGAGATGGGCGAGCTGAGCGACTGCGCGCCGATCGTCGATGCCAAGCAGCTCGAGGACGGCGTACCGGATGACCTCGACGACCGCGACCGCCGTCTGCGCGAGCGCAACCTCGAGACCCTGCGCGAGTTCGCCAAGATGAGCCCCGGCGGGCGCAAGAAGCGCATGCATTTCATGTTTTATACCAACCCGGTGGAGGTGCTCGGCGGTGACCGGGTTGAAGCCGTGCGGATGGAGCGGACCGTCGTGAAGGACGGCCGCGCCGTGGGCACCGGCGACTTCTTCGAGGTCCCCTGCGGCCTCGTCATTGCCGCCATCGGCTATTCCGGCGAGCCCTTCCCGGGCGTGCCCTACAACGAGAAGCGCGGCATCGTGATCCATGACGACGGACGAATCGGCGACGGCCTCTATGCGGTTGGATGGATCAAGCGCGGTCCGACCGGGGTGATCGGAACGAACAAGCATGACGGCGATCTCGCCGCCGCGCAGATCCTGGAAGACGTCCCGCAGGGCGGCAAGCCCGGTCGGAAGCGGCTTGAAGCGCATCTCAAGGATAAGGGAGTCCGCTGGATTTCCTACGAGGACTGGAAAAAGATCGACGATGCTGAGATCGCGAACGCCGCGACCGGAGCGCCGAGACGCAAGTTTTCCACGGTCGAGGAGATGCTGGCGCTGCTCCGATAACTTGTATTAACGGCCGCAAGCGGATACTGGACAAGCAATCGAAAAGGCCTAATTTAGCGGTTGAATTGGGGATCGCGGTTTCGGCATAGCCCAGTACCAGGGCGCGGGACAGCCGGATTTGTCCCGACCGGCCTTGGCTTTAGGCGATATCGCGACCGCCATGGAAATTATTTTCAGGCCGCCGAAGCTGAGGCGGTGGCCCGTGTCGTCCGTGAGTTTCGCCGCCGGGAGGGCGATGGTGCGGAGCACGAGAGCCACAGGGACCCACGAAGGAGGGTTTAACAAGAATGGCAGCTGTCACCGCGGAACAACCGCATCACGTTGAACGTCGCGAAGTCGAATCCGTCGTCATCCGCTTTGCCGGCGATTCGGGCGACGGCGTGCAGATTACCGGCAGCCAGTTTACCGATACGACCGCGCTTGCCGGGAATGACTTGGCGACATTTCCCGATTTCCCCGCGGAAATCCGCGCGCCTGCCGGCACCACCTTCGGCGTCTCGGCGTTCCAAATCAATTTCGGCGCCCGATCGATCGCCACCGCGGGCGACGCGCCGGACGTGCTGGTCGCGTTCAACCCGGCGGCGCTCAAGGTCTGCCTTCCCGACATCTATCCGGGCGGCCTCGTCATCGTCGACACGGGAACCTTCGGCGCGCGCAACCTCGAGAAGGCGGGGTACACGTCGAACCCGCTGGAAGACGGCACGCTCAAGAAATACCGCGCGCTGAAGATCGACATCTCGAAGCTGACGCTGGAAGCAGTCAAGGATATGGGCCTCACCTCGAAGGAGGGGCTCCGGTGCAAGAACTTCTGGACACTGGGCCTGGTCTACTGGCTCTACGGCCGCAGCCGGAAGTCGACCGTCGAGTGGCTGGAGCGCCGCTTCGCCAATCGGCCCGAGATCGCGAAAGCCAATGTTGCCGCGCTCAACGCCGGCCACGCCTTCGCCGAAACGGCCGAGATGCCGGGCGAGATCAGCGCCTATGTCGTCCCGCCGGCGCCGCTCGCGCCGGGTATTTACCGCAACATCACCGGCACCGACGCGATGGCCTGGGGCCTGCTCGCGGGAACGCAGCTCGCCGAGGTCAAGGCGGTCTTCTGCTCCTACCCCATCACGCCCGCGTCCTCGCTACTGCACGCGCTGGCGAACCTCAAGCATTACGACGTCGTCACCTTTCAGGCGGAGGACGAGATCGCCGCGGCCTGCTCCGCGATCGGGGCGTCCTATGGCGGCGCGCTCGGCATCACCTCCAGCTCCGGCCCGGGCGTGGCCCTCAAAGGCGAAGCGATCGGCCTCGCCATCTCCGCGGAGCTGCCGCTGATCGTCGTCAACGCGCAGCGCGCCGGCCCGTCGACCGGCATGCCGACCAAGACCGAGCAGTCCGACCTCTATCAGGCGGTGTTCGGGCGCAATGCCGACAGCCCGGTCGCCGTCCTGGCCGCCCGCTCGCCCAGCGACTGCTTCGAGGTCGGGATAGAGGCGGTGCGCATCGCGACCAAATACATGACGCCGGTGATCGTCCTGACCGATGGCTACATCGTCAACGCGGCGGAGCCGTGGCGCATTCCCGATATGGAAGCCTACGCGCCCTTCCCGGTGACCTTCCGGACCGACCCGGAGGGTTTCCAACCCTTCTTGCGCGATCCCGAGACCTTGTCGCGACCCTGGGTCAAGCCGGGAACGCCGGAGCTGATGCATCGCATCGGCGGCATCGAGAAGTCCTACGCGACGGGTCACATCTCCTACGATCCCGCGAACCACCAGAAAATGACGGAAGTCCGCGCCGCGAAGATCAACGGCATCGCCAAGGACATTCCGCTGCAGACCGTCGAAGACGGGACCGAGGGCGGCCGGCTCGCGGTCGTCGGCTGGGGCTCGACCTATGGGCCGATCTCGCGCGCGGTCTCGCTCCTGCGGGCCGAGGGCCTCGACGTGTCGCATATCCACCTGCGCCACCTGTGGCCGCTGCCGCGCAACCTCGGCGATCTCTTGCGTAAATTCGACCGAATCCTGGTGCCCGAGATGAACCACGGGCAGCTCGTGACGCTTCTCCGGGCGGAATACCTCGTCCCGGCGGAAGGCCTCAATCAGATCAGCGGCAAGCCCTTCAAGATCAGCACGATCGAAGCGGCGATCCGCGAACAGTTGGAGAAGTGATATGACCGTCCAGCAAGCCCCCGCGGCGCTCACGGCGAAGGATCTGACGTCCGACCAGGAAGTACGCTGGTGCCCGGGCTGCGGCGACTACGCCATCATCAAGGGCGTGCGCAGCGCGCTCGCCGAGATCGGCACGCCGCGTGAGCGCACCGTCTTCGTATCCGGCATCGGCTGCGCGGCGCGCTTCCCCTATTACATGGCGACCTACGGCTTCCACACCATTCACGGCCGCGCGCCGGCGATCGCGACCGGGCTCAAGCTCGCCAACCCGGAGCTCGACATCTGGGTCGTGACCGGCGACGGCGACTGCCTGTCGATCGGCGGCAATCACACGCTGCACGTCATTCGGCGCAACGTCGACGTCAATGTGCTGCTGTTCAACAACGCAATTTACGGCCTGACCAAGGGCCAGTACTCGCCGACCTCGCGGGTCGGCACGAAGTCCCCCTCGACGCCGCTGGGCTCGATCGACAACCCGGTCTCGGCGACCGAGTTCGCGCTCGGCTGCGGCGCGCGCTTCGTCGCCCGCTCGGTCGACACGCTGCAGAAGCATCTGCCCGAGGTGCTCAAGCGCGCGCATGCCCATAAGGGCGCGTCCTTCGTCGAGATTTTCCAGAACTGCATCGTCTACAACGACGGCGCCTTCGCGCAGTTCACCGACCGCGCCGTTGCCGCCGACACGCAGGTCCATGTCGAGCACGGCAAGCCGGTGTTGTTCGGCAAAGACAACGACAAGGGCATTCGCCTTAACACCCGGACCCTCAAGCTCGAGGTGGTCAAGCCGGGCGAGAACGGGGTGAGCCTGGACGACATCCTGGTCCATGACGAGACCAACAAGGTGCTCGCGACCCTGCTGGCGCATATGCAGCCGCCGGCCTTCCCCGTTGCCTTGGGCGTGCTCTACTGCGAGGACGGCCCGGAATACACCACCGCCGTTTACGATCAGGTGGCAGCGGCCAAGGCGAAGAAGAAGGCGGTACCGATGGACGAGCTGCTGCACAGCGGCCATACCTGGCGCGTCGGCATCTGACGGCTGCGTCCGGACGAAATCCGGGGCCGCCGCCCGGCCGGCGGCCCCCATTCACCCGCATCCCATTGCGGCGAATTGCCCGCTGGCAACAGCGGCCTCCAGCACCGATAGTGCGGCCATGGCCGAGCTGACCAACCATCATCCTGCCGGCACGATCGCGCGCCCGACCGGCACCGCGCGCGGGGATCGCGCGGTCATCGCCTGGCTCTTCGTCTGCGCCGGCATGGTCGTGCTGATGATGCTGGTCGGGGCGATCACGCGGCTGACCCAATCCGGCCTTTCGATCGCCGAGTGGAACCCGCTGATCGGCGCCCTGCCGCCGCTCTCGGAAGCCGAGTGGCACCGTATCTTCGATCTTTACCGCACCTCTTCGCAGTACCACCTGGTCAACAGCGGCATGTCGCTGGCCGATTTCCGGACGATTTTCTGGTGGGAATACATCCACCGCCTGCTGGGGCGGCTGATCGGGGTCGCCTTCGGCCTGCCGCTGATCTGGTTCCTCGTGCGCCGGCGGATTGGCGGCGCGCTGGGACTGCGGCTCTGCGGCATCTTCCTGCTCGGGGGACTGCAGGGCGGCATCGGCTGGTGGATGGTAAAGAGCGGGCTGGTCGACCGCGTCGACGTCAGCCAGTACCGGCTCGCCACCCATCTCGTGATCGCCGTTTTGATCCTGGCCGCGATCTTGTGGACCGCCCTCGACCTGCTGTCCGCGCCGCGCGCGGCCACGGCGCCGCCGGCCGGGTTGCGCCGCGGAGCGGCCGCCCTGCTCGCGCTGATTTTCGTCATGATATTTTCGGGCGCCCTCGTCGCCGGGCTCGACGCCGGCATGGTCTACAACGACTGGCCGCTGATGAACGGCGTCTTCCTGCCGCCGGAATACGGCACGATAAGCCCCTGGTGGCGGAACCTCTTCGATAATGCCGCGGCGGTGCAGTTCGATCACCGCATGCTGGCCTACACGATCGCGCTCGCCACCTTCGCCCTATGGCTCGCCGCCCGGCGCAGCGGCCTGCCGGCGGCGGTGCGGCGGCCAGTCGATCTGCTGTTCGGAATGGTCTTCGTGCAGATATCGCTCGGCATCTCGACCCTCATGATGCACGTGCCGGTGGCGCTCGCCGTGGCGCACCAGGGCGGCGCCGTCACGCTGTTCTGCCTCGCGCTGTGGAGCACGCACACGCTCTACCGGCAGCCGCGCTGACGTAAGCAAGACGCGCGGCTTATCGCGCGCCCGCCTTTTCGAGCACGGCATGCAGCAGCACCTGGCAGCCGGCCGCAAGGTCTTCCAGCGTCGCGTTCTCGATCTCGTTGTGGCTGATGCCATCTTCGCAGGGCACGAAGATCATGCCCGCCGGCGCGATTTTCGCAATATAGACCGCGTCATGCCCGGCGCCGCTGATGATGTCGCGGTGGCTGTAGCCGAAGCGCTCGGCGCCCGCCCGTACCGCGGCGACGCAGCCGGGATCGAAAGGGGTGGCCTGGAAATCGAGAATTTGTTCGAGGTCCAGATCCAGCTTCGTCTTTTCCGCGATCGCCGCCGCTTCGCGGCGAAGCGCGGCATCCATCGCCGCGAGCCTGTCGTCATCCGGGTGGCGGAAATCTATCGTGAGGAAAACGCGCCCCGGGATGACGTTCCGGCTGTTCGGGTGGACCTGCATCATACCGACGGTGGCGCAGGCGTCAGGCTGGAACTCGTGGCCGATACGGTTAACCAGGCGGACGATCTCGGCCGCCCCGACCAGCGCGTCGCGCCGGCGCGCCATCGGCGTCGGCCCGGCATGCGCCTCCATCCCGGTGAGCGTGATTTCGTACCAGCGCTGGCCCTGCGCACCGGTAACGATGCCGATCGTCCGTCCTTCCGTCTCCAGGATCGGGCCCTGTTCGATATGCGCCTCGAAATAGGCGCCGATCGACGGCTCGCCCCGCGGCTCGCCCTTGTAGCCGATGCGCGCCAGCTCGTCGCCGAAGCGCTTTCCATCGACGTCCGTGGCCGCGTAAATGTCTTCCACCGGGAACAGCCCGGCATACGCGCCCGAGCCCATCATCGCCGGCGCGAAGCGCGAGCCTTCTTCGTTGGTCCATACCGCCACCTCGACCGGCGCCTCGGTCTCGACCGCGCCGTCGTTCAGCGCGCGCAGGACTTCGAGCCCCGCCAGCACCCCGTAGGCGCCGTCGAACTTGCCGCCGGTCGGCTGGCTGTCGAGATGGCTGCCGGTCACGACCGGCGGCAGGCTGTTATCGCGGCCGGGCCGGCGGGCGAAGATATTGCCGATGGGGTCGACGGATACCCGGCAGCCGGCCTGCTCGCACCAGGCGATGAAGAGATCGCGCGAGCGCTTGTCGAGATCGGTCAGCGCAAGCCGGCAGACGCCGCCCTTCTCGGTGGCGCCGATCTTCGCCATCTCCATCAGGCTGTTCCACAGCCGCTGACCGTCGACTCGCAGGTTTTCCATGGCTTCCCTCGTGGCTCGCGGCCGGAATCGTCGGCGAAGGACGGCAAAGTAACGGTGTTGTTGCGGCCGTCGGCGGCCGGCGCACGATCCGGCCCGGATTGAGCGAATGAGAATATTGATATGGGCCAAGCCATGAGTCGACCCTGGATTCGTCGACGCCGCCGGCCACCGGCGCGCCCGCCCGCCAATTCCCGTTGCGGCTTTCGCCGAATTGAGGCATGGTCCGGCAATTCCCGGCCCGCCCGAGCCCTCGGGTGCGGCATTCCATATGAATGATGACCGTGACGGCGCGACAGGGCGGAAGGCCCGGGAATCCGCCAATTCCGGCGTTTTGCCGCAAAGGTTAATGTTGCGGCGCAGCAACACAGACCGCCCACCGAGCGAGGGTGCGACAAAAATGCCTGGAAAATTGCTTGGCAGGCCTTGCAATTACCAAACGTATTTGCAATATTTTGCATTGCAACATGAGTCGTCCAAGCTCGTGTTGCGTTGCAAGGTAGCGATACCTTGCCGCACTTCTTGGGCGTTTCCTCCCTAGACTTGGGCCGTGCCTATGGGCGCGGCCCTTCTTTTTTTCGACGATACGGCCGGGTCTTACCGCCACGGCCTGGGGCCCGGGTCAGGTCGTCTGCCACGACCCGTCATAGCCCTTGCAGGCGGTCCGCATGACCGACTCCCGGGTCTTGCCGATATTGAAGACGACGACGAAATCCCGGCAGAGCCGGCCGGTCTTGTCACGGAAGGTCCGCATCGGAGTAATACTGGCGCTGGTGTTGTCCGAATCCGGGCTCACCCAGGTCCTCGGCCGGCCTTCCTGACCATTCTGGAGCGTGTCGTAGGTGGCACGGTGCAGTGATTCCTGCTCGCGCAGCAACATCTCGTCCGTCAGCAGGTAAGCCGCGCCCGCGCCCGCGGCGCCGATCGTCATGGCGCCGAACAGCCCCGCCGTGCCGGGTCCGAGGGCGGCGAAACCGACATAAGCCCCGGCCAAGCCGCCCGTCACCGCGGCGACGGCAAGCTTGTTCTTTCTGTCTGTGAGCGCGCAGCCGGAGACGAGATACGCGATCATTGCGAGGCACAGGACTTTTTTCATCCGGCCAATCCCTTTCCAACAAAAAAGGACCCTGGTGCCCAGCGGCATCCAGAATCCTCCTCCCTGTCGCGCGAGCGCAACTATACATAATTCATGCGGATTATTAAAAGGTTAAGTAAGGAATCGCGGTACAAAATCGAAGAATGATGCGAATACTCGAAATATTCGCAATTTCGTCGGGATAATGCCGCTTGCCGTAGAGCAATACAGCAACCAGATTTCTCCCATTCCACCACCTTCAGCTCGAACAGGCCCGAATACGTTGACCCGCCCTACCGCTTCATCCGCCCGTTGGCTTCTCGTTGTCGTAGTCGCGCTGGCAATGACCAGTTGCGCCTACCCGAGGCGCACCCATCTGCCGGCGCCGGCGCATGAGCCGAGCGTCGCCGACACGATACCGCCGCCGCACGTGACAAGCTGCCGCGAATACGCCGACAACATGGCTGGCCGCCAGCTCGATCAGGATAAGGAATCGATTACGAGCAACTTCCAGGGCGGTGACGGCGGCGTGCTCAACGAATTCGCGCGCATGGATGCAGAGCGCTATTACCGCCAGCTCTATGAGTCCTGTCTGAGCCAGCAGCGCGACACCCGCGGCGATCAGTTCAGCCGCTAGCCGGGCCCGGAAATCCGGGGTTCCGAGCGTATTACGGCGTTTTATTGCATTGCACCGCCGTGCTATATCTCCGCCCCAACCCAGCCAGGAGCGGGAAGTGGGGCGAAAAATCCGAAAGCATGATTTCCAGACGCCTGCCTGGACGCTTATCCGGCGCCTGGCGAAGGACTACCTTCGCCACCACACCAAGAATATCTTTTTTGCCGTCCTCTTGATGATCGTCGTCGCGTTGGCGACGGGGACCCAGGCCAAATTGATCCAACCGGCCCTGGACAAGGTCTTCACCCATCACGACATGACCCTGCTCTGGGTCCTGCCGCTGGTTTTCCTCGGCGTATCGGTAATCAAGGGCTTCGCCAGCTACGGCCAGGCCGTCCTGATGCAGAAGACCGGCCTGCGGCTCTGCGTCATGCTGCAGAATCAGATGTTCGACCAGCTGATCGACGCGGACCTCAAATTCATCCACGGCGACGCCACCGGGAAGCTGCTGTCGCGCTTCGGGAACGACGTCAATTTCACGCGTGAAGCGACGGTCAAGACCTTCACCGGCTTCGGCCGCGATATGTTCTCGATCATCGTGCTGACCGGCGTGATGGTCCAGACCCATTGGAAGATGGCGCTGGTCGCGCTCGTGATCTTCCCGATCAGCATCTTCCCGATCATGTATATCGGCCGCCGCGTCCGCAAGCTGTCGCAGCGAACCCAGGTATCCCTCGGCGATTTCACCAGCTTCCTCGACGAGGTGTTCAAGGGCTTCCGCCAGGTCAAGGCCTATGGCATGGAGGATTACGAGCGCAAGCGCGCCTCGGACGTCTTCGAGAGCATCTACGCCCTCCATTACCGCGAAGGCAGCACCCGGTCGCGCTCCTATCCCGTCATGGAATCGCTGGCCGGTGTCGTCATCGCGCTGATCCTCGGCTGGGGCGGCTATCTGATCATTCACGGCGACACGACGGTCGGCCAGTTCATGACCTTCTTCGTCGCCATGGGCGCGGCCTACAATCCGTTGCGCAGCCTCGCCAACCTGAATTCCAGCCTGCAGCATGGTCTCGCCGCCAGCGAGCGCATCTTCACGATGCTCGACTACAAGCCGGCGGTCGCCGAGGCGCCGGATGCGAAGCCGCTCGCGGTCAGCCAAGGCCGCGTCGCGCTGCGGGACGTCCATTTCTCCTATGACGACGAGAAGGTCGCGCTGCACGGCGTCACCATCGACGCCCCGCCGGGCAAGACGGTGGCGCTCGTCGGTCCCTCCGGCGCGGGCAAGTCGACGATCCTCAACCTCATTCTGCGCTTCTTCGACGTGCAGCAGGGGGCCGTCGAGATCGACGGACAGGACATCCGCGCCGTCACGCTCGCGTCCTTGCGCAAGTCGATGGCGCTGGTCAGCCAGGAAGTCACGCTGTTCAACGATACGGTGCGCGCCAACATCCTCTACGGCCGGCCGGATGCCGACGAAGCCGCCGTGATCGAAGCCGCCCAGGCCGCCGCCGCGCATGACTTCATCATGCAGTTGCCGCGGGGCTACGACACGATCGTCGGCGAGCGCGGCCTGCGGCTTTCCGGCGGCCAGCGCCAGCGCATCGCCATCGCACGCGCCATGCTGCGTAACGCGCCGATCCTGCTGCTCGACGAAGCGACCTCCGCGCTCGACTCCGAAGCGGAACGGCAGGTCCAGACCGCGCTCGCGCGGCTGATGAAGGGCCGCACGACCCTGGTCATCGCGCACCGGCTGTCGACCGTGACCAACGCGGACCTGATCTATGTGCTGGAAAACGGCCGCGTCGCGGACAGCGGCACGCATCAACAGCTTCTCAAGCGCGAAGGCGTCTATGCACGGCTCTGCCGGATGCAGTTCGAAGACAATCTGACGCTGGGTGACACGCCCGCCCCGCCGTCGCTCGCAGCGCGCGGCTGAACCCTTGCGGGCACTGCGGCGAACGGCATCCCTCGGGTTCGTGCAGGCCGCCCTGTGCTGGATCACGGCGCAATATATCCGGCTGGTCTGGTACACGGGGCGCTGGCGGGTCGAGGGCAAGGAAGCCGCGGACCGGCTGTTCGACGAAGGCCGCCCGCTGATTCTCGCCACCTGGCACGGCCGCGTCCTGATGGTCCCTTATGGCTGGCGGCACAGCGACAAGGTGCATATCCTTGTCTCGGGGCACCGGGACGGCCGGCTGATCGGCCGCACGCTGGCGCATTTCAACATGAAGACCATCACAGGCT
>Ga0315540_10001399_pt1 | contig 13801 bp, 13 predicted proteins | sample SalMarSW160110MG_FD_203677 | JGI IMG/M metagenome (GOLD analysis project Ga0315540, IMG submission 203677) | Salt marsh sediment microbial communities from the Plum Island Ecosystem LTER, Massachusetts, United States - Salt Marsh Sediment SW1601-10 ... | reverse complement strand
GGGCCGGTCGCAGGCGCGCGCGATCGCCCCGCGGACGCTCCGCATGACGCGTGCGCCCTCGGCGCGGGCCCGCTTCTCGCCCACCGCGGCCGGGTACGTGGCCTTGCCGCGGGCCGCGTCCGTGCCCGCCCGCTTTCCGAGCGCGCGCAGCGTCGAGCCGGCGTTCAGCAGGTCGTCGGTGATCTGGAATGCGAGCCCGAGCTGCACGCCCACCTCCTCGAGGCGGTCGGCCGTCCGCGGGTCGGCGTCGCCGGCGAGCGCCCCGAGCGCGAGGCTCGCCCCCATGAGCGCGCCGGTCTTGCGCACGTGGATGTTGCGCACGAGGCGCGAGGTCGGCCGGCGCCCCTCGGCGGCCAGGTCGAGGGCCTGGCCCCCGACGAGCCGGTCGGCCCCCGACGCCCGCGCGAGCCGGCGGACCGCCTCGACGACGCGGGCGTCGGGCACGCCCGCCTCGCGCAGTCGCGAGAGCTCCTCGAACGCGAACGCCAACAGCGCGTCGCCTGCGAGCAGCCCCACGGCCTCGCCGAACCTCCGGTGGGTCGTCAGCCGCCCGCGGCGGTAGTCGTCGTCGTCCATGGCCGGCAGGTCGTCGTGGACGAGAGAGAACGCGTGCACGCACTCGACCGCGACCGCGGCCGGCAGCGCGCGACGCCAGTCGCCGCCCACGGCTTCGCAGGCCGTGAGGACGAGCAGCGGCCGCAGCCGCTTGCCGGGCGAGAGCGCGGCGTAGCGCAGGGCGGCGCCGAGCCGGCCGGGACCGCCGGCGCGCTCGCGCACGGCGCGGGCCAGCGCGCGCTCGAAGGCGGCCTGGCGGCGCGCGAGGTCCCGGTTGCCGGCCGAGAGGACGGGACGGCTGGCGCGCGGGCTCATGCGAGCGGCAGCTCGCCTTCCCGCCGTTCCTCGCGGCCCTCCGGCTCCATCGGCTCGGTGGCGGTCGAGCCGTCCGGGTTCTCGACCAGGCGCTCGATCCGCTTCTCGGCCTCGTCGAGCTTCTGGGTCAGGCCGCGCGAGAGGCGCATGCCCTCTTCGTAGCGCGCGATGCTGTCCTCGAGCGACAGCTCGCCGCTCTCGAGCTCCTCGACGATCGTCTCGAGGCGCTTGAGCGCGTCCTCGAAGTTCGGCATCGCCGCGCTATCCGCGGCGGTCTTCTTCGCCATGCTCGCCTCCCTTACGGACCCTGCGCACGACGGTCTCCGCCTCGCCGCGCGCGAACTCGATGGTGACCGCATCCCCGACCGCCAGCGCTTCCGGGCTCCGCAGCAACCGCCCATCGGCCCCGCGCGCGAGCGTGTAGCCCCGCTCGAGCACCGCGCGCGGCGACAGCGCCCGCAGGCGGTCCGCCAGCGAGCCGGCCCGGCGCCGTTCGCGGTGGACGGCCTCGACCGTGACGCCCTCGAGCCGGCGGCGCAAGAGCGCCACGTCGTCCCGCTGCTCGGCGAGCCGCCGCAGGAACGCGCGCGGCGCCAGCAGGCGGGCGAGTCCCTCCGCCCGCAGGCGGGCGTCCTGGACCGCCGCGCGGGCGGCAGTCTCGATCCGCTCGCGCGCCCCGTCCACGCGCTGCTGCATGTTGCCGAACACGTCGCGCACGCGCCGGAATCCGTACTTCTCCCGCAGCCGCTCGAGTCGCAGCCGCCGGTCCGCCAGGATGCGGCGCAGGTCCCGCAGCGCCCGGTCCGTGCGCGTGCCGACGAGGCGCCGCAGCTCGGCCGCGTCGCGGACGGCCAGCTCGCCCGCGTTGCTCGGCGTCGCGGCCCGCACGTCGGCGGCGAGGTCGGCCAGCGTGACGTCCACCTCGTGCCCGACCGCGCTCACGACCGGCAGCCGCGAGGACGCGATCGCCCGCACGACCGGCTCCTCGTTGAACGCCCAGAGGTCCTCGAGCGAGCCGCCGCCGCGGCCGACGATGAGCAGGTCGATCCCGCCGTGGCGGTTGAAACGCTCGATCGCGGCCGCGATCTCCCCCGCGGCCTCCGCGCCCTGCACCCGCACGGGAGCGAGCACGATCCCGATCCCGGGCCAGCGGGCGCGGAGCACCTTCACCATGTCGCGCACCGCGGCGCCCGCCGGCGACGTCACGAGCCCGATGCGCTCCGGGTAGCGCGGCAGCGGGCGCTTGCGGGCGGCGTCGAAGAGCCCCTCTTCGGCGAGCCGGCGCTTGAGCTCCTCGTACCGGAGGAGCAGCGCGCCGATGCCCGCCGGCCGCATGGTCCGCACCATGAGCTGGCACTTGCCGCTCGGCGCGTAGAAATCCACCTCGCCGAACGCCTCGACCTCGGTGCCGTCCTTCGGCACCCAGCCGAGCTTCGAGGCGTTGCCGCGGAACATCACGGCCTGCACGACGGCGGGCGTCGCGTCCTTGAGGCTGAAGTACATGTGCCCGCTGTCGTAGTGCTTGAAGCCGGACAGCTCGCCCTTCACCCACACGCCCGGGAACGACTCGTTGAGAGCCTCCTTGAGCGCGCGGGCCAGCTCGCCCACCGACAGGATGCGATCGTCGGCGGCGGGAAGGGTGGCCATTCCGGTGAGCTCCCCGATCCCCGCTCAGGCGCGGACGCGCTGGGCCTGTCGCTCGGCGGCGACGACGGTGTTGAGCACCACCATCGCGACCGTCATCGGACCGACGCCGCCGGGGACCGGCGTGAGCGCCGACGCGACGTGGCGCACGGACTCGGCGTCGACGTCGCCGGTCAGGCGGCCCTTCGTCTGGCCCGGGGCCGGCGGCATCCGGTGGATGCCGACGTCCACGACGACCGCGCCGGGCTTGACCCAGTCGGCGGTCACCATGTGGCGCTTCCCGACCGCGGCGACGATCAGGTCCGCCTGGCGCGCCATCGCCTGCAGCGTGCGGCCGCTCGCACTGTGGCCGATCGTCACGGTCGCGTCGCAGCCCTTGCTCGAGAGCAGGATGGACATCGGCCGCCCGACGATGTGGCTGCGGCCGAGCACGACCGCGTGCATGCCGCGGAGCGGGATCTCGTAGTGCTGGAGCAGCCGTAACACCCCGAACGGCGTGGCCGGAACGAAGCACGGAAGGCCGAGGGCGAGCCGACCCGCGTTCTCGGGGTGGAAGCCGTCCACGTCCTTGTCGGGCGGGATGGCGTCGAGCACGGCCTGGCCGTCAGCGGGCTCGGCGAGCGGGAGCTGGACGAGGATGCCGTGGACGTCCGGGTCCAAGGCGAGGGCGCGGACCTTCCTCACGACCTCCTCGGTGGTCGTCCCGGCGGCGAACTTCACGCGCTCGGCGACGATGCCGGCGGCCGTGCAAGCCTCGACCTTCTTGCGCAGGTAGACCTGCGACGCCGGGTCCTCGCCGACCGAGACCAGCGAGAGCTTCGGCTGGAGGCCCTGGTCGACCAGGACCTTCGCCCGCATGCGCGCCTCGATCGCGACGGCCTCGGCGGGCTCGGCGCCCGTGAGCAGCCGGGCGGTGCCCTTCGCTCCCGCGCCGCGCTCGTAGCCGACCTGGAGCCGCTGGACGGACTGCGCGCGCCCCGTGGCCTCGTCCACGCGCACGAGAACCGCGTTCATGCGCAGGTCGCCGTCGGCGGGGTGGAGCCGCTCGGGCATCAGGGTCAGGAAGCGCCGCAGGGCGGCCGCGCGATCCATGCCGATCACGGAGTCGAAGCCGCCGGTCATGCCGGCGTCGCTCACGAACGCGGTGCCCTTCGGCAGCACGCGGTCATCGGCGGTCTGCACGTGCGTGTGCGTGCCGACGACGAGGCTCGCGCGGCCGTCGAGGTGCCAGCCCATCGCGATCTTCTCCGCCGAGGCCTCGGCGTGCACGTCCACGAGGACGATCTTCGCCTCCCGGCCGGCCCGCTCGATCGCCGCGTCCGCGGCGAGGAACGGGCTGTCGGTCTCCTTCATGAACACGCGCCCGAGAAGGTTCACGACCGCCACCGGCGCGCCGTTCGTCGCCTTGAAGACGCGCCAGCCCCGGCCGGGCGTGCCTTCGGGCATGTTGGCCGGGCGCACGAGCCGCGGCTCCTCGGCGAGGTACTCGAGCGAGTCTTTCTTGTCCCACAGGTGGTTTCCCCCCGTGAGCACGTCGCAGCCGGCGTCGAACAGGTCGCGCGCGACGTCGCGCGTGACGCCGTAACCGGCCGCGGAGTTCTCGCAGTTGCAGACGACCAGGTGCACGTCGTGCCGGCGGCGCAGCTCGGGCAGCAGGCCGCGCACGACCTCGCGTCCCGGCGAGCCGATCACGTCGGCGATGAACAGGATGTTGGTCATGACCCTTCCTATCTTGCGTAGTCCACCGCCCGCGTCTCGCGGATGACGGTCACCCGGATCTGGCCCGGGTACTGCAGCTCCTTCTCGATGCGGCGCGCGATCTCGTTCGCGAGGCCCTGCGCCCGCGCGTCGTCCACGCGGTGGTGCTCCACCATGATGCGCACCTCGCGTCCCGCCTGGATCGCGTAGCTCTTCTCGACGCCCGGGAAGGCGTTTGCGATCTTCTCGAGCGACTCGAGTCGCTTGATGTAGACCTCGAGGCTCTCGCGCCGGGCCCCGGGGCGGGCGCCGGAAATGGCGTCCGCGGCCGCCACGAGCACCGGCCAGAGGCTGCCGCCCGCGTAGTCGTCGTGGTGGAAGCCGATGGAGTCGAGGACCGGCTGGGGCTCGCCGTAGCGCGCGGCCAGCTCCATGCCCAGCGCCGGGTGCGTGCCTTCCTGGTCGTGGTCGATCGCCTTGCCGATGTCGTGCAGCAGCCCGCCGCGCTTGGCCATCTTCTGGTCCATGCCGATTTCGGCGGCCATCATGCCGGCGAGGTGGGCGACCTCGACCGAGTGGTTGAGGATGTTCTGGCCGTAGCTCGTGCGGTAGTGGAGCCGCCCGAGGTACTTCACGAGCTCGGGGTGCAGCCCCGCGATGCCGACGTCGAGGCAGGCGTTCTCGCCGAACTCCTGGATCTTGTCCTCGACCTCCTCCTTCACCTTGCCCACGACCTCCTCGATGCGGGCCGGGTGGATGCGGCCGTCGGCGACGAGGCGCTCGAGCGCCAGGCGCGCGATCTCCCGGCGGACGGGGTCGAACCCGGAGAGGATCACCGCTTCAGGCGTGTCGTCGATGATGACGTCCACGCCGGTGATGATTTCGAACGAGCGGATGTTGCGGCCTTCGCGCCCGATGATCCGTCCCTTCATGTCGTCGCTCGGCAGGTGAACGACCGAGACGCTCGACTCGCTCACGTGGTCGCCCGCGTAGCGCTGGAGCGCCAGCGAAATGATCTTGCGCGCCTCGCGCTCGGCGTTGCGGGCCGCGGTGTCGCGGATCTCGGTCGCCCGGCGGGCGGCCTCGGCTCGCGCCTCGTTCTCGATCGAGGCGACGAGCTGCTGGCGTGCCTCCTCGGGCGAGAGGCCCGCGATGCGGGCCAGCCGCTCGGTCTGCTCGCGGGCCGCGGCGTCCACCTCGGCCTGGCGCGCGACGATCGTCGCCTCGCGTTCCGCGATGTCGGCTTCGGATTTCCGAAGGTCGCGTTCCTTCTTGTCGATGAGCTCGACCCGGCGGCTGAACGCCGCCTCCTTCTGCTGGAACGCGCGCTCGGCCTCGAGCTGGCCGGCCCGGATCTGGGCCGATTCGCGCTCGACCTCCTGCTTGAGCCGGAGTGCCTCCTCGCGGGCCTGCAGCATCGCGTCGCGCTTCGCGGCGTCGGCCTCGCGCGCCGCTTCCTCCAGGACGGCCTGCGCGCGCTGTTCCGCCGAACGCAGCCGGGCGCGACCGAGCTGGGAGCGGACGAACCAGCCGATCCCGAACGCCAGCGCCGCGGCGAGCGCGAGCCCAGCGAACCACATGCCTGTATTCATCTCGCCCCCTGCACCGCGGCGATCGCCGCGACGGAGGCAGGGAAATGGGACCCCGCCGCTGCCGTGTGTTCCTCGTTCTTTGGACCTGGCGAGCCAGGTGGGTGCCGCTTCATCCGGGTCGGTCGGCCGCGAGGCGCTTCGGCCCCGGACCGGCATCGCCGGCATCACGGCTCCCGGAGTGTCGGTGTTGGTTCAAGAACTCGGATGCATCACGAACAGGGCAGGGCGATCCCATGCGTCGGAGCGCCCGCCGGCGGTGGCGCGATCAGGTGCGGTCGTCGAGCAGCTCGTCGAGGCGGTGGATCACCGCGCTGAGCCGCTTCGCCTGGTCGTCCTGACTCACGCCCTCCCGTTCCCGGGAGGCGCGCTCCTTGAATAGCTCGTCGGCGATGTTGAGCGAGGCGAGGATGGCCACCTTGGACAGCGACGCGACCGGGAGCTTCTCGGTGACCTCGCGCATCTTCCGATCCACGTAGGTCGCCACCCCGAGGATGTAGTCCTGGTCGGCCTCGCCGCGGATGGACAGCTGCTGGCCGAGGATCTGGACCTGCACGACGTTCTTCGGATCGTGCCGGGCCTGCGTCGAGGCGGTGTCCGTGGAGGCATCCATCGTCGCGCTCTCCCGCCGATTTCCCTGCGTTGTGAGTGACGTCTCGATCCGTCACATCCCGCCGTGCCCGCCGAGGGAGCGGCGCGGTCCGGCGGCGGCGTGGCGGTTGTTAACCCTCGATCCGCTCCAGCTTGCGCAGCAGCGTTTCGATTCGAGTGGCGACGTCCCGGCGCTCGGCGAGCCATTCGCGCTGCTCCTTCTTGAGCGTCGCGAGCTCGGCCAGGAGGGCCGTGGGATCGTTGCCCTGGAGTTTCCCGTTCGTCTCCTCGAGGCGGCGCGCCAGGTCGGCCTTTTCGGTCTCGAGCTGGGTCGTCCGGGCCTCGAGTTGCGCGTGCTTCGCGCGAAGATCCTCGATGACGGTTGCAGCCTTCTCGACCCGTTCGGCGAGGCGGTCGAGGTCGGTCGTCACGACGGCGGAGTCCATCGTCATTGTTCCCTCAGCCGACCGCCGCAATCCTTCGCGACGGCCGCCACCATGCGAGCCTGCAGTTCGAGGACCTCCTGCTCGGCGAGCGTCCGTTCGTGCGCCTGGAACTGGAGCGCGAACGCGAGGCTCTTCATGCCTTCCGGAGTCCCGGGGCCCTCGTAGACGTCGAACAGCTCGATCGAACTCAGCCTTCCGCCGGCCGCGCCGGCGAGGCTGCGATGCACCTGCGCATGCGTCACGGCTCGCGGCACGAAGAACGCGAGATCGCGACGCACCGGCGGGAAGCGGCCCGGCACCCGGGCGCCCGCCGGTCGGGTGACCGCTTCGACGAGTGGCTCGAGGAGCGCCACGAACAGCTGGACGGGCGCCTCGATCTCCCACGTGCGAAGCAGCGACTGGCCGAGCGTCCCGGCCCAAGCAATGCGTGAAGCTGCGACCGCAACTTCCGCACTGGCACCGGGTTTCCAACCGGCCGCAGAATAGGCTCGCCATTCGGGCGAGTCAACGCGCATCTCGCCGAGCCAGGCCTCCCAGAGGCCCTTTCCGTCGTAGAAGTCGATGCCCGCGGACGGGTCGTAGGCGTTCTCCGAGCCTGGCTTCGGGTCGTGCGCGTGCCGCCAGCGCGGCCCCGTGGCGACCGCGGTGAGCATGAGGCGTTCCTCGGGCAGGCGTCCGCCCCGGTCGAGGAACCCGGTCCCGACCTCGACGAGGCGCACAGCCGCGGCACCCTGTCGCAGATTGTGCGCGACGGCGCGAAGCAGACCCGGCACGAGGTTCGGGCGCAGCACCTCGCTCTCGCGGCTCATCGGGTTCGAGAGCGCGACGAGCGGTGCGTCGTCGCCGAGCAGGTCGCGGCCCGCGAGGGCCTCGGCCTCGGAGACGAGCGAGCCGGTCCAGGCCTCGTCGAAACCGAGCGAGAGCATGGCCTCCCGGGCGCGGCGCACCGCCCGCTCGCGCGGCGCGCGGACGGCGAAGCAGTCGCCCGTTCCCGGCGCGCTCTCGGGGATCCGGTCGTAGCCGTTCGCGCGCGCGACCTCCTCGACGAGGTCGTCCTCGAGCGTCACGTCGGGCCGCCAGGTGGGCACGGTCACGATGAGCCCCTCGCTGCTCCGGCGCACGCCGAACTCCAGCGAGGCGAGCAGATCGCGGCAGCGCTCGTCGGTGAACGGCAGGCCCACGAGCCGCGAGCAGCGTGCGGCTCGCAGCCGCAGCTCGCGCTGCGTCGGGGGCGTGCGGCGGTGGCAGGAATGGCCGAGCGCGGCGCCCGGGCACAGTTCGAGCAGCAGCGACAGGAAGCGGGCCGTGGCCGCCGGCCCGATGCCGGGGTCCACGCCGCGCTCGAAGCGCTTGCTGGCCTCGGTCGAGAGCCCCAGCGCCCGCGATCCCCGGCGCACCCGGCGCGGATCGAACCACGCGCACTCGAGCAGCAGGCTGGTCGTACGCTCGGTCACCTCGGTCTCGGCGCCGCCCATGATGCCCGCGAGCGCGACGGGGCCCCGGCGGTCGGCGATCACGAGGACCTCGGGGTCCATTTCGCGCTCGCGGTCGTCGAGCGTCACGAGCTTCTCCCCCGCCTGCGCGCGGCGCACGACGATGGCCGGCCCCGTGAGCCGGTCGAGGTCGAACGCGTGCACGGGCTGGCCGAACTCGAAGAGCACGAGGTTCGTCAGGTCCACGACGTTGTTGATCGAGCGCTGCCCCATCGCCTCGAGCCGGCGGGAGAGCCAGGCCGGAGCGGGGCCGACGCGCACGCCGAGCACCGCGTGCGCGAGGTAGCTCGGGCAGCCCTCCTCGTCCTCGAGCTTCAGGTCGAACGTGCCGTCGCCGGTCGCCTTCGCCCCCAGCAGGGTCCGCCCCTCGGCAGTCCACTTCCCGCCGAGCGCCGCGAGCACCTCGCGCGCCAGTCCGACCACGCCCAGCCCGTCGGGCCGGTTGAACGGGATCTCGACCTCAAGCACGACGTCGGGCTCGGGCAGGTAGTCGTCGAGCGGCCGGCCCGGCGCGAGATCGGCGCCCGGGAGCATCGCCGCGAGGTCGAGGATGCCGGAGTGGTCGTCGGAGAGCTGCAGCTCGCGCGCCGAGCACAGCATACCCTCGCTCTCCTCGCCGCGGATCTTCGCTCGCTTGATCTCCATCCCATTGGGCATGACCGTGCCGAGCGTCGCGAGCGGCACGACCATGCCGGCGGTGACGTTCGGGGCGCCGCAGACGATGCGGCGCTCGCCCGTGCCCGAGTCCACGCGGCAGAGCCTGAGTTTGTCGGCGTTCGGGTGCTTCCCGGCCTCGAGCACCTTCGCCACGACGACGCCGGGGTAGCGGCGGCCGTGCGTCTCGAGGCCTTCGACGTAGAAGCCGCGCGTCGTCAGGGCCTCCGCGATCGCCTCCGGCGTCGCGTCGACCTCGATCCACTGGCGGAGCCAGGAAACCGGGAGCTTCATGGGAGCCTTTCCGCGGGCTAGAACTGCCGCAGGAAGCGGACGTCGTTCTCGAGGAACAGCCGGATCTCGGGAATGCCGTGGCGGCCCATGGCGATGCGCTCGAGGCCCATGCCGAAGGCGAAGCCCGTCCATTCCTCGGGGTCGATCCCGACGGCGCGGAAGACGTTCGGGTGCACCATGCCCGCGCCGAGGACCTCCACCCACTTCGTGCCCTTGCACACCGGGCAGCGCTTCTCCCCTTCCGCGTCGCTCACCCGCCCGGTGCCCTCGCAGCGGACGCACTGCACGTCCATCTGCACGCCCGGCTCGACGAACGGGAAGTAGATCGGGATGATGCGCGTCGGCAGGTCGGCGCGGTAGATCGCCCGCGCGAACGTGTGCAGCGTCGCCTTGAGGTCGGCCATGGACACGTTCCGGTCCACGTAGAGCCCGTCGATCTGGTGGAACTGGTCCATGTGGCTCGCGTCCGTGGCCTCGGCGCGGTAGACGCGGCCCGGGAACACGAGGCGCATCGGGGGCTTCAGCTCCTCCATCGCGCGTACCCAGCCGGGCGACGTGTGCGTGCGCAGCACGACCTCGGGGTTCACGAAGTAGGTGTCGTGCGCGTCGCGCGCCGGATGGTCGGGCGCGAAGTTGAGCTTCCCGAAGTTGTACTCGTCGAGCTCCACCTCGGGACTCGTGTAGACGGAGAAGCCCAGCCCGTGGAAGAGGTCGAGCAGTTCGTCCCGTACCTGGGCCAGCACGTGCGGCCGGCCGAGCCACGGCCGGCGGCCGGGCAGCGTCACGTCGAGCGCGCCGGCGGCCTCGCGCTCGTGCTCGAGCGCTTCGCGGCGGGCGTCGTGCACCTCGCCGAGCCAGCGCTTGACGAGGTTGAGGCCGCGTCCGCGCGCCCGGCGCTGCTCGGGCGGCAGTTTCGGCAGCTCGGCCAGCGCCAGTGTGACGACCCCGCGCTCGCGGCCCAGCAGCGCCGTGTGCCGCTCGCGCAGGGCGCCGGCATCCGGCGCGCCCGCGAGCACGCTCGCGCCGCGGCCGTAAAGCGCCGCGAGCGCGGCGTCGAGCGTCTCGAGCTCGGCGAGCCGCACCGCGTGTCCGGGGCTGAGCGCAGCCGGGTCGGCCGCGCTCCAGGCGGGATCGAGGGAGCCGAGCAGCGTGCCGGTCATGCCGTCACGCCGCCGTCGCGGACTTCGCCACCTCCGCGAGCTTCGCGAACGCGCCCGCGTCGCGAACCGCGAGGTCGGCGAGCAGCTTGCGGTTCACTTCGACGTTCGCCTTCTTGAGGCCGGAGATGAGCGTGCTGTAGGAGAGCCCGTTCAGGCGCGCGGCCGCGTTGATGCGCGTGATCCAGAGGCGGCGGAAGTCGCGCTTCTTGAGGCGGCGGTGCTCCCAGGCATACTGGCCGGCGCGCTGCACGGTCTGCAGTGCGGACTTGTAGAGCTTGCGGCGGCCGCCGATGTTGCCCTTCGCGGCCTTGAGGACCTTCTTCCGGCGCGTGCGGCCGGGGACGACGGTTTTCGAGCGAGGCATGGTTCTCTTTCCTCCTGCCCAGCGCGCAGCGCGTTCGGGGGCGCCGCCACGCGGGTCGAATCGGACGTGTCGGTGTCGGGGGTCGTCAGCGCTCGCCGAGCATCCGAAGGACGCGGGCCTGGTCGGGCTGGGCCACGACCACCGTGCCGCCGCGCTTGCGCTTGCGCTTGCGGCTGTCGGCGATCATCCCGTGGCGAAGGTGCGACTGGGCGCGCTTCGCCTTGCCGGTGCCGGTGATCTTGAAGCGCTTGCGCGCCGCTCGGTTCGACTTCTGCTTGGGCATTGGATCTCCTCGGTTCGTCTACTTCCGGGACGACGGGGCCGCGGCCGGCGACGGCTTCGCGCCGTCGGTGGGCGCGCGCCGTGCAGTCGGCTTGGTCGCGCCTGCGGGCTTGGTCGCGCCTGCGGGCTTGGTCGCGCCCGCGGGTTTGGGCGCGCCCGTGGTGGGCTTCGGCGAAACGACCATGCTGAGGGTGCGGCCCTCGGCTCGGGCCGGCGACTCGACCACCGCGATCTCGGCGAGGTCCTTGAGGATCTGCTCGATGATCCTGTAGCCGAGCTCCATGCGGGCCATTTCGCGGCCGCGAAACGTGATCGTGAACTTGACCTTGTCACGTTCCTCGAGGAACTCGCGCGCGTGCCGCAGCTTGAAGCTGTAGTCGTGGTCCTCGATCTTCGGACGCATCTTGACTTCCTTCAGCTGCATCTGGTGCTGATTCTTGCGCGCCTTGCGGGCCCGGAGGTTCTGTTCGTACTTGAACTTTCCGTAGTCCATGATGCGGCACACGGGCGGCCGCGACGTGGCCGCGACCTCGACCAGGTCCAGCCCCTTGGACTGGGCCAGCGCCAGGGCTTCGCGGGTCGGCAGGATGCCGATCTGCGACCCGTCGTCGCCGATCACGCGCACCTGCGGAACGCGAATGCGCTCGTTCACACGAGCTTCCTGCTGCCTGCCGGGAATGGAAATGGCGTCGTCCTCCATCGGCTGTAGGTCACCCGGCCGACGGGCCTTCGGAAACGAAGAACGCCGGCCGGGAAGCAGCTTCCCCGCCGGCGTGCCACAAGGACGTGCCGTGTACTCCGTGCGGCCGCGATGCTGTCGATGCGGCCCGGGACCCGTTGCGAGACGCGGACGTCCGCCTGGGGTGAGAAGCGCGGGGCTTCTGCTTTCGAACGACCGCATCGTACGCGACCGCCCGGTCCGCCCGCAAGCCCCCGCCCGGCCGGCGAGGAGCCGGTCCCCGCGCCGGGGCGACGGGCCCGGGCGCCCGGCGTCCGCGCTTGGTCCGGCACGGGGTCTCGCGTACCGTCCGCCGCATGGACCCGTCCGGACTCCCACCCGGCGCTCCCCCCGCCATGCGCGACGAACCGCCGCTCGTCGCCGGGCTCGTCGCCGGGGACGCGGCGACCGTGCGGGCCTTCCTCGAGAACACGCACGGCCCCGTCTACCGGATGGCCGGGCGGCTGACGCGCGACCCCGACACCCGCCGTGACTGGAGTCACGCGACGCTGCTCGGGATTCTCGAGGACGTGCGCGCCGGGCGCTTCGTCTACCGGAGGCCGGGGAGCTTCTGGGCCTGGTTCCGCAAGCGGGCCTACTTCCGCCTGCTCGACGAATACCGCAGGGTGGTCCGGCGCGCCGCGCGCGAGCGGCCGGTCGAGCGCTCCGCGGACGACGAGGGAGCGCGCCCGGCCACGGAACCGGCGGATCCCTTCGCGGCCGACCCCGCGGCGGAGCTCGAGCGCGTCGAGTTGCGCGCCGCGATCGAGCGCTGCCTCGAAGGCATCGCGCACGCCGACCAGCGCCGGGCCACCGCGCTCGTGCTCGAGGAGCTGGCCTACGAGGAGATCGCTGCCGCCCTCGGCGCTCCGCTCAACACCGTGCGCACCTGGATCCGGCGCGGGCGCATCGCCCTGCGGCGCTGCCTCATGGAACGCTGGGAGATCCCAGCGCCCGGGGAGGGGGGAGCGTGAACGAAACTCCGCGCCGCCGCGGGCCGTCTTCGCGCTGGGAGGAGGGGCGATGAGCGACCACGGGCGATGGATGGAGCGCGTGCTCGCGCTCGAGCACCTCGAGGGCCCGGAGCGCGCAGAGACCGAAGCGCACCTCGCGACGTGCGCGTCGTGCCGCGCCGCGCGCGAGCGGCTGCTGGAGCTCGAGGGCCGCGCGCGGCCGGAGGGCGAGCTGGCGATGCACGCGCCGGCGCCCGCCGGTGACGCGGCGCGCGAGGCGGAACGGGCGTCCCTTGAGGCGCTGGTCGCGCGGGCCGCGGCGCGCGGCGCGGGCGGCCGCGCGAAGCCGGACGCGAAGGCGGCCGGGTCGCCGCCAGCGGGGCGTGTCACCCGCTTCCCGCGCTGGGCGCTCGTGGGGGTTCCGGCCGCGGCGGCCGCGGCCCTCCTCGTGGTCTTCTGGCCACGGTCCGGGGCGCAGAACGTCGTCGTGCGCGACGCCGTGGTCGAGCGGGCTTCCGGAACGCGCGGCGGCGGGAGCGGCTTCCACACCGGGGACGCGATCGTGCTGCATGCGACGCTCGAGCGAGCCGGCGTCCCGATCGTCGTGCACGTCGGCCCGGACGGTGTGGCGACGCTGCTCCTCCCCCCGCCCGGCGCCACGCCGCGCGAGCGGCCGGCCGGCAGGCTGACCCTTCCCGATCCCGCCGGCGGATCGGTCTGGCCGCTGGAGGGTCCGGGAGGAACCGAGACGTTCCTCGTGGCGGCGGCGCCAGCGCGCGGGCTCGATCCCGCGGCCCTGCGGCGCGCTCTCGCCGGCGTCGGGGGCGGCGCCACGGGCCGCGCGGCGCGCGTCGCCGCGGTCCGGGCGTGGATGGAACGGCGCTTCGGGCCGCCGGCGGAAACCGCCGTCGCCCACGAGCCCTGAAGTCGCGCGAAACTCCAGGCGCCCTGCCGGCCGTCTTTGCGAAGACGCGTGCTCTCCCGCACGCCGGACGCGGCGCCCCGGCGCCGGAGCTCTCTGCCCCGCCCTCGGAGGTGACCCATG
>Ga0315540_10001395_pt1 | contig 13821 bp, 15 predicted proteins | sample SalMarSW160110MG_FD_203677 | JGI IMG/M metagenome (GOLD analysis project Ga0315540, IMG submission 203677) | Salt marsh sediment microbial communities from the Plum Island Ecosystem LTER, Massachusetts, United States - Salt Marsh Sediment SW1601-10 ... | reverse complement strand
CATCAGTGGCCCGCCGACGAACTCGGCGAGCGTGAACTGCCATCCCATCAGCAGCGCCAGGATGATGCCGAGTTCAATCACGAGGTTTGTCGATGCAAACTCGAAGGCGATCGCAGCGGTGAAGTCCCCGCCCTTGCGAAAGATCGACCGGGCAATGGCCACAGCGGCATAGGAACACGACGACGATGCGGCCCCGAGCCCAGCGGCCTTGGCCAGGCTCTTCGGCGAGTCATCGGGCAGCAGCCGGCTCATCTCCCGCTTCGACACCACGGCCTGAATCAGCGCTGAGAGCCAGAAGCCCAGAATAAGGGCCCAGAGAATCTGCCAGGTCATCGCGAATGAAAGGTTCAGCGCATGGCCGACGGCATCGATCAGCTTGCTCATCGAGCACTCCCAATGGGTACTGGTACGCTGTACCGCATAGTTTAGGTCTGCATATACTTATATGTATGCATGACCGAGTCTCTGCTCTTGGCGGGGTATCCGACGGCGGGCTGTGGACATTCGGCCCTACCGGCACCGCGCTCATGACGCCGAGGAGTCAAGCAGGCTGACGTTTGTGGATACCCACTATCTGGGGACAGATCGAGATACCGCATATGGGTTGGAGTGAGGGCTTATGGGTACGGAGACACGCCTCTAGTCTCGGCTAGCCTCGGCGGCCTGGTGACTACCGAACATCTAGTCGAGTCCCGCAAGAAACCGAGGTTGCGCGGATGGCTGCATGCAGTCATGTTCCCGGTGGCTCTGGTCGCCGGAGCGGTCCTGGTTGTCGGTGCTTCTACCAAGGAAGGGCGTGCCGCTTCCGCTGTGTTTGCAGCGACAGCAGTCTTTCTGTTTGGAGTGAGCGCACTCTTGCACCGTGGTTCTTGGTCCCCTCGGGTGGAGGACGTCCTACGGCGGATGGATCACGCGAATATCTACCTGATTATTGCTGGTACCTATGCGCCGTTCGCAGTGCTGGCTCTTCCACCAGACCAAGGTCGAACACTGCTGCTGATCGTCTGGTCCGGAGCCGTTGCAGGAGTCGTTTTGCGAGTGTTCTGGACAGCAGCTCCTCGATGGTTGACGACCAGTCTCTATGTACTGGTCGGGTGGATTGCAGTCTTCTTTCTGCCAGGTCTGATCGATGGCGCCGGAGTGCCTGCCGTCACTTTGATCATCATCGGTGGCGTCCTGTACACGATTGGCGCTGTTGTATATGCCACCAAGCGCCCCAATCCGTCGCCGGAGTGGTTTGGATTCCACGAAGCGTTTCACGCATTCACGATCGCTGCGTTCATTGCCCACTACATCGCAGTGTGGATCGTCGTCCACGTCTAGGGCACGCCTCGCTGCCTCCGCGCCTTCCTATCGGCACTGATGCGTGCGGTCTTCTGGCGAGATCGATGCTCAGTCGATCAGATGTGTCATGGGGCCAATGATTTCCACGCATAGGGCGAGCAGCATGGAATCACGATGAAACCAAGACCCCCAATCCTCCCTCCGCGACGAACGAGCCCCCAGGTCAACCGGCCTGGGGTCCTTGTTGTTTGTTGGGGAGTGGCAGCCGATGGTGACAAACGCCACAGGAGTGTGCGATCCGAACCCGTCTCTGTGGTCGGCGGATCGTCCTGGGCTTGCTGGAGATCACGGGGAGGGCTGACCCCTCTTCACCTCTGCGATCGGAGTTCGCGACGCTGCCGTGCCGATAGCATGGGCTACAGAGTTGTCTCGGAGGTACACATGACTGAACGCACGCTTGGCAGAGGGGTCGCCGTCGTCGGCGCGGGGATGAGCAAGTTCGGCACCTTCCCGGGGAGAGCAACGCGGGATCTGTTCGTCGACGCTTTCCTGGAGATGCGCGCCTCGGTGGATCTCGGTCTCGATCCCGAGGTCATCGAAGCGCTGTACATCGGGAACTACAGCAGCGATCTGTTCGAAGGCCAGGGCCACACGGCACCCATCATGGCTGACTGGGTGGGTCTGACTCCCCGTCCCGCCACCAGGATCGAGGACGCCTGCGCCAGTAGCGGCGTCGCCTTTCGTGAAGGTCTGATCGCTGTGGCCTCCGGGATGTACGACGTCGTCCTGGTTGGCGGCATCGAGAAGATGAGCGACCTTCCCACGGAACAGGTCACCGACACGCTGGCGACCGCTGGCGACGCCATCTACGAGATTCCCGCAGGCTTCACGTTCCCAGGCTTCTACGCGGCCATGGCAACGGCGTACATGGATCGATACGGGGCGGCTCCGGAGACGTTCATGCGCGTCGGGATCAAGAACCACGACAACGGCGCGCTCAACCCGAAGGCGCAGTTCGGTTTGCGCATCGCCGACATCATGGAGTCCAAGAAGAGGCGTGCGGCTGAGAAGGGGCGCCCTGTTCCCGAGTGGGCCGACGAGTTGGCTTTCCTCGAGGATGAGAGGGCCAATCCGACGATCTCCTGGCCGATGCGACTGTTCGACTGCTCGCCGATCTCGGACGGGGCCGCCGCACTGCTGCTGGTTGCCGAGGACATCGCTCACCAGTTCACGGACCGTCCACTCCATGTGATCGGTTCGGGTCAGGCCAGCGACGCCGCCCTGCATGATCGCCCGGACCCCACGACGATTCGCGCCGCACGGTTCGCCGCCGACCAAGCTTTCACAATGGCCGGCATCGGTCGTGACAAGATCGATGTCGCTGAAGTGCACGACTGCTTCACGATCGCCGAGATCATCGCGACCGAGGATCTCGGGTTCTTCCCTCCGGGCGAAGGCTGGAAGGCCGTCGAGGATGGGCGCACCGCTCGCAACGGTCCGCGGCCGATCAACACGTCCGGGGGACTCAAGTCGAAGGGGCACCCCGTCGGCGCCTCGGGCGCAGGGCAGATCGTCGAGATCTGGAAGCAGCTGCGCGGGGAGGCTGGCGACCGCCAGATACCAGATGCGGCGGTTGGACTGACCCACAACGTCGGTGGCACCGGCCAAACATGTGTCGTTCACATCTTCGAGAGGCGTGACCAATGAAAGAGCTCAACGGAACGTCGTTCTACGAGTACTTGGGCGAGAGCAAGCTGATGGGCTCGCGGTGCGAGTCGTGCGATGCGCTTTACGTTCCGCCGCGACCCCTGTGCCCTTCGTGCCACGGGGAAGCCATGGCGTGGGAGGAGATGAGCGGAGCAGGAAAGTTGATGGCGTTCACGACCGTCCACATCGCCCCGACCGCCATGATCGAAGCCGGATACGACCGCAACAACCCGTACTGCGTCGGCATCGTCGAGCTCGCAGAGGGCCCCGCGATCAGTGCGCAGATCGTCGGCGTCGACGCGGCGAACCCCCCGCGCATCGAGATCGGCACGCACCTTCGGGCAACATACATCGAGCGTGGCGACCGCTCGTTCCTCGGTTTCGAACCGGCGGCATAGCGCAACGGCGTCGGCCACGTCCACCGGCTTCCCGGTCAACCGGCCTGGGGGTCATCTGTTGTGGGGTGGGACGGTTCCGGAGTTGCACCCGGACCGCTATCAGCCCAATCGAGCAGGATCGAAGAAGCGCACTGCGCGACGGTTTCGTACGCTCGTCACGAGAACTCCAAGAGAGGACCAGACATGAAGACCATGACGTGTAGACAACTCGGAGGGACGTGCGATCTGGAGCACCACGGGACCACCGCTGATGAGATCATCAGGGAACAAGACCGCCACCTGAGAGAAGTGGTCGCCGGCGGCGACGAATCCCACCGGGACGCCCTGAAGGATATGAAGGGCCGGTGGAAGCATCCGATTGCCGGAATGGGCTGGTACAAGTCGATCAAGCGGGACTTCGCGGTGCTCGCCGACAACTAGCGGATGGCCACAGGACCCACGTCGAAACCACCCAGCTGAAGGAGACAGCGATGGCAGACAGCTCTAAGTCGAGCAAGAGCGGCACCGGCGGCGGTTTCACCGCTGAAGAGCGCGCCGCCATGAAGGAACGAGCCGAGGAAACGAAGAAGGGCGGCAAGAAGGCCGACGGCACGGCCGAAGTCCTCGAGAAGATCGCTGCCATGAGCGACGCCGACCGCGCAATAGCGCAGCGGCTCCACGAGATCATCACCACGGCCGCCCCCGAACTCAACCCCAAGACGTGGTACGGGATGCCGGCCTACGCCAAAGCGGGAAAGGTCGTGTGTTTCTTCCAGGATGCCGCCAAGTTCAAGTCTCGCTATGCAACGCTCGGCTTCCAGGATGCCGCCAATCTGGACGACGGCGACTTCTGGCCAACGTCGTACGCGCTGGCCGGCCTCACTCCTGCCGTCGAGAAGCAGATCGTCGCACTGGTGAAGAAGGCAATCAGCTAGGCGCTCAACGGTATCTCGAGGTCTGTCCTCCAGGTGTCGTCCGAGTCGACCACGAGCACGGCCACGGTGTCGACCCCTTCACGGCAACCGTCAAATGCTCCCTCGGCCCCACGGTCGCAGACGTGTGCACGGCGTCGAGTTCCTTGCCGGGACGGGCTTTGCCGATGGTCACGTGGGGAGCGGGGTTCGCGAAGGCCCTCCGTAGGGGGGTGTGTCCGGAAATGCGCCTCGAATGTCTGCCACCAACCTCGCGAGAGCTCGGTTGGACCCAGGACCCAGGAAGACGAACCCGCCCTCGAAGTGGCAAACAGAATCAAATGTGAACGCGAAAACGGAGTGTCGCGTCACGATCGCCGACAGGTGCCCGAGATCCTCGCCAGCGACGGGCCTGCGCCACTTCGCGAGGATCGTCCGGGCCTAGGAGATCCGGCGGCGGTAGATGACCATGCCGAAGATGTACGCGACGATGAGGATGCCGGCGCACCAGGCGAGGGCGATCCAGATGTCGGTGCCGACCGGCTGCTGTGTGAACAGATTGCGGATCGTGTTGACGATGGACGTCACCGGCTGGTGCTCGGCGAAGGCGCGCACCGGGCCGGGCATGGTGTCGGTGGGTACGAACGCCGAGCTGATGAATGGAAGGAAGATGAGCGGGTAGGAGAACGCGCTCGCACCGTCGGCAGACTTCGCGGAGAGACCGGGAATCACGGCGATCCACGTCAACGCCAGGGTGAACAGGATCAGGATGCCGGCGACCGCGAGCCACGCCAGCACTCCCGCCCCCGAGCGGAAGCCCATGAGGAGGGCGACGAGCACGACGACCAGGAGCGAGGTCAGATTGGCGACCAGCGAGGTCAGCACGTGCGCCCACAGCACGGACGACCGTGCGATCGGCATGGATTGGAATCGCTCGAAGATGCCGGCCTTCATATCCAGGAAGAGCCGGAATGCGGTGTAGGAGATGCCGGAAGCAATCGTGATGAGCAGAATGCCGGGCAGAAGGTAGTTCACATACGAATCGGACCCTGTGGTGATCGCGCCGCCGAATACATAGACGAACAGCAGCATGAAGGCGATCGGCATGATCGTGGTCGTGATGATGGTGTCCAGGCTGCGTGTGATGTGGCGCAGGGATCGTCCGGTGAGGATGGTGGTGTCGCCGAAGAAATGCGTGGTCATCGTTGTTCCTTACTCATCCGTGCTGACGCTGGGGGCATTGCCGGCGTCGCCGTTCTTTCCGTCGTCACCGACGATGGTGAGGAAGACGTCCTCGAGGGTCGGCTGTTTCTCGACGAATTCGACCTTGGCGGGTGGGAGCAGCTGCTTGAGCTCGGTGAGGGTGCCATTGACGATGATCCGGCCCCCGTGGAGGATCGCGATCCGGTCGGCCAGGTGTTCGGCCTCGTCGAGATACTGCGTCGTGAGCAGCACCGTCGTGCCGTGCTCGGCGAGTTCCTTGACAGCCTGCCACACCTCGATGCGTGCCTGGGGGTCGAGCCCGGTCGTCGGCTCGTCGAGGAAGATGACCGGGGGGTTCCCGATGAGGCTCATCGCGATGTCGAGGCGACGGCGCATGCCACCCGAGTACGTCGACACCTTCCGATCCGCCGCTTCCGTCAGCGCGAAACGACCGAGCAGGTCAGTCGAGATGGCGCCTGGGTCCTCGAGGTGGCGCAACCGGGCGACCAGCACGAGGTTCTCCCGTCCGCTGAGGATTTCGTCGACGGCCGCGAACTGTCCGGTGAGGCTGATGGACTCCCGCACGTCCCCAGCCTGCGTGGCGACATCGAAGCCGTTGACGGTGGCAGTCCCCGCGTCGCCCTTGAGCAGTGTGGACAAGATGTTCACGACCGTGGTCTTGCCCGCCCCATTCGAGCCGAGCAGGGCGAAGATGCTGCCCCGTGCGACGTCGAAGTCCACGCCGCGCAGCACCTCCAGGTCCTTGTACGACTTCTCTAGGCCGTGCACGTAGATCGCGGGCCTCTGGGCTTGAGTGGCGGTCATGATTCGTCGCCCGCGACGCGATTGATGGCGTTGATGAGCCGTTCCCGCTCCTTGTTGATCCACTGACCCGCCGAGTAGTTCTGAACGAACGTCTCGGCGAACTCGACAGGGTCATCTCCGACGACGGCGCGGATCGAGGTTCCATCCGCGGCGCTCTGCTCGAAGAGGTCGGCGAGATCCTCCAGCATCGACACCAGGACGTCCCCCTTCGTGATCGCTCCGAAGTACGTCACGTACCGCTCGAGCGCCTCGATCGCCGCGCGGTAGTTGGTGGGCAGTTCCTTCATGCGGGCCTTGTACTCCCTCCACCGCTTCTTGTCACCGAAGTCCCCGACAACCTTCTTGATGAGTGTCGAGATGTTCACGTTCACTTCTCTCCTTCGTGGAGCTGTTCGAGCTGTTCTGCTAGGAAGCTCCACGTCTTCCAGAACTCTTCGAGGTATCCCTGTCCCTGAGCGTTGAGGGAGTACACCTTGCGTGGTGGCCCCTTCTCAGAAGGGACTCTCTCCACGTCGACGAGGCCGTGCTGCTCGACTCTGACGAGGAGCGCGTAGACGGTGCCCTCGGCGATGTCGGAGAAGCCCTGCTCCCTCAACCGTGCCGTGATCTCGTAGCCGTACGCCGGCCGCATGGACAGGACCGCAAGGACGATGCCCTCAAGCGTGCCCTTGAGCATCTCCGTGATCTGCTTGCCCACGGGAACACCTCTTCCTGCTACTCAACGCTACTGACTATCGGTACATAGTATCACTGAATAGTGACGGTGCAAGCTCCAGTGGCTGCCCGGGTCTTTCCGGTGGGGCCAAGGCCGATTCATCGACTCGTGTCAACCCGTGGTTGACAACCTGTGCTGTCAACCTAGAGTTGACGCCATGATGGAATCCCTACCTTCGCTCGACGATCTGATCGGATTGGTCGAGAGAGCGACTCCGGATGGTGATTCGCTACAGCTGCTCACCGACTCGGTGGTCCTGTTCGGTCGGATCACGGACCTGGGTGACGAGATAGTCGGTCACTTCGTGGAGCGTGCCCGTTCGTCGGGCGCAACCTGGGAGGAGATCGGGGAGTGCATGGGGGTCAGCAAGCAGGCCGCGCAGAAACGCTTCACCTCGCGCCTACCTCGACAACGTCGAGGTTTCTTTCTCACCCGATTTGCCGAAGATGCGCGGCATGTGGTGGTTGGGGCGGTGACACATGCCCGTGAGATGGGAAGTCCGCGCGTGGGCACCGAACATCTGGTCCTTGGTCTGCTCGGGGATCCGGAGAGTGTTGCTTGTCGGGCGATCGCGGGTGTCGGAGGTTCGGTGGACGAGATCAGATCGGCGGCACAGTTGGGGAGGGAAGAGGGCGAGGGTGATGTCCGCAGTGGCGGTCATGTTCCGTTCTCGGCTGATTCCAGGAAGGTGCTGGAACTGGCGTTGAGGGAGGCGATCCGGAGTGGTGATCGCCGTATTGGAACCGAGCACATCCTCCTGGGCATTCTTCGGGACGAGAAGTCGCCGGGCACCCGACTTCTATTCGAGCAGGGAATATCCCGGAAGGCGGTCGAGGCCTGGCTCGAGGAGAACTGATGCGTGTGCCTCATCGCAAGGTGGAAGCGCCACTGCTGATCGGCCGGAGTCTGTGCGATGCCCGCCGGGAAGCAGCCCGTGTCCGCCTTCGAGTGGCTGTTTCCCCGAGGTCACCTGGCTGGTGGGCCGAACGGTCCGATGCGTTGAGGGTCGTTGGTCAGGACCCCCGACCGCATGCGCCGATCCGTAGACGCTGCAGTGTCTCTGTAGTTGTGGACGGGGGGCCGGTGACCGAGCACCACTCCCAGCTCCTCGGTCCGGACCGCTGCTGTCGGTGGAGGCCGATCCGGAGGAGCGGCAGGGAGATTCCTGAGATGACCCTGCAGCCGTTCATGCAGTCGGAGTCAGCAGAAGCGACCTCGGCACGGCTGCCTCGGAACGCTCGAAGGTCTGAGAGGAGCAGCCCTTGGTGATTGTCGCTGCTACTGGCCGGAGCTAGCACCGGTGTCTTCGACTCTGCGATCCTGAACTGGCTCGGCGCCGTTCTGACGGGCCAACGCAGCTGTCGTTGCCCGGCGAATGTCGTCGGCGAACCGGTCGCTCGCGGCGGCGCAACTTGGCGAGATCAGGTCCCAAAGGAGGAAGTTGTGGACCATGCCGGGCTCACGTCGCAGTAGTACCTCGACGCCGGCGGAACGGAGCCGTTCTCCGAAGGCCTCGCCCTGGTCGCGCAGCGGGTCGAGTTCGCAGGTGACGATGATCGCCGTCGGAAATCCAGTCAGGTCTTTCGCTTTGAGGGGGCTCACGTCAGGGTCGGACCATCGGGCTCGATCGGGCACCCACTGCCGGGTCAACCACTCGATGTCTGCAGGCTCGAGGCCATAGCCGTGTGCATTGCTGATCATCGAACCGTCGACGGCTTCGAGGTCGGTGTTGGGGAACGCCAGGGCAACGAAATCGGGGGCAATGGGTGCCTTCCTGGTGCGGAGCGCGGCCAGCTCGGCCAGTGCACCTCCGGCGCTGTCGCCGGCGAGTGCGATTACCTGCGGACGGAAACCGAGCCCGCCGGATGCGCTGCGTGCGCCGGCAACCCATTCGAACGCGGTGACGGCGTCATCGACCGCGGCCGGTGCGGGGTGCTCGGGTGCAAGTCGGTAGGCGACCGCCAGTACCGGAACGCCTGCCCGCGCGGCGAGGCGCCGGCAGGCTCGGTCATGGGTCTCCAGGCTGCCGATGGTCCAGCCGCCTCCGTGGAAGTAGACGACCAGAGCGTCGAGAGCGTCGTCGGGTTGGTAGAGCCGGGCGGGGAGCCCGCTCTCGATTTCGAGATCACGGGTGGGCATCTCGGGTCCGAGTGGTCGCTGCGAGGATCGCTCCTCAGTCGTCCGCCGCATCGCTGCGACGTCTCCACCGGCCGTCATCGACGGGAACGCGGCGAGGCTGCGCATGAAATCGGCCAGCTGCTGATCGGCGAACGGTTCCGGGCCGGAATCGGCTGTCTCCGTGTCCGGTGTTGGTGAATCCGTCATCAGTTCGACTCCTCCGTGGCGATCAGGTCGACCGGGAAATGGTAGGCGGGTGTCTTTCATTCTCATCCCTGACCGTGACCCGGACGACGCCGTGTTGCGCGGCCTCGAACTCGTCGACTCCACCCCAACGCCCACCGGTGTCCTCATCTGCACAGATCGGGCCGTCCGGCGAACGTGACGGCAAGTGCCCTTCCGATGGGTCAGCGCGAGTAACCGAGCTGTCGACATGTCTTTGCTCGGCACGTGGGGTGGCGATCGTGAGCAAACTCGAGAATGACGTCAGCCGGTTCTACGAGCCCTGGCGGTCCTACCGCTGGCCCACGTACTCGGCGAGGTGCTGGCTGGTAAGGGTCGATCGCGCGGCCACCAGTGCGGCTGGCGTGCCTTCGAACACGACCCGGCCGCCATCGTGGCCGGCGCCGGGACCGAGGTCGATGATCCAGTCGGCATGGGCCATCACCGCCTGATGGTGGGTGATGACGATCACCGATTTGCCCGAGTCGACGAGCTGGTCGAGTAGGCGGAGCAGGTTGTCGATGTCTTCGAGATGGAGGCCTGCGGTCGGCTCGTCGAGGACGTAGATGCCACCCTTCTCCGACATGTGCGTGGCCAGCTTCAGCCGCTGCCGCTCGCCACCGGACAGGGTCGGAAGTGGCTGGCCGAGGCTGAGATACCCGAGGCCGACGTCGTCGAGCCACCCGAGGATCTTGTGAGCTGCCGGGGTCTTGGCGTCACCCTCGCCGAAGAACACCTCGGCTTCCGACACCGACATGGCGAGCACCTCGGTGATGTCACGGCCGCCGAACGTGTACTCCAGCACCGACGGTTCGAACCCCTTGCCATCACACTCCTCGCACGTGGTCGCGACCGTGTCCATGAACCCCAGTTCCGTGTAGATGACGCCTGCGCCGTTGCAGGTGGGGCAGGCTCCCTCGGAGTTTGCGCTGAACAGTGCGGGCTTCACGCCGTTCGCCTTGGCGAACGCCTTGCGGATCGGGTCGAGCAGCCCTGTGTAGGTCGCCGGGTTGCTGCGGCGCGAACCCCGGATGGCGTCCTGGTCGACCGAGACCACGCCGGCACCCGCTGGGATCGACCCGTGGATTAGCGAGCTCTTGCCCGATCCCGCGACACCGGTGACCACGCACAGCACCCCGAGTGGGATGTCGATGTCGACGTTCTGGAGGTTGTGGAGATTGGCACCACGCACCTCCAACACCTCGGACCGTTCTCGCGTGGCGTCCTTCAGGGAGGCTCGATGGTCGAGATGACGGCCTGTGACCGTATCGCTGCCTCGCAACTCGTGGACGGTGCCCTCGAAGCAGATCGTGCCGCCCGAGCTACCCGCCCCGGGACCGAGATCCACGACATGGTCGGCGATGGCGATCACCTCCGGCCTGTGCTCGACCACCAGCACCGTGTTGCCTTTGTCCCGCAGCCGCTTCAGCAGATCGTTCGTGCGCTGGATGTCGTGCGGATGCAAGCCGATGGTGGGCTCATCGAAGACGTAGGTGACGTCGGTGAGTGACGAACCGACCTGGCGAACCATCTTCACTCGCTGCGCCTCGCCGCCCGATAGCGTCCCCGACGCCCGGTCGAGTGACAGGTAGCCCAGCCCGATCTCATCGAATGCATCGAGCGTCTCCTGGAGTCCCGTGATCAGCGGCGCCATCGAAGGCTCGGCCAGGTCGCGGACCCACGCTGCCAAGTCGGTGATCTGCATGGCGCAGGCATCGGCGATGCTGATCCCTTCGATCTCCGAGGATCGAGCTGCCTCGCTCAGCCGAGTGCCGCCACACTCGGGACAGTCGGCGAACGTCGCTGCTCGCTCGACGAACTCGCGGATGTGGGGCTGCATCGACTCCCGATCCTTGGAGAAGAACGACTTCTGGACCTTGGGGATCAGGCCCTCGTAGGTCATGTTGATCTTGTTGATTGTGACCTTGGTCGGCTCCTTGTAGAGGAAGTCGTCGAGCTCTTTCTTCGTGTAGTCACTGATCGGTTTGTCCGGATCGAGTAACCCTGACTCTGAGTAGTACCGAACGCTCCAACCGCCCGCCTTGTAGCCGGGGATGGTGATTGCGCCATCGTTGAGCGACTTGGAGTCGTCGAACAGTTGGGTCAGGTCGATGTCGGAGACCGTGCCCCGACCCTCGCAGCGCGGGCACATTCCGCCGGTGACCGAGAACGTCTTCTTGAGCGTCTTGCCTTTGATCGTGATCGCGCCCGTCGCGGACACGGACGGGATGTTGAACGCGAAGGCCCTGGGAGAGCCGATGTGGGGTTGGCCCAGTTTGCTGAACAGGATGCGGAGGAATGCGTTGGCGTCGGTGGCCGTACCGACCGTCGAGCGCACGTTGGCGCCCATCCGCTCCTGGTCGACGATGATCGCGGTCGTCAACCCTTCGAGCACGTCGACATCCGGCCGTGCAAGCGTCGGCATGAACCCCTGAAGGAAGGCGCTGTAGGTCTCGTTGATCATCCGCTGCGACTCGGCGGCGATCGTGTCGAACACCAGCGAGGACTTGCCCGATCCCGACACGCCGGTGAACACGGTCAGGCGGCGTTTCGGAAGTTCGACGTTGACGTTCTTGAGGTTGTTGACCCTGGCCCCGGTGACCCGGATCACGTCGTGGCTGTCCGCTGTACGCATGGACGTCACGCTACCGGGACCATCGTTGTGTCTTCGGCAGTGACACGTCGCTATACCCCTTGCAGCGGGCCGCGCTCAACCGCAACTCGAACAGGACGTCGCTATCGGCGGGCGAGTAGCTCGCGGCTTCGGCCACCATCGACCACATGTCGGGATCGCCGACGGCAAGGCCACGACCCTCGATGGAGAACTCCCCGCCCGTGCCTTCGTTGTCCAAGACGCCGTTGTGCAGCGCGAACCTACCCCGCTCCCGAACATCTCTCCCTTTGGGGGAGCCCGGCTCCATGAATAGGAACAGCCCGGTGGGTGTGAAGATTGGCGTCACCGGGTGAACTCGGGGTGCGCCGGACCTCCGAACAGTCGCCATGTATGCCGGTGCCGCGGTCAGCCTCTCGATACCGAACTGTGCCAGTTCGGGCTCCTGGTCGGCGAATTCACCCCAGGCGATCGTCGGGTCGGCTACGACCACGAGGCCGGAGGCTGGTCGATGCGGATGAGATTGCCGGAAGGGTCGCGCACCGCGAAGTCCTTCGTACCCCATGGCTGTTCGGTCGGCTCCGACACGATCTCGGCACCCCAATCACGCACCATATCGAAGGTGCCGTCGAGGTCGTCGGTGTGAAAGTGGACGCCATTCAGGGCACCCTTGGCGACGAGCGAGGTGACCGCCTCGGCGTCCGCGGGGCTGCCGTTCAGGTAGTTCGTGAGCACGATCGAGACGCCTGGCTGTGAGGAGGCGCCAACGGTGATCCAGCGGAAGTCCCCTTTGGCGACGTCGTTGCGCAGCTCGAGGCCGAGGCCGTCGCGGTAGAAGGCCAGGTCCTTGTCAGGGTCAGTGATGATGACGAAGCATTGGGAAAGGGTGATGTCCATAGGCACAACCCTACGGAACCGAAACTGCCAGCGCTTCTCCGATCCTGCTCGATGTGGGGCGGGTCAGATCCTTGGCGATGCAGCCCGGCACGCTTGCGAGCGCGCCTTGATCGCGGGCGCGGTAGGCCGTCGGGGTCTCTCCAACCAGCTGGGTGAAACGTGAGCTGAACGAGCCGAGGGACGTACACCCGACAGCCATGCAGACCTCCGTGACCGACACGTCGCCGCGACGCAGCAACGCCTTCGCCCGCTCGATCCGTCGGGTCATCAGGTAGGAGTAGGGGGTCTCGCCGTACGCTGCGCGGAACTGCCGTGAGAAGTGGGCGGTCGACATCAGCGCGGTGCGAGCGATCGCGGCGACGGAGAGCGGCCGTGAGTACTCGCGGTCCATCAGATCACGGGCTCGGCGCAGGTGCGCGAGATTGGCAAGCTGTTCCGGCGTCACGGTCACAGCGTATCGGCGTTCCTGCCCTAGGTCGCTTGCCCGTCGAGGCGCGAAGGCCCGTGGAAATGTCGTCGACGGAGTCGCGAAAGGGTTGTTTCCGGCGCCCTTCCGATCTCTGATCGCAGGTTGTCCTGGAGGTGCCGGCGTGAAGCGATTGGCACGGTGCCAGTGTTGGTATCGCCCCAACAAGCAGCCAACCCCACCTCGATTGAATCGGCGATGGGTTGGGTCTCAAGTAGTCTCGCGCCGGGCGGGGAGTAGCGATGTCGGAGAAACTGATGGACACCAGCAGCGACGCTGCTCGTCATCTTGCTGTCGATCGCCTCGCTGCGTTCACCGACGGTATCTTCGCCATCGGGATCACCCTTCTTTCACTCGAGGTGGCTGTTCCACTTGTCGAATCGGCGGCGAGCAAGGCGGATCTCGTGGCAGCTCTCGTCGGTCAGTGGCCATCGTATGTCGCCTACACGGTGACCTTCTTCATCATCGGCGGCTATTGGATCAAT
>Ga0315540_10001394_pt1 | contig 13822 bp, 12 predicted proteins | sample SalMarSW160110MG_FD_203677 | JGI IMG/M metagenome (GOLD analysis project Ga0315540, IMG submission 203677) | Salt marsh sediment microbial communities from the Plum Island Ecosystem LTER, Massachusetts, United States - Salt Marsh Sediment SW1601-10 ... | reverse complement strand
CTCCTGCTGCTTCATGACCACCCCGATCGCCTGCTCGGTCTCGAGCAGCGCCGCGTCGCGCGGGTCGACCTCGAGCGAGAAGATCGAGGTCAGCGAGGCCTGCATCTGGGCGATCGTGTTCGACTTGAGGACGTAGACCGGCATCGACCGGTCCTCGGCCTCGCGGATGGCCGGCGGCTTCTGGCGGTACTCGCTGCGGAGCGTCATGGCCACGTCCGCCTCATCCACGTCGCGCGCGATGATCACCGGCAGCTGCAGGTCGCGAATCGCCTGCTCGAGGCGCTTGCGGCTGACCCCGTGCGGGAACACGCGCAGCGTGGGCAGCGTGCCGCCCTGCATCTGGAGCGCGGCGTCGTCCGCGTCGTCCGCGTCGTCCGCATCGCGTGCCTCGCCGTCCCCCGTCGCACCGCCATCGCCGGATTCCTCACCCGGCACCATCAGCGCCAGCCGCCGCTCCTCCTCGGCCTCGAGCTCGGCCGCGTTGACCGGTCGCGTGCCCTCGTCCTCGCGGAGCGCGTTGAGGGCTCGATCCGCCTCGGTGCGCCAGGCCCGCTGGCGCTGGAGCTCGCGCGCGTCACGGGCCGCCAGACCGGCGTTGGCCGCGGTCTCGGCCTCGGCTCGCTCGAGCGGCCCGCGATCGGCGATGCCGCCGGCAACGAACGTGCCCGGCGGCGGAACCGCGAACCGCTCTCCAGGCAGGACGCTCAGCGGGAGCGGTCGGTCGCCCTCCTGGCTGCGCGCGGCCCGATCCGAGCCGCGGGCGGCCGACCCCGCGCCACGCCCGGCACGCCAGCCGCCGGACTGCCCGGGCCGGAACCCGGGCCGGACCGGCAGCCGGTCATCGGCGGGCGGGCCGCCGGTCCGATATCCCGACGTGCCGCGCCAGCCCGGCTCGCGACCCCACGATCCGGCCCCGGACCCCGTCAACCCGCTGAAGCGATCGCCACCGGCGGCCTCACGCGCCGACGGCTTGGGTCGTGCCTGGGACCGGTGAACGCCCTCCTCGTCGCGCCATCGAAGCTCGGGCGCCACGGGGTCACCCAGGAGCAGGGCGTCGACCGTCGCCGCCACATCCGCGTGGACGAGCACGCGCTCGCGATCCTGGATCTCCGCGATGACGTCGAACGTCGGCGGCGCCTTGCGCTCGAGCACGCTCTTCTGCGAGCGCCGCCGACGCGCCTCCTCGTCGCCCAGCGTGACGCTCTGGATCCCGCCGATGAGGTCGGACAGGGTCGGGTTGAGCATCAGGTTGTCGAGGTTGTTGCCGTGCGCGGTGCCGATCAGCTGGACACCGCGCTCGGCGATCGTTCGCGCGGCCTGCGCCTCGAGCTCGGTCCCGATCTCGTCGATCACGATGACCTGGGGCATGTGGTTCTCGACCGCCTCGATCATCACCTCGTGCTGGAGCGACGGCGTCCGGACCTGCATCCGGCGCGCCTTGCCGATCGCGGGATGCGGGATATCGCCGTCGCCGGCGATCTCGTTGGAGGTGTCCACCACGACCACGCGCTTGCGTTGCTCGTCGGCGAGCACGCGGGCGGCCTCGCGCAGCATCGTCGTCTTGCCGATGCCGGGCCGGCCCATGATCAGGATCGACTTCCCGGTCTGGACGTAGTCCGAGATGATCTCGATCGTCCCGTACACGGCGCGACCGATACGGCAGGTGAGGCCGACGATCTTGCCGTTCCGGTTCCGAATGGCGCTGATGCGGTGGAGCGTGCGCTCGATGCCGGCGCGGTTGTCGTCACCGAAGCTGCCGATGTGGTCGACGACGTACGCGATGTCGTGGTCCACGACCTCGCGCTCGAGGAGCGTCACCTCGGTCGCCGGGTAGCGGGCCTCGGGCTGGCGCCCAAGGTCGAGCACGACCTCGATCAGCGTCTGCCGATCCGGCAGGGCATGGATCGCCTCCACGATCTCGGGCGGGAGCGCCGCCAGCAGGACGTCGAGATCATCCATCGTCTCCCGAGGATCGGTGCCACCCACGACCGCCTGTCCTCCTTCGTCCGGGGTCATCGCACGCCCGCCGGGACCAGGCTTGGCTCCGCGACCCGGACCAGCGTCTCCTTCATCATCAGCGTCACCGAGGCCACCGACTCGAACCCCTCGTCGGCCAGGCGTCGGTCGAGCGGGAGCTCGTACGTGCGGACCGGGGCCAGCACGCCCTGGCGTTGCAGCGTCGACGTCTCCGCCCGAGCGCCGATGACGCCGAGGGCGTGGCGGATGAGCGGCGACGGGTCGACCTCGGGCCGGGCCATCAGCTTGAGGTAGTGCGGCTGGTCCTCCTTGGCCACGCCGATCTGGACCATCGCGTCGAGCTGCGTCCCATCCTTGCCGCCGCCGGGTGCCTCCATCACGAACGCCTCGAGGTCGGCAAAGCGCAGGATCGGCGCCAGCGACGACCGCGGCACCCGGGACTCGCGGCCCTGGCGCTCCCAGTCGGCCAGCCGGATCGCCTCCAGGCGCTGCACGGGCGCCGGCGTGATCGAGGTGTACAGGCGCGACATCGGCAGCGCGTCCAGCGGCAGGGCCGGGCGGATGCCGGCTTCCCCTGCCGCGTCGTCCGTGAGCGGCCTGGGCAACGGCTGGCCCGGCTCGCGGTACAGGACCCGCTCGTCACCGAACCGGATGAACCCGCTCTGCATGAACAGCTCGACGTTGTCGTCAGCGTCGACGCACGCGACGTGGAACCGGACCGCTCCGCGCTTCGCGCCGTCGCGCAGCAGGTGCTGCACGAGGCGATAGCGAACGTCGCCCGCGTCCAGGTCGCCCACGGCATCGAGCTCGACCACCGTCCACTCGTCGCGCGGGCTGTCGCGCTCCGCCCGGAGCAGGCCGGCGATCTGCCCGTCGCGGTCGAACACGTACAGCACATCGTGCGGGCTGAACGCCCCGAGCGGCAGCCGGAACAGGCTGAACATCCCGATCCTCGGTCCCGCCACGGGCAGCCCGAGCGAGCGCGTGCCGTCCGAGTCCGCCTGCGCGCGCCGGGACAGCTCACCGAGCGCCGCCAGGTCGGTCAGCCGGGCCGCACGCACCTTGCCAGTGCTCTTCGCCATCGCCCTACCGCCCCGGCGCCGAGCGCCGCGTGGGGTGGGGCCGCCGCCCAACGCCTTCGCCCGGATCCGCGTGCTCGGCCGCCATCGTGGTCAGCAGGCGATGGAAGCGCGTCTCGCCGGCGAGCTCGGGATGGAACGAGGTGGCGAGCACGTTGCGCTCCCGGACCGCGACCACGCGGCCGTCATCGAGCGTCGCCATCACGGCCACGCCCGGCCCGACCCGCGTGATCACCGGGGCGCGGATGAACACCGCGTGGACCGGCAGCGACCCCAGCACCGGCACGTCCAGCTCCGTCTCGAACGAGTTCAGCTGGCGTCCGAACGCGTTGCGCTCGACCTCGACGTCTAGCACGGGCAGCACGGGCGGGTCGCCGCCCGCGATCTCCTTCGCGAGCACGATCATCCCGGCGCACGTGCCCAGGACCGGCGCGCCGCGGTCGATCAGGGCGAGGATCGGGTCACGCAGGTCCCAGCGATCGATCAGCCGCCGCATGGTCGTGCTCTCGCCACCCGGGATGATCAGCCCGTCGACCTCGTCCAGCTGTGCCGGCAGCCGGATCTCGACCGGTTCGGCCCCGATCGCGCGCAGCACCGAGACATGCTCGATGAAGGCGCCCTGCAGTGCGAGCACCCCGATCCTCATACCGCTGCGCTCCGGGTCAACCCGGGGCTCCCCACCGTCGCCTACCAACCGCGGACCGCGAGCCGCTCCTGCTCAGGGATGGCTTCCATGGCGAGACCACGCATCGGAGCACCGAGGCCCTTGCTGACGTCGGCGATGATCTTCGCGTCCTGGTAGTGGGTGGTCGCCTGGACGATCGCGTTGGCCATCCGTGCGGGATCCTCGCTCTTGAAGATCCCGGATCCCACGAACACGCCTTCGGCGCCCAGCTGCATCACGAGCGCCGCGTCGGCCGGGGTGCTGATGCCGCCGGCCACGAAGTTCACGACCGGCAGCTTCCCGTGCTCGGCCACGTCCCTGACGATCTCGAACGGGGCACCGAGCTCCTTGGCCGCAACGAACAGCTCGTCCTCGCGCATGCCCTGGAGCCGGCGGATCTCGGCCAGCACGTCGCGCAGCTGGTGCACCGCCTCGACGATGTTGCCGGTGCCCGCCTCGCCCTTGGTGCGCATCATCGCGGCGCCCTCGTTGATCCGGCGCAGCGCCTCGCCCAGGTTCCGGCAGCCGCACACGAACGGCACCTTGAACGCGTGCTTGTCGATGTGGTTGCGCTCATCGGCCGGTGTGAGGACCTCGGACTCGTCGATGTAGTCCACGCCCAGCGCCTCGAGGACCTGCGCCTCGACGAAGTGGCCGATCCGCGCCTTGGCCATCACCGGGATGCTCACGGCCGCCATGATGTCTTCGATCATGGCCGGATCGGACATGCGGGCGACACCACCGGCGGCGCGAATGTCGGCGGGCACGCGCTCGAGCGCCATCACCGCGACGGCGCCGGCTTCTTCAGCAATCTTGGCCTGTTCAGACGTGACGACGTCCATGATGACGCCGCCCTTGAGCATCTGGGCCAGGCCTTTCTTGGTGGCCCAGGTGGAGGTCTGTGTCATGGCTGCTTGGGCTCTCCGAAAGGACGCATGGATCGTCGGCCGCTCGACTTGCCCCGGGGTCGTCGCCCGCTCGAGCCGGTTGGGTCCGACGTCACACCCCGATTATCGCACGGGACCCGCCAGTCAACCCCGAATCGGACCCAGGACGACCGGTCAGCGGACGAGCGTGCGGACCGCTCCCGACATCAGCGTGGTCGCGCGACGCGCGGACGTCGGCGACAAGCGCGACAGCACCTCGACCAGGCCGAGCACATCCTCGTCTGGCAGGTCATCGAGCAGCTTGACGAGCCGCATGATCGACTCGTCGGGCACCTCGCCCAGGAGCCGCAGGGCACGCTCGAGCTCGGTGGGCTCGAGACGCGAGACGAGACCCACGGCCCGGTCGAACAGGCGCACGAACACGAGGAACGTCGAGAGCCAGTCACGAAGGCGGATCAGGTCCGCATCCCGGGGGTGCCGGGTGAGCGCGATCGAGGTATCGGCCAGCGTCCCCTCGAGGACCGCGACGATCGGGTCCCCCTCGCGCATCTTGCGCTCGGCGACGACGCGTCCGAACCAGCGCCAGTGGTTGCCGATGGCCATGTACGCGGTGCCGGCCGGTCCGCGCCGCCCGACCCGTCGCGGCTCCGCGACGCGCTCGACCAGGCCCCATGCCTCCGCCTCCGCGAGCGCCAGACTCGCCGCCCGGTGGCTGAGACCCAGCGCCTCTCGCACCTCGCGCTCGGTCAGGGGCCCCTGGCGAGCCATCAGGTACGCATGGACGCGCGCGATCGCCGGCGCCACGCCCCAGGCGGCGCCCATCTCGCCCCAGGCGTCGGCCAGCTGGAGCCGAATCTCCTCGGCGATGGGCGAGCCGGCGTGCGCGTTGATCGCGTCTGAGCGAGCCGGTTCGGTCACGGGCCGATCGTACTCCAGCGGAGAAACGTGCACCCGCGCACCAGCACGAATTCCCAGCTCGCGTGGCTGCGGGTTGCCCGTCAGGGCGGTCGGTCGTCCGTCATGATCGGCGGCGGGTGGCGTCGGCCGCGGGTATCGTTGCGAGCATGTCCATGGTCGCCAGGCTGTCGCGCCGCGCGCTCGACGATGCGTTCCATGTCGCCGCCGGGCAGGTCGGCGCGGGCGCGGTGCCGTTCCTGGTCGTGGGCGCCGCTGATGCGCAGGGTGTCATCAGGCTGGAGGCATTCAATCCCCCCGACGAGCCTCGGATCGGGGTCAACAACCCGTTCCTGATCGCGTCGATCACCAAGGCCATGGTTGCCACCGTCGTGATGCGGCAGGTGGAGCGCGGGCTGGTTGTCCTTCGCGAGCCGATGCGCGACTGGTGGCCGCCCCTGCGCGAATCCGGTGCGCAGCCCTTCACGGCCTGGCACGTGCTCACGCACACCAGCGGCCTGGCCGACGCGGACATGCCCGGCCTGGTGGCCCGCGGCGCCGGTCGCGATCAGCTCATCCGGGAGGCGATGACGGTCGCTGCCGAGGCGCCCGGCATCCGATATCGGTATGTCTCCTCGACGTTCGACCTGCTCGCGGAGGCGGTCGCCGCACGGATCGGCCGGCCGTTTGCGGAGCTGCTCGCCGACGACCTCCTGGAGCCGCTCGGGATGCGCGACACGGCCTTCCAGCCGGTCGGCGCCCTGGCCGGACACCCCGCGCCCATGCACGAGCTCGGTCCTGATGGCACATTGCGGATGGCCGATCCCGAGGTGGTCAAGGGGATGACGTCGCTCGGCCTGGCCGGCGGCGGGCTGTGGAGCACCGCGGCGGACCTGCTCCGGTTCGGACGGGCGATGCTCCGCGGCGGGGAGCTCGACGGCGAGCGCGTGCTCTCGCCCTCGTTCGTCACGCTCATGACGCGCGGTACGGTCGTGACCGGATCCGAGCCGATCGCGGATGCGGCCACCGCCGAGCACTATGGTCTCGGATGGGCCGGCCCCAGACCCGAGACGCCGTTGTCCCGTGCGGCGTTCGGTCACGGCGGTGCATCGGGGACCCGCCTCTGGGTCGATCCCGCCCACGATCTCGTGATCGTGTACCTGACCGCTGTCTGGGAGATGCCGCGCTGGCCGATCGATGCCTTTGTCAACGCGGTCTGCGCCGCGCTGCCCGGAATCGGTGAGCTCTGAGCGACCAGGCGACGGCAGCAAGCGCGGATGACGGTGCAGGCCCGGCGCGGTACATTTGCGCAGCTGCTCCCCGATGAGCCGCGGAGGAACGATGCCCGACCAGACCAGGACCCGCGCCCGCAAGCCGGCCGCGACCCGCGCGCGCAAGCCGGTCGCGACCCGAGACCAGCTGCTCGCCCAGCACGCCGAAGCGCGCCGGCGACGGAACGCCGCGGCGCTCGGCAGCGAAGCGTGGGAGAAGGCCTCTGACGAGGTCGGTCGGATCGAGATCGAGATCGCTCGCCTCGAGCGGGCGATGGACCCGCCCAGGGTCTGAGGGGACGCGGCCGCCGGCACCGTCGACGCGCTCGGAAACCCCGGGACCGCACCTTCGGGCGGTCCTGTTATCGTTCGCCCGATGGACGGCGTCGTGCTCGTGCTCAACCAGAACTACGAGCCGCTGAACGTCTGCAACATCCCGCGGGCGTTCAGGCTGGTGTTCGGTGCCAAGGCCGAGGTCATCGAGTACAACCACGCGGAGATCCGGACGGTTCGCCGCGTGTATCGCGCGCCGTCGGTCATTCGGCTCCAGCACCACATCAAGCGTCCCCGCCCGCGCGTGAAGCTGACGCGCCGCGAGATCTTCAGCCGTGACCGCCACACCTGCCAGTACTGCGGCCGCCAGTCGAACGACCTGACGCTCGACCATGTCGTCCCGCGTCACCGTGGTGGCGCGCATACGTGGGAGAACCTGGTCGCGGCCTGCAAGTCGTGCAACCACCGCAAGGGCGGGCACACGCCGGAGGAGGCGCGGCTGCGGCTGTTCCGTCCGCCCTACGAGCCGCGCAGCGATCTCTACTCGCTGTTCACGCCGTACCTGGCCGACACGCGCAACGAGGCCTGGAGGACGTACCTGTTCCTCGGGCGCAACTGAGCGTCGGCATGACCAGCCCGAGCGGCGCAGCCGGGGGCCCGGTCGAGGATGCCGAGACCCGGCTCACCCGGTCGATCCCGACCCCGGCGACCGCGATGCTCGACGAGCTCCACGACGCTGGGTACGCGGCCTACGTGGTCGGCGGGTCGCTCCGCGACGTCCTCATGGGGCGCCGGCCGGCAGACTGGGACCTGGCCACCGATGCGCGGCCCGAGACGCTGGCCCGGCAGCTCCCCGGGGCCGACTACGAGAACCCGTTCGGGACGGTGGCCGTTCACCGCGCCGACCTCGTGTTCGAGATCACGACCTTCCGGATCGAGCACGAGTACGCGGACTTCCGACGACCGCACCGGCTGGAGTTCGGTGACCAGATCGAGGCCGACCTCGCGCGCCGGGACTTCACCGTCAACGCGATGGCCTGGGGGCGGTCAGCGGCCGAGCCCGAGCGCCATCTCGTCGACCCGTTCGATGGGCTGGGCGATCTCGCGGCCGGTCGGCTGCGCGCGGTGGGCGATCCCGGCGATCGCTTCCGCGAGGACGCGCTGCGGATGGTACGCGCGGTCCGGTTTGCGGCCACGCTCGGCTTCGAGGTGGAGCCGGCGACCCTCGAGGCCATCGCGCGCAACGCGGCGCTGATCGAGCATCTCTCGGGCGAGCGCATCGCCGCCGAGCTGGTGCGCCTCCTCGCGGCACCGAGGCCATCGATCGGTCTGGCGCTGGCGCGTGACAGCGGCGTGCTCGAGGTCATCTCGCCCGAGCTCGCGGCCCAGCGCGGCATCCCGCAGGCCAAGGTCCCGGGCGAGGACCTCTGGGACCACACGCGCCGCACGGTGGATGCCGCTCCCGCCGACCGGCCGATCGTGCGCCTGGCGGCGCTGCTCCACGACATCGGCAAGCCGGCCACGTTCGCCGACGGCCACTTCCACGAGCACGACACGATCGGTGCCCGCCAGGCCGAGATCCTGCTTCGGCGTCTGCGGTACCCGAAGGCCGCCACTGACGAGGTGGTCCAGCTCGTCCGCCACCACATGTTCCCGGTCGACCCGGAGGCTACCGACGTGGCGGTCCGGCGGTTCATCCGGCGGGTCGGCCGGGAGCGCGTCGACGCCTTGTTCGCGCTGCGTCGCGCGGACGATATCGGCAGCGGCGTGGATCCGGACGCGCCCGAGATGGCTTCGTTCCGCGACCGGGTCGCGGCCGAGATCGCGGCCGGCGCCGCTCTCGATCGCCACGCGCTCGTCATCGACGGCAACGACCTGATGCGTGAGCTGAGGCTGGCGCAGGGTCCCGCCCTTGGCCGCCTGCTCGACGCGCTGACCGAGCGGGTGATCGCCGACCCGGCGCTCAACGAGCGCGGCTCGCTGCTGCTCCTCGCACAGGGCATGCTTGCCGACATGGATCCCGAGGCCACGCCCCGATGATCGAGCTGCTGCTCCAGGCCGAGCGCGCCCTGTCCGTGGGGCTCGTCGATCAGGCCGAGCGCCTGTACCGGCAGGCGGCGGACAACGACCCTCGCAACGCGATTGCCGTCGTGGGGCTGGCGCGGGTCGCACTCGAGCGCGCCGACGACGCGACGGCCTACCGCGAGGCCCGCCGGGCGCTGGAGATCGATCCCGAGAACGTCGCCGCTCGACGCCTGGTCGCGCGCCTCGAGGAGGTGTTCGCGACGCGTGGCGAGGCACTGCCGGCACTCGGCGCCGAGCCTCCCGCTCCGGAAGTGGGGCCATCCCTGCCTGCCAGAGCGCCGACGCCCTCGCCCGGCATCATCGACCGCCTGCTGCGGAGGACACGCTCGTGAAGATCCTGGTCACCGGGGGCGCCGGCTATGTCGGCGGCGTGTCCGTGGACGCGATCCTGGCCGCCGGCCACCAGGTCGCGGTCCTCGACGACCTCTCGACCGGCCACCGCGCGATCGCGCACCCCGATGCCACCCTGCACGTGGGCACCTACGGTGACACAGCCCGGGTCCGCGCCGCGCTCGAGGAGGAGGCGATCGACGTCATCCTCCACTGCGCGGCTCGCTCGCTGGTCCCGGAGAGCATCCGCGATCCCGCCCGCTACTACCGCGACAACGTCGCCGGGGGCATCGCGCTCCTGGAGGCGGCTCGCGAGGCGGGCGTTCGGCGGGTCGTCTTCTCCTCGACAGCGGCCGTCTATGGCATTCCCGATGCGACGCCGATCACCGAGGAGGCGCCGCTGCGGCCGATCAACCCGTACGGCGAGACGAAGCGCGCCTTCGAGGGCGCGCTCCGCTGGTACGGCGAGGCCTACGGGTTCCGAAGCGTCGCGCTGCGCTACTTCAACGTCGCCGGCGCCAACGGCCGGCTGGGCGAGGTGCACCGGCCCGAGACCCACCTCATCCCGAACCTGCTCGGCGCGCTCGAGAGCGGGGCACCGATGACGGTCTACGGCGCCGACTACCCGACCCCCGACGGGACGGCGATCCGCGACTACATCCACGTCTCGGACCTGGCCGACGCGCACCTGGCCGCGATCGAGGCCACGGGCACGCCGCCCGCAGACGGGACGGCAAGAGGCGGAGCGCCCTTCACCGCCTGCAACCTGGGGACCGAGACCGGGTTCTCCGTGCGCGAGGTGCTGGCCGCGGCCGAGTCGGTTGTGGGCCGGCCGATCCCGCATCGGATCGGTCCACGACGGGAAGGTGACCCGCCGGTGCTGGTGGCATCGAACGCCCGGGCGCGCGACATGCTGGGCTGGACGCCCCGGCGCTCGACGCTGAACGAGATGATCGGGTCGGCCTGGGCGTGGCGCCAGGCGCACCCGAACGGCTACCGGGACTGAAGGGTTCGGTGCCCGCCGCCGGAGCATGGGGGGCGCCGGGGTAGCATTCGGGCCATGACCGACGCAGCCACACCGCGCGAGGTCGCGGCCGCCTGGCGACCACAACGACCGGGTCGCCGCGCACCGAGCGAGATCCCCAACGCCATCGTCGAGCCGGACTGGGGCGGCATCCGGGCGGTTGCGGCACTCCAGCCCGATGCGGCGGTGCTGTTTGCCGGGACCCCTGAGTCGCTGCCACTCCCCGATGACCTGTCGCGCGCGCTGATCGACGGGTTCACCGCGCTGGGGGCGGTGGTCGAGGGCCACGTCACGTCGCCCACGGTGCTGGACCGGGCCGCCGTGGAGCAGCGCGCGCCCCGGGTCGAGCGACCCCCGATCCTGTTCCCTGGCTGGACGCGCCGGCGGCGCCCGTCCGACATCGACGCTGAGATCCGGGAGCGCGAGGATCGGGCCGCCGAGGCGGAGCAGGCGGTCGTGGACGCGCTCGCCCGCGGCGAGCCGCACGTCTTCGTCGCCACCGACCTGCTCCTGCTCGACGACCAGCCGACCCTCGATCTCCCCCTGCTCGAGCGCAAGCGGCTGCTCGAGTCGATCCTGGTCCCGTCGGAGGCCGTGCGCGTCTCGGCGTTCGTGCAGGCAAGCTCGACGCGAGTCGTGGCGTCCTGGGGAGCGCTGGGCTTCGCGGGTCTCTCGTACCACGGCAGCAACAGCCGCTATCTCGCCGGCGACGAGAACCCGGACTGGGCCATCGTGAGCGCGCCGGCGGGCTCCGAGGGCACGGGCGCGGCTGGATCGGGCTAGCGCCCACGGCGCCGGTGGCCGACGACGCCGGGGCCATCATCGCGCCGCACCGTCGCGGAGTCCCGGACATCGTTGACCCTGCCGACGGCGCCGGTGGTAGGGTGGACGCGTGCCCGCACCGACGCTGTCACCAGCCATCCGGGAGGAGATCGCCCGCCTCGGACGTGCCGACATCATGGTCGGGATCCCGAGCTTCAAGAACGCGGCGACGATCGGGTACGTCGTGCGCGCCGCGCACGCCGGGCTGGTCCAGTACTTCCCGGACCTCAAGCCCGTCCTGGTCAACTCCGACGCCGGCAGCCCCGACGGCACCCAGCGGGTGGTGATCGAGACCGAGCCCCCCGCCTACGTCGAATCGATCCTCCTCGTGCGACCCAGGAACCGGCTCACCCGCGTGACGCTGACGTACCCCGAGATCGCCGGCGTGGGCGGCAAGGGCGCAGCGCTGCGCACGATCTTCGAGATGGCGGCGGCGCTTGAGGTCAAGGCGCTGGTCGTCGTCGACAGCGACCTGCGAAGCATCGTTCCGGAGTGGATCGAGCTGCTCGCAGGTCCGATCCTCAAGGGCGGCTACGACTTCGTGGCTCCCCTCTACGCGCGCTACAAGTACGACGGCACGATCACCAACACGGTCACCTATCCGCTCACGCGGGCACTCTACGGCCATCGCATTCGCCAGCCGATCGGCGGCGACTTCGGCGTCAGCGGCGATCTCGTGCGCCACTATCTCGAGCTCGACGATTGGTCCGACGAGATCAGCCGGTTCGGCATCGACATCTGGATGACGACTTCGGCGCTGATCGGCGGCTACGCGGTGTGTCAGACACGCCTCGGTGCCAAGGTGCACGACCCGAAGGATCCGGGCGCGGACCTGGGTCCGATGTTCCGCCAGGTCGTGAGCACGATCCTCCGGCTGGCGGCGACCCATCCGAAGGCCTGGCTCGACATCCACGGCAGCCACGACGTGCCCGCGTACGGGTTCGAGCGCATCATCGATCCGCCGCCGCTCGAGGTGGACGCTGTCCGGCTGCTGACCGAGTTCCACGCCGGCTCGTTGAGCATGGCGGAGACCTGGCGGCGGCTTCTCGACGCGGGCAATGCCATGGCCGTCCTGCAGCTGGCCGAGGAGGCCGGCGCGCTCGCCGACGCCGCGACGCAGCGACTGGGGCTGGGCGGCGAGATGTCGACGCCGGTGTCCACGCTCGACATGGCCGAGGCGCTGGCGGGGTTCCACTTCCCGGACGATCTGTGGGCCCGCGTGATCTACGACCTGGTCGTGGCCACCGGTGCGGGCACGATCGACGAGGGTCAGCTCGTGGCAGCCCTGGTGCCGATCTACTTCGGGCGGGTGGGCAGCTTCGTGGTCGAGAACCGTCACGTGACGACGGCCGATGCCGAAGAGCGCGTGGAGCACCAGGCGCGCGAGTTCGAGATGTTCAAGCCGTACCTGGTCGAGCGCTGGCGGGCGGTCGTGACCCCGGCCGGGGACGCTCACGACCGCGCTGGCGGCGGTGCCGAAGGTAGGGCATGAACCCGGAGCCGCTGCCCGCCCGAATCCTGATCCCGGTCGCCAACCCGCTGACGGCCGAGGAGCTGATCCGGATCGGGGCGTCGCTGCTCGAGCCGCGCACCGGTGAGCTGACCGCCCTCGGCATCGTCGAGGTACCCGAGGGGATGCCGCTGAGCGACGGCGCGACCCGTGCCCGCCAGGCTCGGCGGCTGCTCCAGCGGGTGCTTGACTACGTGCCCGCGGGAACCGTCATCCATCCCCTCGTGCGCATCGGGCGGCACGCGGCCGCGGGCATCGTCGAGGCCGCTGCCGAGCAGGAGGCCGACCTGATGATCTTCGGCTGGGGCGGCAAGTCCTCGGCCGGCCGGGATGCCCATGGCACGACCATCTCACCCACGATCGACGAGGTCGTCCGCGAGTCGCCGTGCGACATCGCCGTCGTCAAGCAGCGCGGTGCCACCGAGATCCGCCGCATCCTGGTGCCCGTCCGCGGAGGACCCCACGCGGAGCTGGCGCTTCGGTTCGCCGATGCGCTTGCTCACCGCCACGGCGCCGTCGTTGCGGTCATGCACCTGGTCCCGTCCGGCGTGACCGAGGCCGTCCGTGCGCAGGCCGAGCATGCCCTCGCGTCGTTCGCCCGCCAGCACGTGACCGCCGATCACGAGCAGGTGCTGCGCGAGGCATCGAATGTCCGGACCGCGATCCTGCGTGAGGCGGATCGGGCCGACCTGGTGGTGATGGGCGCCTCGGCACCACCTGGCGATCCAGCCGGCTCGCTGTTCGGTGCGCTGCCCGAGGCGATCGCGCAGCGCGCCAAGTCGACGGTCATCGTGGTCAAGACACGTGAGCCGATCGGCCGCCAGACGTTCGAGCAGCTGGCCGAGAAGGTGGAGTCGCTGGCCGCCGCCGATCGCGCGGCCGAGGTCGCGCGGGCGATCCCCGCCCGCGTCGAGCGCTGGTTCGCGGAGGCCAACTTCCATCATTCGGAGTACGCGGACCTGGGGCGCTTGACCGCGCTCAAGGAGAAGCAGGGCGTGACCATCAG
>Ga0315540_10001393_pt1 | contig 13827 bp, 11 predicted proteins | sample SalMarSW160110MG_FD_203677 | JGI IMG/M metagenome (GOLD analysis project Ga0315540, IMG submission 203677) | Salt marsh sediment microbial communities from the Plum Island Ecosystem LTER, Massachusetts, United States - Salt Marsh Sediment SW1601-10 ... | reverse complement strand
GAAATCGGCGCCTCTGGGTTCATTCCCAAGACCCTCGAGGTCGATTCCATCCGGACCGCCATCGCCACCGTGCTCGCCGGCGACCTGTGGACGCCGCCCGACGTCGACCTGTCGGCCGCCGACGATGCCGAGACCACGGCGATGCTGGCGCGCTTCGCGACGCTCACGCCGCAACAGGTGCGGGTGCTGATGATGCTCTCGGAGGGGCTCCTCAACAAGCAGATCGCCTATGAGCTGTCGGTCTCCGAAGCGACAGTGAAGGCGCATGTCTCGGCGATTTTGCAAAAGCTCGGCGTCGAAAGCCGCACCCAGGCGGTGATCGCCGCCTCCAAGATCGAGCCGGTGCAGTAGCGCGTAAGCGTCAGGCGGCGCGGCGCGCCCCTCCTCTCTTGTCCGCTTACTCCGCCGCCACCCGCTGGGTCTGCCATTGTGCGAGCTGCGCCCGCAACTGGGCGGGCTTGAGCGGCTTGTTCAGCACCTGGACATCGTGGGCGCGGGCGGCCTCGCGGACTTCGCGGGTGCGGTCGCCGGTGATGAGAATGGCCGGCAGATGGGCACCGAACCGTGCGCGCAAAGCGACGATCGCATCGAGGCCGTTGGCCCCGTCGAGGTGATAGTCGACCAGGAGCCCCAAAGGCACCCTGCCCGCCGCTGTCACCGCGGCAATGGCGGTCGCGAGGTCTGACGCCTTGAGCACCTCGCAGCCCCAACTGGTCAAGAGGGATTCCATCCCGTCGAGGACGATCGTCTCGTTGTCGACGCAGAGCAGGAGAGCACCCCCGAAGCGCCGCTGCGCCGGACCGATTGCGCTGCTGATCGGCTGGGCGACGGGAGGCGCCGGCGCAGTCGGGACCTCGATGGAAAAGCGCGAGCCGCGCCCGACCTCGGACTGCAGCGTGATGAAATGGCCCAGCACCCGGGCAATGCGCTCGACAATCGACAGGCCGAGGCCAAGGCCGCTGGCGACGGTCGCCCCTTTATCGAGCCTGCGGAATTCTTCAAAGATGGCACGCTGGCTGCCCGGCGCGATGCCGATCCCGGTGTCGCAGACATCGATGCGCACCGCACCGGCGCGGCGGCGGCAGCCGATCAGCACGCGTCCCCGCTCGGTATATTTGATCGCATTCGAGACCAGGTTCTGCAGCAGCCGGTGCAGCAGACGGCGATCGGAGCGCACCGCCAAGGAGCAAGGAACAAAGGAAAGCGTGAGGGCTTTTTCATGCGCCTGCGGCGTAAACTCGACTTCGATCTGGCGAAACAGCTCGTCGATGCGGAAGACTGTGATGTCCGGCGTCATCGCCCCGGCGTCGAGGCGCGAGATGTCGAGCAGCGCACCAAGGATTTCCTCCACCGCTTCGAGCGATGCATCGACCTTTCCGGCAAGGCGCGTCTGCTCACCGCTCCCCTGCTGCTCGACCAGGCTCGTGACATAGAGCCGCGCCGCATTGAGCGGCTGCAGCAGGTCGTGGCTTGCAGCGGCGAGAAACCGGGTTTTTGACAGATTGGTGCTTTCCGCCACGGCTTTCGCCTTCGCCAGCTCGGCATTGAGAAGTTCAAGCTCGGCGGTGCGCTCGCGCACCCGGAGCTCGAGCTCGTCATTGGCGCGCTCGAGTGCCTCCGCTGCTTCGACGCTCGGCGTGATGTCGGTCAGGGTGGTGACGAAGCCGCTGCCCGGCATCCGGTTCGCACGCACCTCGATGACGAGACCGCGGCCGGGAAAGCGCTCGAGAAACGGCGTGCCGCCGACGGCATAACGGGACGCGCGCTCGCGTACCAGGGCCTCGATATTGCCCGGCCCGAAGGCACCACTTTCGGCGTTGAAGCGCAGAATGTCGTCGAGGGTGATTCCGACCCGCACGATCTCCTCGGGCAGGTCGAGGATTTCCCCGAACTGTCGGTTCCAGCACAATAGTGTCATGTCCTCGTTGAAAACGGCAATGCCCTGCCGCACGTGGTCGAGCGCGTTCTGCAGGATTTCCCGATTGTAATGGATGGCCGCGCTGGCATCGTCGAGGAGCTTCAGCGCCTCCCTGGTCGACATCGTGCGCTTGCGCAACAGCAGCGAGAGCACGAGCCGGGAGGAAGCAGCGCCGATCGCCGAAGCCAGCAAGCGCTCGGCATATTGCAAGAGCTCGAAATTCGATTCGCGCTTCGGCCCCAGGCTGATGCGGCGGCTCGCGGCGAAGGCGGCGAAGGCGCTACGCGTGTGTTCCTCGCCGAGATAGCGGGCAACCGCATTGGTCAGCTCGCCGACCGTGATGGCCGAGCGCCACAGACGGAAGCTCGGTTTAACCTGAGCGAGCCGCGACGGCACGAAAATATCGGCCTGCAGCTGTTCGATCGCGGTCGGGGCGCGACTGAGTGAGAAGCCGATATAGGCGAGGACATTGACCGTGAGGCTGACCACCACACCGTGAACCAGCGGTGAAATATCGAGGCCGAACAGGGCCTGCGGCCGCAGCGCCGCGATGCCCCAGGGCCCATGCGCGAGAATGCGGTCCGCGATCAGCCCGGCCTCGGCGAAGCTCGGCAGCAGCAGCGTATAGCCCCAGGCAAGAAACCCGATGGTCATCCCGGCGACCGCGCCGCGCGCGGTTGCGCGCTGCCAGAACAGACCACCGAAGAAAGCCGGTGCGAGCTGGGCAATGGCGACGAATGACAACAGGCCGATCGAGGCGAGCTGCGCGAAGCCGGCGGAGCGGTGGTAAAGATAAGCAAGCAGCAGGATCGCGAAGATGGCAAACCGGCGCACGCGCAGCAGCAGGGCGCCGACATTGTCCAATAGCCCGATGAAGGGCTGGCGGCGCTGTGCCAGCATGGGAACAACGAGATCGTTCGAGATCATGATCGCCAGCGCGACCGATTCCACGATCACCATCGCCGTCGCTGCCGACAGCCCGCCGATGAAGGTGACGAGCGCGATGATGCGGAAACCCGCCGACAGCGGCAGCGCCAGCACATACATGTCACTGTCGACGGTGCCCGGCGGGAAGGTCAGCAGCCCCGCCAGCGCGATCGGCATCACGAACAGGTTGATGAGCACGAGGTAGAGCGGAAACAGCCAGGCGGCGCGCCGGACTTCGGCCTCGTTGTTGTTCTCGACGACGGCGACGTGAAATTGACGCGGCAACAAGACGATGGCGAAGGAGGACAACAAGGTCATGGCGAGGAAGGCGCCGATGCCCTGTTCGCTGGTCAGCGCTTCCGCAACCCGAGGATGCGCCAGAGCCTGCGCGAGGAGATCGGTCGGACCGTCGAACATGATATAGGTCACGACCACACCGACGGCGAGGAACGCGACCAGCTTGACCACCGATTCGGCGGCCACCGCGAGGATGAGGCCGTCCTGGTGCTCGGTCGCGTCGACATGGCGCGTCCCGAACAGCACGGCGAAAGCCGCCATCAGCAGCGCGACGAACAAGGCGATGTCGCCCGGAATGCTCGGAAGCGCCGGGGCGCTGCGTCCGACTTCCGACAGGATGGTGGCAAGCGATTCCGACACTGCCTTGAGCTGCAGGGCGATATAGGGGATCGACCCGGCAATGGCGATGACGGCGACGATGGCGGCGACCGCCTGGTTCTTGCCGTAGCGCGCCGCGATGAAGTCGGCGATCGAGGTGATATTCTGGCTTTTGGCGAGCCGCACCAGGCGGATGAGCAAGGGCGAGGCGAGCCCAATCACCAGGATCGGGCCAAGATAAATGGCGAGAAAATCGAAACCGGACCGCGAGGCCAGCCCCACAGAGCCGAAGAACGTCCATGAGGTGCAGTAGATCGCGAGCGACAGCGGATAAATCAGCCGCGAGCGCCGGCCGCGCTGGCGCCAGCGGGCGCGGTCGCCAAAACTTGCCACCAGAAATAGCAGGCCAATATAGCCGAGTGCGGCGCAGACTGCGACCCAGCCCTGCAGCATGCAAACTCCTGCGGCCAAGATAGCCCGGCGGGCGGCCGTTCACGCACCCGCCGAAAGTGGGCTATCTTGGACCGGCGCCGACCGGCTTGTCCATCGCCAAGCAGGGGCGCGGCCGGTGGTTCCGGGTCCGCGCCAAGGCCATTGCAATGGTCTTCACGGGTTCGTAATTATGGACAAATACTTACCCGGCAAGCCGAAGGGCGACGATCCGATGTCGACAAAGCCGCTGGAGCGCTCGGAGGCAACCACGGACGAGGCACCCACCTCGCCGTGGGCCGCGCCCTCTATATCCGACGTGCAGCTTGTGAGCGTGCTGGATACGGCGGCCGACGGCATTATCATCACCGACCAGAACGGCGTGATCCTGACTTACAACAAAGCGTGCGAGCGCCTGTTCGGTTTTTCCCCGGCCGAGATGCTGGGGCGCAATGTGACCGCGCTCATGCCGGCGCATTACGCCGCCGCGCATGACGGCTATATCGCCAACTATCTCAGCACCGGCCGGCGCCGGATCATCGGCACCGGCCGTGAAGTCAAGGCGCAGCACCGCGACGGCACGGCGATCCCCGTGCATCTGTCGATTGGCGAGGCCAAGACGACGTCGGGCACGCAATTCATCGGCATCCTGCGCGACCTGCGCGCCCGCAATGAAAGCGAGCAGCGGCTCGCTCAATTACAGAGTAACCTGGTGCGCATGGCGCGTGTCTCGGCGATCGACGAGATGGGAGCGGCGCTTGCGCACGAGCTCAATCAGCCGCTGACAGCACTGATGCTCTATCTCCAGGCCGTCGAGCGCGCTTGCGCGAAGCAGAGCGCCACCAATCCTTTGCCCACCGGCGTCCTAGCCATCCTGGAAAAGGCAGTACGCGAAGCCGAGCGTGCCGGCAGCATCATTCAGCGCATGCGCCAGTTCGTGGAGAAGCGCGATCCGGTGCGGCGCATGGTCGACCTCAACCCGCTGATCGAGGACGCCGTGGAGCTGACCTTGCTCGGCAGCGCGCCCGGCACGCGGATCGAACGGGAGCTGGCCGCCGACCTGCCAAAGCTGCTGCTTGATCCGGTCCAGATCCAGCAGGTCGTGGTCAATCTGGTGCGCAATGGCCTCGAAGCGGTCAAGACCTGCGAGCGCCAGGTGGTGACCGTCTCGACGCTGTGCACCGAGGCCGGGGTTGCGATGCAGGTCGAGGACAGCGGTCCCGGCATCCGCGCCGATGCCGTCGCCCATTTGTTCAAACCATTTTCATCCTCGAAGAGCCAGGGATTGGGACTTGGCCTCGCAATCTCGCGGTCGATCGCCCAGAACCACCGCGGCGAGCTGACCGTTGATCCGGGCGGAGACGGGCGGGGTGCCGCATTCACCCTGCATCTTCCGTTGCCGACGGACGATGATGAACTGGTGGAGGCCGAAACCGGCCCCGCCACTCGGACGACAGGCGAATGAAGGCAGGTCATCATGAATGAAAACGCCGCCGCACCGCGTGCGATCCACATTGTTGACGACGATGCCGCCGTCCGCGACGCGCTTGGCGTGGTGCTCACGCTCGAGGGCTATAGCGTCTCCGGATTCGCCGACGGCCATTCCTTCCTCGCGGCGGCCCGCAACGAGCCGCCGGCCTGCATCATTCTTGACGTCCACATGCCCGGGCGCTCCGGGCTCGACATCCTCAAGGAGCTGAACGCCAAGAACTACCCCGCGCCGGTGTTCATCATTTCGGGCCAGGGCGACATTCCGATGGCGGTCGAGGCGATCAAGAACGGCGCGTTCGACTTTATCGAGAAGCCGTTTGACGCCGAAACCGTCGTCAACCGGGTCCGCGAAGCGATCGAAGCGATTGCCCGCAAGCAGGCGCATCCCGGTCGCGGTGACACGCTCGGCGAGTTTTCCGGCAGCAATCTCCTGACCGGCCGCGAACGCGAGGTTCTCAACCTGATCGCCGGCGGTGCCTCCAACAAGGAGGCGGGGCGGCATCTCGGCATCAGCCCGCGCACCATCGAGGTGCATCGGGCGCGGATCATGGAAAAGCTCGGAGCGAAGAATGCGGCGGACCTGGTGCGCATCGTCCTGTCCGAAGCCCGCGGACCATGAGCGCTGGCCAAGGACCTGAATTGTCTCGTTCAAATAAAGGTGATTACTCAGTATTTCTCATATTCACGGCCATCAGTACTTCGCCGCACCGTGCGACTACGAATTGTAGTCGAGTCGGTGATTATCAATCTTGGGATTGCGCGCATGATGGCGTCGCAATCGTATTCTTGGCAAAGCCCCGGAGCTTGCGGGTTTTGGGGGAGACAACGGTCTGCCGCAGAAATACGATCGCATTGAATCAGAGGGAACTCCAGGCTAACCGGAGTCACAGCAACCGGCAAAACCCATGGCCGTGCACGTTCTCGAAGATGACCCTGGCGTGAGCGATTCGCTCGCGCTTCTGCTTGACCATCTCGGCTTCGAGGTGGTGCGCCACCCGGACGCTGAGGAATTCTTCCGCAGCACGCCGCCGACCGGACGCGACATCGTCTTTGTCGATCTGATGCTGCCGGGCATCAGCGGCAAGGACGTGATCCGATGGCTGCAGCAACTGCGTGATCCACCGCGGATCGTCGTCATGTCCGGCCAGTCGCAGGGCACGATCGAAGCCGAATTGCGCGGCATCGGGGTCACCCAGGTGATCCGCAAGCCCCTGAGCCATACGGCAATTACCGCTCAGCTCGCCGCCGCGACCCTGTAACGCCGCTTCCCTCCGCTCGTTCGAACAGTTTGGCTTGCGACCATGATTCGCGGCCGAAGCGCGGCGTAAGTATTTTCACGTAAGCATTCTTGCCAAATGCATGTGCCCGAGGACCTCCGCTAAGGTGTGATCGGCTGCAGAAAAATCTTCAAAATACACCCCTGGCTCTGCGGCCGGGCGAGGATCTCAATGAAGCAGGTGATGGCGCAACGAGCCTATTCGCCCTCCTTTGAATCGGTGGAATGCACCAGGAAATCGTCCCATCGTCCGAGCCGCCCCGTGACCGTCGTGTTTGAGGAGCGCGACGATGAACCTGATGGACAGCGCCAGCGCATCGCCCAGCACGGGCATGTGTTCCGTCAGGGCGACCGGGCCGATCACATTTATCAGGTCGTCGATGGCGCGGTGATGCTCTATAAGCTACTGCCGGACGGACGCCGCCAGGTCGTCGAGTTGCTGAGTGCCGGCGACGTTTTCGGCCTCAGCGCCCTGCCCGTCTACGATTGTTCCGCCGAGACGCTCGCCACCGCCAATATCATCGCCTATGAGCGTGCAAGTATCGAGCAGTCGCCGCAATTGCTGCGCCGTTTGAGCGGACACGTGCATGCGCAGCTATGCGCGCTGCATGAACATGCGGTGTTGCTTGGACGCAAATCCGCGCTGGAGCGCGTCGCAACCTTCGTCATGCACTGCGTTCCCGGACGCGGTGGATTCAATTGCCTGGGTCCGCGCTGTGGCGACGATTCGACGGTCGTTCGCCTCGGCATGACCCGCCAGGAGATCGCCGACTATCTCGGCTTGACGCTGGAGACGGTCTCGCGCGCGTTTTCCGAACTGCGCCGCCGCGGCGTCATCACCATCGACAAGCAGGAAGAAGTGCGCGTCCGCGACGTATGCCGGATCTGCCGGCTGACCGGGGCTCATTAGCGCCGAACGCCCTGGCATGATCCAGCGGTGGCACGCTTCGACCTCTCGGCGCGCAATTCGGTCGTTTTGCCTGGACCGCTATTTCGCGCTTGCCGCGGAGCGTGGTCGCTACCTATTCAAAAAACCTATTCAAAAAATGGAATATTTTGCCACTCTGCGCTGCTGCACGGCCTCACAATTATCGGTGCATCGCCTTGCTTTATATGACTTGCAGCGGGGCCGTTGGCTTCAATTGCAAATGTTTCTTAGATTGATTTTGATCAATGCGATTATAGGCGCTATTCGCCCTATGTCCGCTTGATTCCACCCCGTGGTTCAATCCGCACGCAATGCAGAAGGCCCGCCGAGATGGCTTCATCGACCGCTCGTAAGACTGTAACTTTCGGCGAAGGCGGCATGACCCTTGTCTTCGCCGTGATGGCTGTTTTGTGCCTCGTTGCCGCGCTGAAGGCGCACGACCTCCCATTCGCGTTTCACGCCTATCTCTCCGCCGCGGCGAGCGTGCTGGCGGTCTTCATGATCGTTATCTCGTATCAACGGCGCCCATCCGAGCCGATTCCGGCCGAGGTCGACGGCAAGCCGAACTATAATTTCGGACCGGTCAAGTTCGCGACCGTCGCCGCGATGGTCTGGGGCATTGCCGGGTTTCTGGTGGGGCTGTATGCGGCGCTCGAACTCGCCTGGCCGGCATTCAATCTCGATCTGCCGTGGACGAATTTCGGACGCATCCGGCCGCTGCACACCTCTGCGGTGATTTTCGCGTTCGGCGGCAATGCGCTGCTCGCGACCTCGCTCTATGTCGTGCAGCGCAGTTGCCGGGTGCGGCTGGCGGGCAGGATCGCGCCGTGGTTCGTCGTGCTCGGCTACAACTTCTTCATCGTCATTGCCGGCACCGGCTATCTGCTCGGCGTCACCCAGTCGAAGGAATATGCCGAGCCCGAATGGTACGCCGATCTCTGGCTCACCATCGTGTGGGTGGCCTATCTCCTCGTCTACCTGGTGACGCTCATGAAGCGTAAGGAATCGCACATCTTCGTCGCCAACTGGTTCTATCTCGCCTTCATCATCACCATCGCGGTACTGCATCTCGGCAATAACGCCACGCTCCCGGTCTCGCCATGGGGCTCGAAGTCCTACATCGTCTGGGGCGGCGTGCAGGACGCCATGTTCCAGTGGTGGTACGGGCACAACGCCGTCGGCTTCTTCCTCACCGCCGGCTTCCTTGGCATCATGTATTATTTCGTGCCGAAGCGGGCAGACCGGCCGATCTATTCCTATCGGCTGTCGATCGTGCACTTCTGGTCACTCATCTTCCTCTATATCTGGGCCGGCCCGCATCACCTGCACTACACCGCCCTGCCCGACTGGGCGCAGACGCTCGGCATGACCTTCTCGGTGATGCTGTGGATGCCGTCCTGGGGCGGCATGATCAACGGCCTGATGACCCTGTCCGGCGCCTGGGACAAGCTGCGAACCGATCCGGTGCTGCGCATGCTGGTGGTATCGGTCGCCTTCTACGGCATGTCGACCTTCGAAGGGCCGATGATGTCGATCAAGGCGGTCAACTCACTCAGCCACTACACCGACTGGACGATCGGCCACGTGCATTCCGGCGCACTTGGCTGGGTTGGCTTCATCTCCTTCGGGGCGATCTACTGCCTGGTGCCGTGGCTGTGGCACAAGCGGCAGCTCTACAGCCTCAAGGCCGTCAACTGGCACTTCTGGATCTCGACCATCGGCATCGTGCTCTACATTTCCGCGATGTGGGTGTCCGGCATCCTGCAGGGCCTGATGTGGCGTGCCTACAACTCGCTCGGCTTCCTCGAATACTCCTTCATCGAGACGGTCGAAGCGATGCATCCGTTCTATGTCATCCGCGCGCTGGGCGGCCTGCTGTTCGTCACCGGCTCGCTGGTGATGGCGTGGAACCTGTGGATGACGGTCCGGTCCGGTGAGCCAGAGGCCGTGCCCGCCCGACCCGCTCTGCAACCTGCCGAGTGAGGAGGAACGGACATGTCGCTGTTCTCCCGTCACCAGATCCTCGAGCGCAACTCCATCCTGCTCGTGGTTGCGATCCTGATCGTCGTGCTCATTGGCGGCATCGTCGAGATCGTGCCCCTGTTCTATCTCAAGAGCACGATCGAGAAGGTCGAAGGCATGCGGCCCTACACGCCGCTCGAGCTCGCCGGCCGCAACATCTATGTGCGGGAGGGCTGCTATCTGTGCCACTCGCAGATGATTCGGCCGCTGCGCGACGAGGTCGAGCGTTACGGCCATTACTCGCTTGCCGCGGAGAGCATGTACGATCACCCGTTCCAATGGGGTTCGAAGCGCACCGGGCCTGACCTTGCCCGCGTCGGCGGCAAGTATTCCGACGAGTGGCACGTGACCCATCTCGCCAATCCGCGCTCGATCGTGCCGCAGTCGGTCATGCCCGGCTATCCGTTCCTGGCGAAGGCGGTGGTCGATCCCGATCAGATCGCCGCCGATATGCGCACGCTGAGGAAGATCGGCGTGCCCTACACGGGCGACGATGAGAAGAACGTGGCGGCCGATCTCGCCGCGCAGGCGAATCCCGACGATCCGGACGTCGCGGCCCTCCAGAAGCGCTATCCCAAGGCCGTTGCTCGCGCCTTCGACGGCAACCCGGGCAACGTCACGGAGATGGATGCGCTGGTCGCCTATCTGCAGATGCTCGGCACGCTCGTCGACCTCAAGCTGTACGACGACAAGGCCGATCTGCGCTGAGAGACCGCGATGCGAATAGAGCCCACCGCCTCGTTCCTCCTTCACTTCGTCACCACCTGGTGGACGCCGCTGTTCATCGTGCTTTTCCTGGTGGTGATCGTCTATGCGCTCTGGCCGCGCAACCGCCAAACCTTCGACGAAGCCTCCAAGCTGCCCTTGCGTGAGGACTGACATCAAATGGCTAAGGAAGAAATCGACTCCTTTACCGGCACGACCACGACGGGGCACGAGTGGGACGGCATCAAGGAGCTCAATACGCCCCTGCCGCGCTGGTGGCTGTGGGTGTTCTACGCCACCATCATCTGGTCGGTAGCCTACTGGATCGTCTATCCGGCGTGGCCGCTGGTGTCGGGCTACACCCGCGGCGTGTTCGGCTATTCTTCGCGCGCCGACGTCGCCACTGAGCTAGCCGCCCTGCAGAAAATGCGCGGCGCAAAGGCGGTCATGATCGCCAGCGCCAACCTCGACCAGATCGAAAAGGATCCATCGCTGCGGGCGTTTGCGAATGCCCAGGGCAAGGCTGCCTTCGGCAGCAATTGCGCCCCTTGTCACGGCATCGGCGCGACCGGCTCCAAGGGCTATCCCAATCTCAACGACGACGACTGGCTGTGGGGCGGCACCCTCCCGGCGATCTACCAGACGATCCAATACGGCATCCGCTCCGGCGATCCGGAAGCCCGCGAAAACCAGATGCCGGCCTTCGGCAAGGATGCCATCCTGACAAAAGAGCAGATCGTGCAGGTAGCCAATTATGTGCGCTCGCTCTCGGGGCTGCCCGTGCAACGGGGTGTCGACGTTGCCGCCGGCAAGCAGATTTTTGCCGACAATTGCAGCGTCTGCCACGGCGAAGACGGCAAGGGCAACCAGGAGCTCGGCGCTCCTAGTCTGGCCGACCGCATCTGGCTCTACGGCTCCAGCGAGGCCGATATCATCGCAACGGTCACGAACGGCCGCGGCGCCGTGATGCCGGCCTGGCACAACCGCCTCGATCCGGCGACCATCAAGGCGCTGGCGGTCTATGTCCACTCGCTGGGCGGAGGAAAGTAGTTTTTTTACAAGTGCGCATCCGCGGGATGATCGCGGACGCGCACCGGTGCACGGCAGAGAATGCGAGGAACGCAGATCAAATGCGAGGAACGCAGATCAGTGGATCTCCAACGCTTGAACGGAGCCCGCTATCCGCCATATCGCTTGATGATGGTCAAAACAAAAACAACAAAACTGGCTTAGAGCATTTTCCGGCGAAGTGGACACCGGTTCGCCGCAGAAAATGCGATGACGCAAAGAGACATAGAGCGAATTCCGATTCCACCTGAACGGAATTCGGCCTAGCTTCAATCAACTCGGCGGAAGACGCCGGGATGAGCAATCTATGCAAACGCAAACTCGGTACCCCCGCCGATGAACAAGCCCGTCGATCCGGCCACCATTGAGATTCCCGAGGGCCCGCTCTATGCGTCCGCAAAAAAAGTTTACCCGCAGAGCGTCCACGGCAATTTTCGCAACATCAAATGGGGGCTGATGGCATTCTGCCTCGGCGTCTATTACCTGTTGCCCTTCGTGCGCTGGGATCGCGGGTTGGGTGCGCCGAACCAGGCGGTGCTGGTGGATTTCCCCGGGCGGCGCTTCTATTTCTTCTTCATCGAGCTGTGGCCGCAGGAGGTCTATTATTTTACCGGCCTGCTGATTATGGCGGCGATGACATTGTTTTTGTTGAATGCGATCGGCGGCCGCATCTGGTGCGGCTACTGGTGCCCGCAGACGGTATGGACCGACCTGTTCCTCACTGTCGAGCGTTTGATCGAGGGCGATCGCCGCGAGCGTATGCATAAGGCCAAGAGCAAGCTGACGCCGCGCCGGGTTGGCGAGATCACTTTGAAGCATGCGGTCTGGCTATTCATCGCCTGGTGGACCGGCGGCGCCTGGGTCTTGTACTTCGCCGATGCGCCGACCTTGGTGAGGGACCTCGCCACCTTCCAGGCGCCCGTCAGTGCGTACCTGTTCATCGCCATTCTCACCTTCACGACCTATACCCTTGCCGGCCATATGCGCGAGCAGGTCTGCATCTATATGTGCCCATGGCCGCGCATCCAGGCGGCGCTGACCGACGAATGGGCGCTCAACGTCACCTATCGCTATGATCGCGGCGAGCCGCGCATGGCGGTGTGGAAGGCAAAACAGGCGCGGGCCAAGGGCGAGTCGGCGGGCGACTGCGTTACCTGCCATCAGTGCATCGCGGTATGCCCCACCGGCGTCGATATTCGTGAAGGCTCGCAACTCGGATGCATTCAGTGCGGTCTATGCATCGATGCCTGCAACGCGATGATGACGAAGATCGGCCGGCCGCCGGGACTGATCGCCTACGACAACGACGTCAACATCAAGCGTCGCCTGGCCGGCGAGAAGCCGGTCTACCGCTTCATCCGGCCACGCACCATCATCTATCTCGCGATTATCGCCGGCACCGGCCTGCTGATGCTGTATTCGCTCGCCGCGCGCACCACGCTCGACATCAACGTGCTGCACGATCGCAATCCGCTGTTTGTCACCCTTGCCGACGGCTCGGTGCGCAACGCCTACACCATCCGGGTCCTCAACAAGGGCAATCAGGCGCGCACCCTCGAAGTCTCGGCGAGCGGCATGCCGGATGCGAAGCTTCAGGTCGTCGGCGTGGAAACGCGACCGGTCGTCACCGTCGGCCGCGACCAGACGGAGGAGTTGCGGGTGCTCCTCACCGTCCCGGCAAGTGCCGCACTTGAGAAGTCGACTCCGGTGAGGTTCACAGTGCATGATCTCGACAACGGCGATACCGCAAGCGAGGCCGAGCACTTCATCGCGCGGTAAAGGAGACTGGCGGCCGGCCTCCGCTCCCAGTTCGGAAGCGGCGGCCACCAGCGGCAGACGACGCAAGCCGTGTTTCGACAGGTTCGCTCGTCGCGGTACGATAGCGGAAAAGGACTGCGGAGATGGCGCGTGAGGATGTGGCAAGTGAGGGCCCCGCGAACGCCGCTCCGGTGCCGCACCTGACCGGCCGCCGCGTCCTGATCTATCTCCTCGCTTTCTTCGCCGTCGTCTTTGCCGTGAATGGCGTGATGATCGTGCTTGCGATCGACACTCTTCCGGGCCTCGAGGTGGACAGCGCCTATCGCGCAAGCCTTGCCTTCAACTCTGAAATCGTGCGCGCGCACGAGCAGGCGGCACGCAACTGGCACGTTGCCGCCCATGTCGAGCGCAGTGGCGACGGTTATGCGCGGCTGCGCCTCGAAGCCCGCGACGCGCAGAACATGCGCCTCGGCGGCGTTGCCTTTTCGGCGCGCCTGGCACGGCCGACCGACCAGCGCGAAGACCGCGTTTTTCGCATCACCGAGCCCGAGGTCGGGGTTTATCGCGGCGAAGCGCAGAATGTCGAGCCTGGCTTATGGGAACTGATTATCGAAGGCATGCGCGGGACGGACCGCGTCTATCTTTCGCGCAATCGCCTGGTGCTGCAGTAATGAATTCATCCTCTCCCTC
>Ga0315540_10001390_pt1 | contig 13857 bp, 13 predicted proteins | sample SalMarSW160110MG_FD_203677 | JGI IMG/M metagenome (GOLD analysis project Ga0315540, IMG submission 203677) | Salt marsh sediment microbial communities from the Plum Island Ecosystem LTER, Massachusetts, United States - Salt Marsh Sediment SW1601-10 ... | reverse complement strand
GGTCGCACTCACCGACACCGCGGGAGGTGCGCGGTTGCGGTCTCTCCTCGAGGAGGACGCAGATGCCTCGAACCGGGTTTACATTCTCGATCCCATGGGGAATCTGATGATGCGGTACGCTCCGGATGCGCCTCCGAAAGACATATTGAAAGACATGGAGCACCTGCTCAAGGTCTCCAAGAACTGGATCAAGGGTATGCAATATGGCCACGAGTGATGTCAGCCTGGCATGGTCCGACCGGACCGCCTGGCGAGCCTACTACGACCTGACTAAGCCCAAGGTCGTCGCCCTCATGCTGTTCACGGCGTTGGTGGGCATGTTGCTCGCTAGTCCCGGCATGGTACCGCTGCAGAAGTTGGTGCTCGGACTGCTCGGCATTGGCCTGGCAGCAGCTTCAGGGGCCGCGCTCAATCACGTCGTGGACCGGAAGATCGACGCGGTCATGGCCCGCACCAGGGGACGTCCGTTACCCAGCGGCGACCTGGAAACGCCCCACGCTCTCGCCTTCGCGCTGAGCCTGGCGTTTCTTTCGATGGTGCTGCTCGCTGTCATGGTGAATACGCTCACGGCAGCCCTGACCTTTTTTACCCTGATCGGCTACGCGGTCATCTACACCCTGTACCTGAAACGGGCTACACCCCAAAATATCGTTTGGGGAGGACTTGCGGGTGCTATGCCGCCCTTGCTGGGCTGGACGGCGATCGCTGGACAGGTCGACATCGATGGCTTGCTGCTGGTGCTCTTGATCTTTATCTGGACCCCGCCCCATTTTTGGGCGCTCGCCATCAAACGGCGTGCGGAGTACGCCAGCGCCGGTATTCCCATGCTGCCCGTGACCCACGGCGTTGCCTATACCAAGCTTCAGATCCTGATCTACAGCCTGATGCTGCTCACGGTCTCGCTCATGCCCTTCCTCGTTCACATGAGCGGACCCCTTTACCTGGCGGGAGCCGTTGCGCTGGGGGTGGGCTTCGTTTACCACGCAGTGCGTCTCATGCGCACCGAGGGTGACGGCCATGCAATGAAGACGTTCGGCTACTCGATCGTATATCTCGCGTCGCTTTTCGCCTTTCTGCTGGTCGACCACTATCTATGGCGCGTCCCGGGATAGGGACGCGGCACGGCATCCATCCGGCTCACCCGCGATGATTCCCGATAGGGTGAGTGCGCTCAGACCGAGCGTCGCATCACCGCACGCAGGACTACGAGGACGAACAGGATACCTCCGACCACGGCAAGCAGACCGCCCAGACCCATGACGCCCATGAATGCCTTGGGCCAAAAGCCCTCCAAGCCCTGAGCGGCACCAGCCGTCTTGCGCTGGATACCCAAGGCACCGGAGGCCGCGAGTCCCGAGATGTGTACCAATTGCCCCACACCGTACAGGATCGGTTGAAGGCGCGTCATACGGCCAGTGGGGCGGCCGAATCCCAGCTCCGGGAGCAGGTGGTAGGCCAGCCCCATGAGGGCGAGGGTCACGCCGACGATGGAACCGTGATAGTGGGCCGGAATGATGGTGTTTACACCTGCGATGAGGGCACCGAGGAGGCCGCCGGCGGCGAAGAGAAGCAGCGACCAGACCAAGGCCAGGTATACCGGCTCGCGTCCTTCCGGTAGCGGCTCTCCCCGGTGACGCAGCAGCGAGAGGACAACCAGCACGCCGATGGGCACGGCGGCGAGGCCATTGCCCCACTGCATGAGCTGGACGAAGGCGAGCCTCGTTTCCGGGGCATCAGGCGAATGGATGCCGAGAACAAAGGGAATCGCGAGAAGGGGGACAATGCCGAGCAGGAGGATCGCGGAGATCCAGCGCGGACTGATCCCCAACGGTCGGCCACAGGCCCGCATCAGCCAGAGCCAGGCCACCAGCATGAGCTGAGTGTAGACGAATTGGAGGATGTGGCCAGCCCCCCAGAACAGGTATTCGTAGTAGGCCTTGCCGGTCCATGTATCCGACAGCTCGAGCCAGGTCCATACCAGGGTCAGTGCCGCTGCTAGGGTTGCGATAGCCGTGGTCGCCGTTCCGACCGCGAGTGGGCTCGACCAGGAGAGGGAGCGCAGGCCCTGCGGGAGATAGGCTACCATCTGGATCAGAACGCCGGTCGCGAAGAGCGCGAGCGCAACGAGAAAGATCGGATGATTCAGCACAGGGACATAGTTGTTGAGCAGGGGGTCGGTCGCCCCCAGGAACGGTGCCGCGGCGACTAGCAGGCAGCCGGCGGCGGCGATCAGGTAGGCGCTATGCGACAAGACTGGAGAGACGCCTTCTTTCAGGCTCCACAGCAGGCCGGCAAAGGCGAGGAACCAGATCAGTACGGACTCGTCCACGTGTACGATCAGGGCGACCCGGAAGAAGTCTTGCGTGGGAAACAGATCAGATGTGCCGGGCGCACGGGCCACCACCAGGAGGATCGCGAAGATCCCGGCCAGTGCCAGGGCGGTTACGCCCAGACCCAACCAGGCAACCGCCCTTCGTCGTTGTCCTTGGTCGATGGTCAGATGCCCGCGCTCGTCGATTCTGGTCTCCCGGTTTGTCATAGTGCCGCCCGCTCGTTGGTTGGAATCCATAATTGTAGGGGACCCCTGTCCCTTTTGAGAATCTTCGGGGCCCCTTGCGGTAAGGCGTGGACAATGGAAGGGTCGATGCCTCGCTGCTACTTGAGACTGGAGCATCCTTTATGACAGAGCAGAAGCAACCGATCCGACGTCTCGGCAGGGGCGCACTGGTCTTTCTCTCGATCGTCGCTGTTGTCGCCGGGATCTGGCTCGGATTGCTCTATTACGGTGGCGGGCTCGGGACCAGGTCCACCGAGCTGCACCTGAAGGCCGCGACCCTGCTGCCACAGCCGAAGCCACTGGCGGATTTCACCCTGACGGATCAGGACAATCGGCCCCTCGGTCGCGACGACCTGAAGGGACACTGGACCTTCGTCGCTTTCGGATATACCCGCTGCCCGGATATCTGTCCGACCCTGATGGCCACCTTCGATGCCGTGCAAAAAGATCTGGCCAAGTCCGGCAGTGGGCCGCAGCCGAGCTTCCTGTTCGTGTCGGTGGACCCGGAGCGAGATACCCCGGAGCAGCTCGGAAAGTACGTCGGATACTTCAATCCTCACATCCGCGGCGCGACCGCCGGCCATGAGGTATTGCGTCCCTTGACCGCCCAACTGGGGGTGCTCTACCAGCGCTCGGAGAGCAAGGAGACGGCCATGGGTTACCTGGTGGATCATTCCGCATCCATCTTGCTGCTCGACCCCCAGGCTCGTCTGGCCGCGATCTTCAGCACCCCGCATGATCCACACAAGATTGCCGGAGACTTTCGTGCCATCGCCGAGCACGGCGAGCCGACGCCATAAAATTCACAGAGTCAATATCCGGAGGACCACCATGGACCAGCCCGCCACAGAGACGGACCGGCATCAGAGCCCCCCGAAGGTCAACGAAATCACCTTGGACCATCCTTGGCAGTGGCTTGCCAAAGGCTGGCACGACCTGATCACCGCACCCAGGTTCAGCTTGACCTACGGCAGTGCCTTCGTCGTCTTGAGCTATCTCTTGACCTTCGGGCTGATCTACGGGGAGCTTTTCTTTATCATCCCGCCCCTGGCGGCCGGGTTCTTCCTGGTGGCCCCTCTGTTGGGAATCGGTCTCTACCAGATCAGCGCCTGTCTGGAGCGAGGCAATCCGGTGAGCTTTTCGAACGCGATAAAGGCATGGAAGCGAAACGAGGCCCATCTGTCCGCCATGGCCATCGTCCTGGTGCTCGTCATGCTGGTCTGGATGTTGTCCGCCCTTGTGGTATTCGCGCTTTTCTATGATCGCCCCGTGCCTACCTGGGAGAATTTCATCCCGGAGGTCTTTCTGTCCGGGAAGAGCCCTGTGTTCCTTTTCTCCGGCATTTTCGTCGGTGCCCTGATCGCCGGCTTCACCTTCAGCATAAGCGCCATCAGCGTGCCCATGCTCATGGATCGGCAGGTGGACGTGATGACCGCGATGCAGACCAGCGTGCTGGCGGTGCGCAAGAACTGGCAGGCGATGGTTCTCTGGGCGTGCCTGATCGTCATGTTCGTGGGGGCGGGTATATTGACCTTCTACATCGGACTCATCGTCTGGATGCCGCTGATCGGACATGCCACTTGGCATGCTTACAGGGACTTGGTGCCGGAAGAAGGAGGGGAGGGCCCTCCGGCGTGAGGGAATGGGGACGATCTGTCCTGTCGGCATTTGGGCTCTTGCCTACCTTTCCGAATCGCTCCGTCTCCAGGCGGTCGGGGCCATTGGATATCCTATCGCACGAGAGGGGACATAGAAGATGACAGAACCGACGTCGCACGAGTCTTGTTTGCCGAGCTACGCGAGCCCGAGGCTTCTTGCCGGACAGAAGGCATTGGTGACCGGTGCCAATTCCGGAATCGGGAGAGCCGTCGCCATCGGTATGGGGCGTGCCGGCGCCGACGTGGCGGTCAACTATATCGTCGGGGATGACGAGGCCCGGGATGTGGTGCGCAGCATCGAAGCCGAGGGCGCTAAGGCGATTGCCCTAAAGGCCGACGTCTCGAAAGAAGTCGAAGTCGAGACGATGTTCGAGCAGATGTTCGATGCCTTCGGCACCATCGATATCCTGGTCGCGAATGCCGGATTGCAGCGAGACTCCAACATCGACGAGATGACCCTCGAGCAGTGGAGGACGGTCATCGACGTGAATCTCACCGGACAGTTCCTCTGCGCCCGCGAGGCGGCGAAGGAATTCAAGCGGCGCGGTGCGCGGAAGGAAGTCTCCGTGGCAGCCGGAAAGATCATCTGCATGAGCTCGGTGCACGAGGTCATTCCCTGGGCCGGACACTGCAACTATGCATCATCCAAGGGCGGTATCTACATGCTCATGAAGAGCCTGGCTCAGGAGCTGGCACCGCACGGTATCCGCGTCAATAGTATCGGCCCGGGTGCCATCCGCACGCCAATCAATACCGACGCGTGGAGCACGCCGGAGGCCTACGCGGATCTGATGACGCTGATTCCCTATCGGCGTATCGGAGAGCCCGAAGACATCGCGCAGGTAGCCGTGTTTCTCGCCTCCGATATGGCCGATTACGTCAACGGGACGACGATCTTCGTCGATGGCGGAATGACCTGTTATCCTGGTTTCGCTACCGGCGGCTGAGGGCGGGCGATGCGGGGGCCACACCCCAGGGTTCGTCGGCGCGCGGCGGGTCACAGGAGAGGGGCGATTCGTGAGACCAGGGCAGGACGTGATCATCGTTGGGAGCGGCGCTGGCGGGGCGGCGGTCGCCTTTGCCATGGTCAAGGCTGGGTGTCGGGTGCTTCTGTTGGAGAGGGGCGGCTTCCTTCCTCGCGACGGCAGCACCCTCGACGTCAGAGCTGTGTTCGCATCGGGTCGCTACAGGAACCGTGAGCTCTGGGTAGACGGCGAGAACAGGGAGCTCGTCCCGGACGAGCACTACAATGTCGGCGGAAAGACCAAGTGGTACGGCGCGGCGCTGCTGCGATTCTCGCCACATGAGCTCGAGGCGGACGCTGCCCACCAATGCCTCTCATGGCCGTTCGGCTATGAGGAGCTTGCTCCCTTCTACGCTGCAGCGGAAGAATTGCTGCACGTCAATCGGTTCGACAACGAGCCCGAGCTGCAGGCGCTCATCGACCGCATCGTGACCAGAGATCCGACCTGGCGGGTCGAGTCTCTACCCCTGGGTCTGAAGCCGGAGATTCTGAAGGACGAGCGGGAAGCCAAGCACTTCGACGGCTTCGCGTCGGTGTCCGGCTACAAATCCGATGCCGAGCGGAATCTGATCGAGCGCATCGAGAACGACCCGAGCTTCACCCTGCTCACCGAGAAGCGGGTCGCAGGATTGCTTCACGCCGAAGGCGCGCCGACGCGGATCACGGGCGTGCGTTGTGCCGACGGCGCGACCTATTCGGCGCCGGCGGTGGTGCTCGCCGCCGGGGCGATGACATCGCCGCGTCTGCTGCAGGACTATGTGGCCGAGACCGGCCTCGGGTCGAGCTTGCCGAGTGCCGACCTCATCGGCGCGAATTTCAAGTTTCACCTCAATTCGGCGATTCTCGGTGTGTCCCCGTTTCAGATGCACGATGTGCTGCGCAAGACGGCAATTTTCTTCAACGACGCCTTTCCGCACAGCACCGTCCAGTGTCTCGGTTGGATGGACGGAGAGATACTCGCTACCCAGCTTCCCGGTGCCGTCCCCGACTTTGTCAGCGATGCCCTGGGGAGCCGGGCGATCGGCTTCTTCGCTACGACCGAAGACGGCTCCAGCGCGAAAAACCGCGTCATTTCGCGCGGCACGGAGTGGATGCCTATACTGGACTACGATTTGGAGCGCATCCGCCCGTCGCACGACGAGCACCAAGCCCTGGTCCATGCGTTCGAGCACCAGTTGTTGCGCGCCGGACTGGTCGGCGTCAATCGCTATTCGGGCCTTGCCGGAACTGCGCATGCCGTCGGAAGCTTGGTCACTGGGGCAGACGCACGATCCAGCGTCGTGGATCCCAGGGGCAAGGTGCACGGATTCGAGAATCTGTATGTGGGTGACGGCAGTGTCTTGCCACGCACCAGCCGGGTCAACCCGGCACTGACCATCTATGCCTGGGGCCTTCGCTTGGGCGAGCACCTGGCAGCAGGTTTGGCTCAGGGGCTGCACTGAAGCGCGCTTGGCCTGTCTCGAAAAGCGGGGTTGGTAATATGGAATCTCTGATCAGCGGTGATTTGTCGCTTCTGGCGAAGATCTTCGTCGTTGCGATCTTTCCGTTCAGCGCGCTCGACAAGGTCATCAATTGGAAGAGTGCGCTCGTCCAGGCGAATTCGAGCTTTCTCCCCGGAGGTCCATTTCTGCTCGTCTTGGCGATGATCGTCGAGATCACCACGCCCATCTGTATCCTTTCCGGTTGGTACGCGGGCATTGCCGCCCTGGTCCTTGCAGGTTACTGTGCGGTCACGGGGCTCCTCTATCACAACTTTTGGGCCTACCCGAAATTCTGGAAAGCGGGAGAGCAGGGATACCCGCACATCTGGGACTTCTTCAAGAACTTCGCGATCGTCGGGGCGTGTATTTTCATTATTCAGGGTGCCAACCTGGTATCGGAAGTGCAGCGCGTGGAGCAGGCGCTCTCATCCACGAGCATGCCCATTGGGGAAAAGAATCAGCTCGGGCAGAGGGAGCAAGATCAATCTTTCCAGGCATAGCTCGCTCGCGATGCAGAGAGTCGACAGGGGTATCCGATATGGCCATGCTTCTTTCGAAAGACAGGTTGACTGCCGGGACGGCTTTCGACCTTCCGGGGATGGGATACAGGAATCCGCAAAACGGCGAGATGGAGGGTTTCGAGGTCGAGATCGCGAAAGCCGTCGCCGCGGAATTGCTCGGGGATGCCGGAAAGATCGAGTTTGTTCGTGTGCTTCCCGACAATCGCCTGGAAACCTTGGAGGGTGATCGAGCGGATATCGTGATCTCTCAGCTCACGATCACACCGGACCGTGCCGAGAGGGTCGATTTCTCCATTCCCTATTACATCGGAAGGGAAGCCATTCTGGTGCGCAAGGGAAGCGGTATCGAGCGCTACGAGGACTTGAAGGGAAAACGGGTAGCCTTGGCGGCGGGCTCGATCTCCCTGCGGAGAATGCAGGCACACCTCACCGAATCGACACTGATCGTTACGCCGGAGGAATCGGGAGGCGTCGAAGCTGTCGTCAACGGAGAGGCAGATGCGGCGTCGAATGACGACGTCAATTTGAATAGGATGCGTGGTCATCTGGCGCATCCTCAGGATTTTTCGGTCATTGACATTGGTGATCACTTCGATCCAAAGCCTTTTGGGATTGCGGTAAAAAAGGGGAACCAGCAACTGGTCGGCCGACTGAATGAAATTATCGCGACGCTCGATGCCAGCGGCCAAATCGCTCTTTTCGAGGAGAGCTCGAGATCCTAGCGATGAATGGGCCGTGCTTGTCCGGGCGTGAGCCAAGTGCTGTTACAGGCATTGCCGAGGTGAAGCGGCCCCGTGCCGAGTCCGCCGCGCCTCGTGCTCGACGTTCGCCTGCGGCAGATCCCGTTCGTGCCGAAGTCTCCTTCGGCGTTCATCCCAATCTTCTCGGATCGGTGACCTGACCGCAGCGGTCAGCGTGTGACATGGACGGTATCGAGATCGTCGATAGGCGTTTCAAGCGGTTCGTTCTGCCCAACGCGCCGCTCGAAAAACTGGCCGATGGCTTTGCCTGGCTCGAAGGTCCGGTCTGGCTCGCCGACATGCAGTGTCTCTTGTTCAGCGACATTCCAAACGATCGAATCATGCGCTGGACGCAGACGGGTGGCGTTGACCTCTTCCGCCATCCGGCCGGTTACCCGAACGGCCAGACGCGCGACCGGCAGGGGCGGTTGATCACCTGCTCGCACCATGGTCGCTGTGTCCAGCGCACCGAGATCGATGGCCGCATCACGGTCATTGCCGACCGCTTCGAGGGTAAGCGGTTGAATTCGCCGAACGATACGGTGGTGAAATCGGACGGAACCCTGTGGTTTTCCGATCCCCATTATGGGATCAACACCGATTATGAGGGCGGAAGGCAGCCGTCGGAATTGCCGGCGCGGGTCTATCGTTGGGATCCGCGTGACGATTCACTCCGCATCGTTGCGGATGACTTCGACGGGCCGAACGGGCTTTGCTTTTCCCCCGACGAGCGCCGTCTCTATATCGCCGATACGGGTGAGCAATTCGCGGACGATCCCGTGCAGCACATCCGGGTGGTCGATCTGGACGCGGCCGGAGAGCGGCTGAGCAACGATCGGGTCTTTCACAAGGTTTCGCCGGGCTGCGCCGACGGCTTTCGCTGCGACGAGAACGGCAATATCTGGACCAGCGCCGGGGACGGTGTTCACTGCGTCGATCCGTCGGGAGCCCTGCTCGGCAAGATTCTGGTGCCGTCACCGGTCGGCAACCTCACCTTCGGTGGTCGTTCCCGCAGCCGCCTGTTCATCTGCGCTTCTCAGACCCTCTACGCCATCTACACCAACCAGCGCGGCGCTCAGCGTCCCTGAGCCGGAAGTGGATACGGGTAACCGAGTGCGGGTCACCGAGCTCTTGCGCATCAGCACGACGGTAGCGGATCTGCGCCGAGCTGAGGCATTTTACGTGGACGGCCTCGGCTTCATTCCCCAACATCAAACGCGGATCGAAGATCCCGCCTGGGCGCGTTTGATGGGCGTCGCCACGGAGTCCAAGGTCGATGCATTGACTCTGCGGCTCGGCGCGCAGGAAATCGAGCTATTGGCCTTCGCTCCACCAGGCAGACCCTATCCGCCGCTTCGCTCCGCCAATGACGGATGGTTCCAGCACATCGCCCTCGTCGTCGAAGATATCGAGGGTGCTTGGTCCCGCCTTGGGTCCCGCCTTGCAAGTCGGTCGCCTATCGAGATTTCGACAGCTGGGCCTCAGGTCTTGCCGGCCAACACCGGAGGAGTGACCGCAGTCAAATTTCGCGATCCCGAGGGTCATCCGCTGGAGCTGCTTCGTCTCCCGTCCGGGGTCGGCGATCCGGTTTGGCAGCATGGCCGGGGGGCGGAGCCCCTGGGGTACGATCACTCCGCGATCACCATCAGGGATGTGGACCGCAGCATCGCCTTTTACACTGGGCTGCTGGGCCTCCGCGTCAGCGGACGCTCGTTGAATTCGGGAGTCGAGCAAGACCGGCTCGACGGGCTGACCCATACACTCGTGGATGTCGTCGCGCTCGAGCCGGCCGATGTGGTGACGCCTCATCTCGAGCTTCTCTGTTATCGACGACCGAAAGGTCGCGCCCCGGGCAGCGAGGTCATGGCAAACGACGTCGCCTCGACACGGCAGGTGTACCGGGTCGACCGACTCGAGGAGCTGGTCCGGCGCTTGACGGAGGCGGGAGTGACGCTCGTTTCGCCCGGTGTTGTCGACTTGTCCGGTGGTGGCCACGCGGCGGCGATCCGAGATCCCGACGGCCACATGATCGTCCTGACCTCCCGACCGGGGTGCCAATGATTCACGGCCGACTCACTGCTCGCGACCCGCGCGTCGCCTATCTCTTGCTGGTACTTACGGCCTTGTTCTGGGCGGGGAACGCGATCGTCGGCAGAGCATTGCATGCCACGGTGCCGCCGATCACCCTCTCGTTCTGGCGCTGGGCGTTGGCGGCAGCCGTGCTCATACCTTTCGCGTGGAGAGATCTGGCGCGAGACCGGGGCGCTCTGTTACATGCCTGGCCGATGATGCTGGTGCTTTCATTGCTGGGCATCGCGTGCTTCAACACCATGCTGTACATCGCAGCCCAGACGTCCACCGCCACCAATATTGCCCTGATCCAGTCGGCTACCCCGGCGACCATCGTAATCCTGGGCGCGTTACTGTTCGGCGACAGGGTCTCTGGCAGCGGGATCCTCGGTGTCGCGGTCAGCTTGCTGGGGGTGGGCGTGATCGTGCTGCAGGGCAAATTGGAGAGCCTGAGCCAGCTGCGTGTCGGCGTAGGTGATCTGTGGATGTTGGCGGCCGTGGCCTGTTATTCGCTGTATTCTGTTTTGTTGCGCAAGCGCCCTGCCGCGCATCCGGTCAGTTTTCTGACGGCCACTTTTATCGTCGGCGCCCTGATGCTGTTGCCTCTGTATCTTTGGGACCGCGGGCGCCACGAGATCCCGACCCTCAGCGGGGGGCTTTTGGCTGGGACCATTTACGTGGCGGTATTCCCGTCGATCCTCGCCTATCTCTTCTGGAACCGAGGGGTCGAGGTGATCGGCTCGAACCGGGCTGGCCTCTTCATTTGTCTGGTGCCGGTATTTGCCGCTGTCCTGGCCATGGTGTTTCTCGGCGAGCAGCTGCATGTCTATCACCTGGTGGGACTCGCGTTGATCCTGGGCGGGTTCGTCCTCTTCAATTATTCAGGCAAGGGGAGTGGCAGCTGATGGCGGCCCGTCCTGTACGCGGTGTCAGATACGAGAGCAGATTGGCGGCACGGCAGCAGCCTCGTCTCCGACGCCGCGGCGTTCCTCAGCAGCGTTCGTGACCGCGATTGCGAGCACCTTTCTCGAAGCCGCGACATGACAGCGGGTAAGGGGGGCGACGTCCGGGCACGCATCGAGCAGTATCGCTGCCAGTGCAGGGAAGGGGACCAGAGCGCCGTCACCGAGGCCACCCGCAAGGCCCTGACCGATCGGCACTACCTGTTCGTCGCACGGGCGGCGGAGCTGTGTACCGAGCGGCTGATCTATGATCTCGAGCCTGATCTGATCCAAGCCTACACCCGCCTGCTGGAAGGTCCCGTAAAGAAAGACCCGGGCTGCACCGCCAAGGGAGCCATCGCCCGTGCCCTGGTAGCCCTGGACTCGCAGGACAGCGCCTTCTATGTCGCCGGCATGCATTACCGACAACAGGAGCCGGTGTGGGGCGGTACGGTCGACACGGCCGTGGACCTGCGCTGCACCTGTGCCATGGGTCTGGTGAGCACGCCTTACCCGCGGGCTCTCATCGAGCTGGTAGACCTGCTCCATGATCCCGAGCCCCATGCCCGCAGCGGAGCGGCGCGTGCCATCGCCTGCGCCGAGCCCCTGGGTGCCGAGGCCGTGCTGCGCACCAAGACCTTGGCAGGCGATCCCGAGCCGGAGGTGATCGGCGAATGCCTCGCTGGCCTGTTACGGCTGGAGCCGGACGAGGCACCGGCCTTCGTCGCAAGTTTCCTGGACGGAGCGGATCCTGCCATCCGTGAGCTGGCCGCGCTGGCGCTCGGCGAGTCCCGCCTCGACGTCGCCTTGGAGCAGCTGCGCGAGCGCTGGGACGCACAGCCATTCAAGCGGGATGTGGACCGGGTCCTGCTTCGCGCCGCCGTCCTGCATCGCAGCGAAGCCGCATTCGACTGGCTGTGCTCCGTGATGGCAGGGGGCGACAGGGTCAGCGCCGAGCTGGTGGTCAGCGAGCTGGCGGTCTACCGGGCGAGCGACAGGCTGCGGGAGCGGGTGCGAACGATCCTGGAGGAGCGGGGAGACGACCGGCTGCAGCAGACCTTCGATCGCGAGTGGCCCTCTCCCCGAGACTGATCCGCAGCGGGGTCCCCGAGCCTTCCGGATCAAGGATCGGGCGAGCCATCTGTCGTCCACTGGCGCCTGTTGATGGCGTAGCCACCTCCCGCACCGCGGAAGGGCAGTGCCAGGAGTCCCGGAAGCCGGCTCACTTCCTTCGGATCCCGGAAGTGGTGGATGCCGATCGTCATGCCCTGGTGGCCCGAGCGCGGCTGATCCCGGTAGGTCCCGAACAGGCGGTCCCACCAAGACAGGTTGAAGCCGAAATTCGAGTTGGTCTCGTCGTCCTCAACGGAATGGTGCACCCGGTGCATGTCCGGCGTGACGACCAGCCAGCGGAGCCTCCGGTCCAGGGAAGCTGGAAGGCGTAGATTGCCGTGATTGAACATGGCCATACCGTTCAGGATCACCTCGAAGAGGATCACCGCCACTATCGGCGGGCCCAGCACCGTGATCGCGGCCAGCTTGACGAGCATGGAGAGGAGGATCTCGAGCGGGTGGAAGCGTACCGCCGTGGTCAGATCGAAATCCAGGTCCGTGTGGTGCACCCGATGCAGCCGCCACAGGACCGGCACCGCATGCATCATGACGTGCTGCAGCCAGATGACCAGATCCAGAGCAATCACCCCGACCGGGAGGGACAGCAGGTATGGCACCCGGAAGTGATTGAGCAGTCCCCAACCCTCATCGGACGCAAAGGCAGCCATGCCCACGGCTGCTGATGGGAGAGCCAACCGCAGCAGGAGGGTGTCCAGGGTCATCAGGCCCAGATTGCTCAGCCAGCGTGCGGCCTTGGAGACCTGCAGCTTTCGGCGCGGGGCCACCAGCTCCCAGAGTGCTACGAGGGCGAAGATGCCGAAAAAGAAGCCGAGGCGAAGTGTAGCCTCATGCGCCTGTACGAAGGTATCCACGTACCCCCTCCTCTTGGGTCGAAGTAGAAAGGGACCCCGAAGATCCGGCGGTGCCCCGAGTCGAATATTCCTCGGGTTTCAGGCTGCCGATTTGGAAACGGGCTTAGCCAAAGTAAACCGCATCCGGAATGTGTCGGTCCAGTGCGCTGTGGAGGTGCCTGACGTTCTAGTCATCGAAATGCCGAGCTAGTTCCAGGCCGTTCCACGGATTTGAGGTCGCGGAGCTCGACAGGCGGGACTGCCTGAGCGCTGGAGATTTGGGAGGGAGAAGCGCGAAAAATGCGCGATGCTGGGTGATCCCGGCGGGCAAGGTTGAATCGATGAAAACTGCTTACACCAGCGTTTCCATGGGAAAGCCGTTTTCCGTTACTTTGATAACCGACTGTTTTTATTGGTGGGCCGTGTAGGATTCGAACCTACGACCAATGGATTAAGAGTCCACGGCTCTACCAGCTGAGCTAACGGCCCCTTGTCGAGAATAGTAATTCCGCTTCCCTGCTACGGTTGGTCGAACAAATCGATTTCGGATTGGGGTGGACGATGGGGATCGAACCCACGACCACAGGAGCCACAATCCTGTGCTCTACCAACTGAGCTACGTCCACCATCGAAAAACTCGGCTGTTACCAACCCGCCTGCCACGCGTAGCACCCCCGGACAAAGAATGCTTTGGCACGCCCGGCAGGACTCGAACCTGCGACCCACGGCTTAGAAGGCCGTTGCTCTATCCGGCTGAGCTACGGGCGCCTTGCACGGTTCTCCTGCGACTGGTCGGGGTAGAGGGATTCGAACCCCCGACATCCTGCTCCCAAAGCAGGTGCGCTACCAGGCTGCGCTATACCCCGCGCTTTGGCAATGCCCTGACACGGAATTATGAAAC
>Ga0315540_10001389_pt1 | contig 13861 bp, 13 predicted proteins | sample SalMarSW160110MG_FD_203677 | JGI IMG/M metagenome (GOLD analysis project Ga0315540, IMG submission 203677) | Salt marsh sediment microbial communities from the Plum Island Ecosystem LTER, Massachusetts, United States - Salt Marsh Sediment SW1601-10 ... | reverse complement strand
AACCGGCCAATCTGCTTTCCCGTTAACACCATATAGCAAGACAGAATTCCGTTATGAAGCTGCGGGAATTGTTATAAAATTTACTACAAATAAATTAGGTGAGATAGACTATAATTCATTTAAATTAAACCAAGGAGGCCAAACATATGATTATATCAGGAGAAGGAATTAGTTCCTAAGCAAAAGGCCTTAAATTAGACAATACGTCAATTATCAGGATCTAATAATGTGATAATTTATTTGTTTTATATTAATTCTATAAATATATTTTAAGAAAGCATTAATATTATGATAATATGATTTTCAGACAAATAACACCTAGACCACCATTAGATTCTTTCATCGACAGTATCGTCTATTATAGCGGATTGAAACCAGACTTTGAAATGATAAGAAGGTTTCCAGACACTTCTATAATTATTGTAATTGATTTAAAAAATACTTCAAAAGCTGTATATGATAATATTTCTCTGGTACCACAGTTTAATTTAAAAAAAGGCTGGATAGCAGGAATACAAAAGGAATTTATAACATATGATCCTGGTCAGAATTCATCTATGATAGTAATTCAATTTAAGCCTGGTGGAGCATTACCATTCTTGCAAATACCAAACGAGATATTTTTTAACAAAATTATTGAACTGGAAGATATTTGGGGCTATGAGTTTATCAAATTAAGGGAAAGACTACTAAATTCTTTAAGCCCGGATAATTGCTTTAATATACTGGAAGAGTTCTTAATTAATAAGACTAAAGATAAATTAGTAATAAATCCTTATGTATCATATTTTATTGAAAGTATCCAAAAATCACCTCATATAGTTACCCTTTCCAGAATAATTGAAAAGATTGGTTTTAGTCAGAAACATTTTATTTCTATTTTTAAAAAATATGTGGGAACAACTCCAAAACATTATTCAAGAATAATAAAGTTTCAGGAAACTTTAGTTAAGTTAGAAGATAACAAAAACATCAACTGGACACAATTAGCACTTCAAACTGGATACTATGATCAGGCTCATTTTATAAATGAGTTCAAGCAGTTTTCCGGCATACAGCCAACCCTATACAAAACGGAAAAGGGGGAATATTTTAACTATTTACCTATTAAATAGGTAAAAATTTTCCAATAGTAAATCGAAAAACCTATCTATTTTTGATTAAATAAAAAAACTTTAACAAATCTGATAAATATTGTTATGTCCAAGTCAATATATGTTGCCATAATTATTTTGATTTGCAGTTTGATAGAAACAAAGAGTCAAACAATTGAATATAAAAACGGTAAATGGTTTAACGGTTTTAGATTTATTAATAAAACATTTTTTACAGTAGGGTATATTTTAACAGAGGTTAAGCCATGTGTAATTGATAGTATTATTGATTTGAATAATAGATTTGTAATTCCTCCATTTGGTGAGGCACACAATCATAATGTGGAGGGATATTGGGACATTGATGAAGTTCTCAAAAAATACATTCTTGACGGAGTTTATTATGTTAAGATACAAAACAATATCCAGAAATTTTCAAAGGATATTCTTTACAGAGTAAATAATGTTAACAGTATAGATGTCATATTTTCTAATGGGTGTTTAACTTCCTCCCGTGGCCATCCTATTACTTTATATAATCAATTATATGAATTGCAATACAAAAATTACGTTCCGAATCCAAGTTGGTTTGAAAATAAGGCATATTATATTGTTGACAATGAAGATGATTTGAAGAATAAATGGAAAACCATTTTAAGTAAAAATCCTGATTTCATAAAAATAATGTTTTCATATACTGAAGACAGGGATGAAAATTTATTAAATAATAGCCCATATGTAAGACTTGGATTAAAACCTGAAATTGCAAGTTTAATTGTAAAACAGGCGCATAAATATAATTTGAAGGTGTCAGCTCACATTGAGACAAATGCTGATTTTCACTTTGCAATAGAAGCCGGAGTTGACGAGATTAGTCACCTTCCGGGATATTATATACACACAATTGATAAAAGGAGTATAGCACCAATATTTGAAAATGATGCAATTGTTGCCGCAAGAAAGGGTATAAAAGTTGTTACAACTACTGTTCTTAGCAAAACTATCCTGCGTGACACAACCTTACTGCCCATTGTACAAAAATATCAAATTCAAAACCTAAGATTACTAAATAATAAAGGAGTAGAGCTTTTAATAGGGAGTGATCATTCAGAAACCTCATTAGAAGAGCTTTATTATTTAAGAGATTTAAAAATATTTGACAACTTGAGTTTATTAAAAATGCTTTGCGAAAATACTCCACGCTCCATTTTTCCCAAAAGAAAAATAGGGTATTTAAAAGAAGGATATGAAGCAAGTTTTTTAGTATTAGATAAAAATCCTTTAATGAATTTAGATTACTTAAGAAATATAGTCTTAAGAATAAAACAAGGACACTTTTTGAAACAATAAATAATAAAAGATTTAGAAGGTAATTTTTTTACAATATCATAATATTACTTTGATGGATATTTAGCAGAATATTTTTAATTATAACTATTTTAATAAATTTTAATAAATTTTAATAATAAAAGTGGAGGTTAAGATGGCAATAAATTTCAAACCGGTTAATTACAATTCAGTATCGCCATATCTGATAGTAAAAGGCGCGGAAAAAAACATAAAATTTCTAATGGACGTATTCGATGGAATACTTTTGAGAAAATTTCCGGCGGAAGAGGGAGGCATAATGCATTCTGAAATTAAAGTTGATGACTCAATAATTATGATTGCTGATATTCCACCGGATATGCCAGCAGCATCAGCACACGTTCATATATATGTTTCAGATGTTAATGATATTTACAAAAGGGCTATTGAAAAAGGCGCAAAAAAAGTACAAGAGCCAATGCAAAGGGATGATGAGAATATTAGAGCAGGATTTACCGATGCGTTTGGAACGACTTGGTGGATTTCTACAAAAATTGAATAATAAAATTTACAAATATAATTGGAGGGATCTGATATGAAATCAAAATTGCTAATTGCTTTATTAATAATTTTACCTGCTTTAATGGTTGCACAGAGCAATAAGAATAATGAATTAGAAGAATTCAGGTTTCTTATTGATAGTGATTGGGAAACTACCGGCAAATGGGAAAATGGGACTCCTTTTGAACAAATTTACTCATCAGAATGGGGATTAAATAAATCTATAATAAAAATTAAAATGACTGGCATAATAAATTTGGAAACCGGGGAAAAAGGTATTAGGAATGAAGCAATAATTACATATGATAAAAAACTGCAAGGATATAAAATGTATATCTTCGATGTATTTGGGGGAACCACTATTTCGACAATCAGCTTAGATGGGAATAAAATCTATTTTGTATACAATTACGATAATGAAGGATATAAAATGAAAATGCGTAATACCTGGATTAAAAAAGATGAAAATAATTTTGGACTAATTATAGAAGCAGAAGAAAATGATAAATGGGGTAAAATTTTGTTAAATGGAAATATTAAAAAAATTAATTAATCTAATAAACAGGAGATCATTTATGATTAAAACATCAGCAGATTGGGAGAAGGAAATACTAGAAAATTTAAAAAAAGAAACCGGAGGAGAATACAAGGATTGGAAAGGAAAAATAAATAAGTCTGGCTTTAAAAAACGAAATGATATTGTAAAATGGCTAAAAGAAAAGCATAATTTTAAACATACACAAGCTGAAATTATTGCTGGAATATATCTCAACAATGACAAACTTGTTTACCAAAGCCAATCAGATTTAAAAAATGCACAATTTGAAAATAAGGAAGCCTTAAAGCCTCTTTATGAATATATCGAAAAGACAATATGTTCAACAGCAAAAGATGTTCAAGCAGTAGCAAAAAAAACATATATGTCTTTCACAGGGAAACGGGAATTTGCTGCCGTATCGATAAAAAGTAAGGAGATAAGAGTCGCAATGGACCTGGGTAATATGCCTTTCGATAGTTATTTACAAAAAGCAACCAGCATAGGTGCGATGCCAAGACTATCACACATGGTCAAAATTTCCAATAAGAGTGATATTGATAATAAATTAAAAGATTATTTAGAAAAAGCATATTCAAGAGTTAATAAATAAATTTATTATAAAAATAAACAATCAAAAAAAAGGAATTCCGAATATGAAACTATTAAATGCTTTTTTTTTAATAATAGTAATAAATATAGGGATGACAATGGCACAGGAATATAGAAAAATTGAATTAGAAGAAATTATAAATGCCAGCCCTGTAGAATTATGGAATTGCTGGACAACAGAGGAAGGTATTAAATCCTTTTTTGCACCTAAGTGTGATATTGAGTTTAAAATTGGTGGGAAATATGAATGTTATTTCACACTAAATAATCCGGTTGGTCAGCAGGGCTCTGAGGATTGCAAGATTCTTAGTTATCTGCCTTATAAAATGTTGTCTTTTAGCTGGGGAGGTCGGGCAGGTAAACACCCAACTGTGAGAAAAGAAAAAACGTGGGTTGTAATTGAATTTGAAAAAATGGATAATGGCAAAACTAAACTAAAGTTTACAAATCTTGGATATAAGGAAGGAAAAGAATGGGATGATGCTTATGAATTTTTCCAAAATGCGTGGAAAGGGGTTTTAAAAGAATTAAAACAAAAATATGAGTAATAATTACAGGAATGAAAAAAATTTTTGTAGCTGGCTCTAAGAAATATTATGATGAAATAAAAAAAATTAAGAATAGATTTGAAGAATTGGGAATCATCGGATATTACCCATATTTCGATAAACACGATTTTGTCGCTGATAATAATGAAATAATTAAAAAACAGATAACCCTGGCACATTTTCCTGAAATAGATGAAATCGACATATTATACATTTATGCCAAAGACGGCTATGTTGGGTATTCGGTGACGATTGAGATTGCTTACGCATACGCCAGAGATAAGATGATTATTAGTTCTGAATTAATTAATGAATTAGCAGTTAGGGCATTGGTGCCAATAGTAATGGAACCTGAGGATTTTATAAATAAATTAAAAAAAAATAATTACAATAGGCAGCACGGTAAATGTTAAAAGCTTGATGAATCATGGCACCCTTATTGCTAGATTTTCTACATTATCTACTATCAATATCATATACCTGCAAAAATTTGATGAAATTTTACTAATCCAATTACTCAATAATCAAAAAAAAACAAAGGAAGTTTAAAAGACTATCTTCTTCTATCTGAATCCAATACCGATATAAGAAAAGAAATAGACAGAACTGATAGATCAATGCTAATCTTAGCATCATATCTTTCCCCCGGAGTCAAATGCAGTAGTAGCGTTTGTGCAATTATTTAGTTTATAGTAATTAACAACATTGCAGTTTAGCAGTCTATGAAAAAATAAATTCTCACAACTCCATTAAATAAGAAAATGTGAATAAAAAAAGGTGATCCTTTGCCAGACCACCCTTTAACAGTAAGTAACTTTAGCCTTTTCTTCAAAGGCTCAGTAATTATTTCAAATCAGAACCTGTCAAGATTCATTACTTTATTCCATGATGCAACAAAATCATTCACGAACTTCTCTTTGGAATCCTTGCATCCATAGACTTCTGCTAGTGCACGAAGTTCTGAATTGGAACCGAAGACCAGGTCAACACGAGTGCCTGTCCACTTAACTGCTCCTGTTTTACGGTCACTACCTTCAAACGTATCACCAGCTTCAGAAGTTGCCTTCCATTCCGTGTTCGGATCAAGCAGATTGACAAAAAAGTCATTTGTGAGCGCATCTTTCTTTTTAGTGAATACGCCGTGTTTTGATCCGTCGTAATTTGTACTAAGAACACGCATACCACCGAGGAGAGCTGTCATCTCAGGTGCAGTAAGAGTTAAAAGCTGTGCGCGGTCAATTAGCATTTCCTCTACCGATGCTGTATAACCGGTTTTGCTTTTCTTATAGTTACGGAATCCATCTGCAGCCGGCTCAAGTACGCCGAATGAGTCCACGTCTGTTTGTTCCTGAGTAGCATCACCGCGTCCCGGTTTGAAAGGTACTTTTACATCGTAACCGGCTTTCTTCGCAGCTTTCTCAATTGCTACGCAACCGCCAAGAACTATCAGGTCAGCGAGCGAAACTTGTTTACTTCTAGTGTTGAAATCTTTCTGAATTTTCTTAAGCGTTTTAAGCACTTTCTTAAGTTGCAGAGGATTGTTGACTTCCCAATTCTTTTGTGGTTCAAGCTGAACCCTTGCACCGTTCGCACCGCCGCGTTTATCGGAACCACGGAATGTTGATGCCGATGCCCACGCAGTCGATACCAGTTGAGATACTGTCAAGCGTGAATTAAGTATTTTCTTCTTCAGTGCCTTGATATCTTTTTGTTTAATTTTACTCTTCATGCCTGTAACAGGATCCTGCCATATCAGGTTTTCCTTCGGCACTTCTTTACCGAGGTAACGCGCTTTCGGTCCCATATCACGGTGCGTCAGTTTAAACCACGCACGAGCGAATGCATCTGCAAACTCATCAGGATTTTCATAAAAGCGTCTTGATATTTTTTCATATTCAGGATCGAACCTCAAAGAGAGATCAGTTGTGAGCATAGTCGGCAGGTGTTTCTTTGACGGATCAGCAGCATCCGGAATTGTATCCGAAGCATTTTTTGCAACCCACTGTTTCGCACCTGCAGGACTTTCTGTTAATTCCCATTCGTAGCCGAAAAGATTCTCGAAGAAGTTGTTGCTCCATTTTGTTGGTGTTGTAGTCCATGTAACTTCAGGCCCGCCTCCAATTGTGTCACCGCCTTTACCTGTTCCAAAACTACTTTTCCAGCCGAGGCCCTGTTCCTCAATTCCTGCAGCCGCAGGTTCAGGCCCAACATATTTGGCAGGAACTGCAGCACCATGTGCTTTGCCGAATGTGTGTCCTCCTGCAATAAGCGCTACTGTTTCTTCGTCATTCATAGCCATTCGCCCGAATGTTTCACGAATGTCTTTTGCAGCTGCGATCGGATCAGGATTCCCGTTCGGGCCTTCAGGATTTACATATATCAAACCCATTTGAACTGCAGCCAGTGGATTTTCGAGTTCCCTGTCACCTGCATATCGTTTATCTTCGAGCCACTCACCTTCAGATCCCCAATAAATATCTTCAGGAGATTGCCATATATCTTCACGTCCGCCGCCAAAACCGAAAGTCTTAAATCCCATAGACTCGAGTGCACAATTACCTGCAAGTATCATCAGGTCAGCCCAGGAAATGCTTTTGCCATATTTCTGTTTGATAGGCCAGAGCAGCCTGCGTGCTTTGTCAAGGTTCACATTGTCAGGCCAGCTATTGAGTGGTTCAAAACGCTGTGCGCCAGTGCCACCGCCGCCACGACCATCGGAAATCCTATATGTACCCGCACTGTGCCAGGCCATTCGAATGAATAATGGCCCGTAATGACCAAAATCTGCAGGCCACCAATCCTGAGAATCGGTCATTAATTTGTAAAGGTCTCTCTTGATGGCCTTCAGGTCTAGTTTCTTGAATTCCTTTGCATAGTTGAACTTCGCACCCATCGGGTTGGATTTTGAAGAATTCTGGCGAAGTATGTTTAAATTTAATTTATTTGGCCACCAGTCACGGTTTGTTGTACCGCCGCCGCCTGCGTGCTTTAGTGTCCCGGTTGTAAACGGGCATTTGCTTTCATCATTCTCCATTTGTTATCCCTCACGATTAATATATTGTTTTAGTTCAAATTTGTTAAAAATTAGCTCAGAGATCAGCTAATTCAAACAAAAAAATTACAGAATTATTTATAGTTTAACAAGGCAACAACATATCTGAAAAATAAGCTTGCCAGTATAAAGCCTGCATATTGATTTTGCTTTGTATTTTATTGAAATTAAGTGAAATTACTTGGCCCTTCACCTGCTGTGAGGTTCCGGAGATATAAATTAAACGTTAATAAACGTGAAAAAATGATAATAGACAATAATATTGAAAAACTTGGATTCAACAAGTGGTTCCAAGATAAAGTTGAAACAGCAAAATTAAATGACTTTCAAATTGCCAGGGTAATAAGCGTAAATAAAAACAATTTTGTTGTTTCAACCGGCCAAAAAGATATTTATGCTGAATTAACCGGCAAATTTTTATTTAATTCAGATTCTTCTCTTGATTTCCCTGCAGTAGGAGATTGGGTATATACTCAATTATTCGATGATGATTCTTTAGCTATTATACACGAAATCCTTCCGAGAAAATCACTATTAAAAAGGAAAACCCCCGGTAAAAATATTGGGTATCAACTAATCGCCGCAAATATTGATGCGGCAATTATTATGCAATCACTTGATTCAAATTTTAATTTGCGAAGGCTTGAGCGCTACCTGGTAATGATAAATGAAAGTAATATTACTCCCCTTATATTCTTAAGTAAAAGTGACCTGATAAGCAAAGATGAAATTGGAAAAAAGAAAAATGATATTTATAAAATTGCACCTGATATTAAAATTGAGGCTTTCAGTAATAATAACTTAATCGATATTGAAAACATCAAAACACATTTTGTTCCTGCTCAAACTTTTTGTTTACTTGGATCGTCCGGCGTTGGCAAGACGACACTATTAAATAATTTAATGCACAAAGAATTATACAAAACTCAGCCAATCAGAGAGAAAGATGGGCGTGGCAAACATACCACTACGCGACGCGAACTTACAGTATTGGAAAACGGCTCGATTATAATAGACAATCCAGGGATGCGTGAGCTTGGTATAATATCTATGAATTCAGGACTCGATAATACATTTAATGAAATAGCAGAATTATCAAATCAATGCCGCTTTAAAGATTGCACTCATACCGTTGAAAAAGATTGCGCAATTCTGAAAGCAGTGGAAGAAGGCGCTATTTCACAGGAAAGATATAACAATTATATAAAGATTTATAAAGAATCCCTGTATTACGAAATGTCATACTACGAAAAGAGACAAAGAGATAAAAAGTTTGGCAAAATTATGCATAATTATCTGAAAAATAATAAGGACAAAATGTAGCCTAACAAGCGATCCCCTGCAAAGCGAGACAGGCAATCTGATGGATTCTTTCATGTTCGAAGTTATGTAACACAAGTAGCCGGAAATTCAGAATACAAGTTATTGCAAACTATTGCGCTCATCTGTATATGCTTGAATAAGAGGTACACTAATATGTACCTTTATTGATTAATAATTTACTATTCATTTAGGGTTTACCATGAATACAAAATATCTAAGCAGCACACCTATCCTGATCGTGAATGATCCCGTAAAAGCCAGGAATTTCTATGTAGATAAATTAGGATTCGAAGTTTCTTTCGAATGGGGGAAACCAATTACTTATTTAGGCGTTAAACGGAACGATGTAGAAATTCACCTCAACGCCTCTTCAAATTCTCCAAAAGAAGCAGGAAAAGGAATTATCAGCATTTTTACTGACGAAGTGGATAATTTGTATAAAAACTTATTGGAAAAGAATGTAGAAATAACTATTGAACCGGCTGACCGTGAGTATGGTCTGAGAGATTTTGGAATTAAAGATCCGGATGGTAATATTATCTATTTTGGTTGTGATATTTCCTGAGTACTTTCATAAAAAAGATTAAAAGTCAATAATGGAGAAATTTTTGAAATCCGGTCTTGTTATTTATGTTAATGATCTTACAACTATGAGTAATTTTTATGAGAAACTATTCGATTTACAAATTCGGGAGTCCAATAATAAATATGCGGCTTTAGAAAATGATCAAATCGAGTTAGTACTGCTAAAAACTGATATATCCACAAAAATTGGAAGTAACCCGGATATTAAAATAAGAGAATCAACTCCCATTAAACCTGTGTTTATGGTAGGTGAACCATTTGAAAAGATCAGAGCTACGGTAAAATCACTTGGCGGTGGTTTTAAAGCAAGAGAAACTGAATGGAAATTTAATGGTTACTCTGTATGTGACGGTTGGGATCCCGAAGGAAACATATTCCAGGTTCGCAGTCTGGTACCCAAATAATATGCCGCAAAAGTAGTAAAGCATATCAAAGAAGTAAGATGAAAGCAGAATATGATTTAATAGAAGAACAGTGGCTTGGTACAAGAAAAATTCTTCCTGAAAAAGATTTAAAACTCTTTGAGTTATTTGAAGATGGTTTGTGTAAAAATGCACTCATATTAGATCTTGGTTGTGGCCATGGTACTCCTGTGGCGAAGTTTTTATCAAATAAAGGACACCGTATTCTTGGTGTTGATCGTTCTGCAAAGCTGCTGGCACATGCAAAAAGGCAGATGCCAGAACATGAATGGATTCTTGATGATTTAGAATCTTACGAACCGGATCAAACATTTGATGGCATCGTAATCTGGGATTCCTTGTTTCATTTGCCAAGAAAAGAGCACATCAGGTTACTCAGAAAAGCTTACAATGCTTTGAAACCCGCCGGAATGATGATAATTTCCAGCGGTGGTTCCAACCATGAAATTCCGGCATTTACAGATTTTATGTTTGATGTCGAATTCTTTTATGACTCTTTTCCTGTTGGTGAGTTACTTAAAAATTGTGAAACAATTGGCTTTAAAATACTGCAGAGTTCATTGTTAGATGAGCCGGATGGTGAACGAAACAAAGGCAGGTTGGGCGTAGTGCTTAAAAAAGTTTAATTGACCGGGCATCCTACATAAAGTAATTTGTTTCATTTAGACAAAAATTCCTGTGCAACGACCATACTATAGTAACCAAAGAAATTCCTGACATTTTATTTATTTAAATCTTCATGAATAATTTTCCATCAAAATCTTAAGAGAAATATATGTGCTTGTCTAATATTTGTCAACTGTTATTCTTTATGAATTTAAAACCGAATGTTAGCATATTCAAAATACTATTATATTTTGTTTATATCGATATATTTACGCCAGTATAACAGATTCAATCTAAGCCCGAATAAATTTGACAATTATTAGACAAACTCTTATTTTTTAAGCATGAATGCGGAATATATATACCCGATAAAAGTAGTAGTCAATAAAACCGGAATTACCGCACACGTTATACGTGCGTGGGAAAAAAGGTATTCTGCTATTGAACCAGTGAGAACTGATACCAACAGAAGATTGTATTGCGAAAATGATATTTACAGGCTTAAATTATTGGGTAAACTTACGAGAGCAGGACATAGTATAGGCACAATTGCAAAACTACCGACCGAAGAATTGGAAAAATTAATTGACGAAATAAAAGGCAATGGACGCTCTATAATCTCTGATGAAACGGGAAACAAGAATTCGTATTTAACAAGCGGTCTTCAGGCAATAGAAGATCTGGATGAAAAGAGACTGGAAGAAATTTTATCGCGTTCGTCTGTGCACCTTAGCCAGCCTGAATTGCTCCAGGAAGTTCTTGTGCCGATGATAAAAAATATCGGGGATAATTGGAAGGATGGAAGTATAAGAGTTTACCATGAACATCTAGCATCCTCGGTTATAAAAACTTTTCTGACTAATCTAAGAGGAGCTTATAAAGTTGAACAAAATGCCCCGGAAATAATAATTGCAACTCCAATTGGTCAGATGCATGAACTGGGTGCATTGTTGGTAGCTTCAGCCGCAGCATCTGAGGGCTGGAGAGTAACGTATCTCGGAGCAAATCTTCCTGCCGAGGAAATTGCAGCAGCAGTTCAGCAAAATAAACCCAGGGCACTTGCATTAAGTCTGGTTTATCCGCCGGATGACCCGAAAGTAAATGTTGAACTTATTAAGCTTGCCAAATACTTGAACAATGACACAATTATATTTGTCGGCGGCAATTCAGCTGAAAGCTACGAGAAAACTCTTTCAAATATAAAAGCAAAAGTTTTATTCGATTTGAATGCTTTTAGAAATCAATTGGTGAAAATCAGAAAGAGTAAATAATTCCAATTATCTTCTTAATCCCATTTCTATATTCATCAAGATAAGTTTTACTGGGTACTCGCCTATTTTTAAAACTCAATACTAATTCCAAGTGAAGGCAGAATTCCGATTGAAGACGATTCATCTACTTTCATAATTCTTGGATCCCATCTAACCGAGTTTGTATTTTTCCTGTTGTAAATATTTTGTATATCCAGGTACATAATCAAAACCGAGGAACTGAAGTTCCATCTTTTATCAATTCTCAAATCTAAACTATGAGTAGGAATTAAACGTCTTGAATTATAATCAGATACTGATTGATTTCCATTAATATCAAATGGCGTATAAGGGCTCCCCGAAGCAAACCTGAATTTGAAACTTCCCTCCCATTCAGCACTAAATTTGTATCCCCCGCTAATATTGAACAGGGCATTTTGATCGTATAGACCAGCACGCTCTATGCCATCAAGCGGAGTAAAATCAGATTTTGAAATTGTAAGACTCATTATTCCGTAAAAAGGAGTGTCGGAAAGTTTTTTCTGCACGGAAAATTCAACGCCTTTCGTCAGCCCTTTACCTGAACTCTGAAGAGGATCCAATCCAAGTGAAGTATAATTATCATCTGAAAATCCGGCACCAGTATTAGCAAGGATCAAATAGGGCCTTAAAGTGCTTACCGGATAATTAGAATAGTCCTTTATAAATCCTTCTATTTTAAGTAAAATATCTTCTTTTAGCCTGTTTTCGTAACCTAATATATACTGATTTACCCTAATGCTTTTCAGGTCCCTATTTTTATTATTGTTTAGCCAAAGATAGGATGGCGTTTGATAATAAATTCCGGTGCTCATATTAATGTTACTTATATCAGAAAGTTTATATGAAAGAGACAACCTGGGGCTAAAATAATATTTAGTATTTATACCATTAAAATAATCTCCCCTTATTCCCAGATTCATTGTAATCTTTTCCATTAAAACTGAATTATAATTCAAATAACCACCCCACTTAAAATAATTGTCTTTTGTTTTGTAATTAATTGTATCAAGAGTATCACCAAACGAAGTTAGCTTTGATGGGAAATAGATATCTGAGTTAGACTCGATCAGGCTTAATTCAGTACCGATATTTATTTCATTTTCCGAAGAAAATTTAAAGGTTACATCTGACTTTAAACTATTTTCTATTTCAGTAGATAGATTTTTATAAACCGGATTTTGAAGAGTATCTTTTTGGGCGCTATTGTAATTGACATAATTTCTGCTTAACGAAACATCCCAAAACCCTTTTCCAAAGATTTCCTGATATTTACCTGCAAATGTATATTGTTTTTGATCGCTGCCTATCGTTCTTGAATTATCAAATCTTTTTTCAGGAGTATCATTAAAGAAATTTACTTTATCCAGCGCACCGAGAAAGAAAAAAGAAAGATTGCTCCCTGTACCCAGTTTTATATTCACTTTAGAAATCAGGTCATAGTATTCAGGCACAAAAGCGAAACCTGCAGCTTTAAAAATAAGATCCAGATAGCTTCGTCTCACAGAAAAAATAAAATCAGAATTTTGTCCAACGGGACCTTCCAGATTTACTCCAAACTGACTTGATGAAATTGTTGCTTTCCCACCGATACGATCACTTCTTCCATTCTTCAATTGTATTGAAAGGACTGAAGAAAGCTTGTCCCCGTAATTAACGGGAAACCCTCCTGTTGAAAAACTTGTTGATTTTACAAAATCAAGATTTATATAACTTATTGGCCCGCCCGTAGCACCCTGATTACCAAAATGATTAATGTTTGGAATTTTTATCCCATCAACCAAAAATAAATTTTCATAAGGCGCTCCCCCTCTTATTATTAAATCATTTCTGCCTGCATCAGCCTGTGCCACGCCCGGTAAAATTGAAAGAGCTCTTACAACATCTTCAAAAGCTCCCGGTGATCTTCTTATTTCTTCATAGTTA
>Ga0315540_10001383_pt1 | contig 13874 bp, 8 predicted proteins | sample SalMarSW160110MG_FD_203677 | JGI IMG/M metagenome (GOLD analysis project Ga0315540, IMG submission 203677) | Salt marsh sediment microbial communities from the Plum Island Ecosystem LTER, Massachusetts, United States - Salt Marsh Sediment SW1601-10 ... | reverse complement strand
TCCTGCTGCTGGCCGTGCTGCTGCTGTTCCGGGACCTCAAGTGGCGGCGGCCGAGGCCGCCGCGTTCGCCTGCCTGGCGCTCCTCCTGGCGGCCAACCTCTCGTCCTCGCACTTCATGGTCCGGCGACTCGAGACCTCCCGTGTCGAGGTCACCCGCGACATGGCGGACCTGGCGAGGCTGGCCGACGACCCGCGGATCGCATCGGTCAACATCCTCGGCGATGACTGGTGGCAGATCCTGTGGGAGGCGAGGTTCCTGATGACCAAGAGGCTCTACTTCGAGACCTCGACCTACGCCGGCCGCCCCGCATCGGAGCTGAGGGGCGAGTGGGACCTGGTGCGCCGCGATACCCGCGGGGACGCGTCAATGCTGCTGGTTGGGGAAGATGTCCCGCATGACGTCATTCCCGTGAACTCGTCCTATTTCCTGCGTCGCCATCTACCCGCCATGCAGGCTCCCTGAGCGCCACTCGGGGTAGCGAGTGAGGTGTAAAGAAACACGAGTGATGAAGATGCGCGGTGCAGGTGTGCTCCGATCTCCTTGTCAAGTCCTGGCGAGAAGTTGTCAGACGAGCGCGGGTGAGGTCACGCTCATCGACGAGGCGAGGGGGGTGCGCTCATACCCGGTGACGGGCTTCAGGAAGTCGGCACGTTGAAGCTCGAGGCCGAAGCGGCGCTCGATTCACGCGCCCACGCACGACGCCCTCGGCGTCATCCTGAGCGAGGGAGCCCGGCGACCGAGTCGAAGGATCCCCTTCGGCTGGGGAGATCGCCGTCTTCCGGCCCTCTGCCCGACTGGAGGAGATCCCTCGACTCGCTCCGCTCGCTCGGGATGACGGTCTTGGGGTCTCCGCCAACTCTTGACTCTTGACCCCTCATCAGGACGCCTTCTCGAAGTGACGTGCGATCAGCATCTTGATCAGGGACTGGCGGGGCACTCCCAGGCGCGAGGCCTCGCGGTCCAGGCACTCGATCATCCACACCGGGAAGTCCACGTTGACCCTCTTCTGCTCGTGACCGGGCCTCCTCGCCTGCGACAGGTCGAGATGCTTCGAGACGTCCTCTCCGGCGTCGAACTTGGCGTCGAAGTCCTTAGCTTCCATACAACGCAATCTCCTCGTGTCGCGATCGCCGCACCGAGATGATGCGAGTACGCGAGTGGCGAACGGTGATCACCGCTGACCAGTGAGAATCCCCGATCTTGCCGATGACCATGGAACGAGGCTCGTCGCTGGTGCGGGCAGGAACCACGATCACGTCCAGATCATCCCAGAGCGCCTGAGCTTCAACGAAGTTGATCCCGTGTTTCTCCTGGTTTGAGCGGCTCTTGTCGGGATCGAACTCAAACTCCACGGTATAGAATCTATACTCCAGGTATCCATATGGCAACTCGAGGCCGGGCGAAGGACGGGGCGTTCGCCGAACTGCTCGAGAGGTGGCTCAGCCCGCGGTGGGCCCCGGGTCGTGGTCGGGTCCCGGTTTGGCAAGGACGGCGGCGATCGGCCGGAGGTCCATCCACCATTGGGTCTTGGGCCGCTGGGAGGCGTGGTCGACCAGGCGCGGAAAGTCCTCGAAGTCGTGGAGGCGGACCTGGCCCCCTTCGAGACCGATGAACTGGGCCGCCGAGCCGCCGCGCGCGGCCTCCGCAACCAGGGCCTCGAGCCCGCGCCGGGACAGTCGGGTCGCCTGAATGCGGTCGAACGGGGTCGGGTTTCCGCCCTGCTGGAGGTGGCCGAGGATCGCCTGGCGGACCTCGAACAGCCCCCCGGACTCCTCCTCGAGCAGCGACACCATGAACGGCGTGGTGTAGACCGGGTTCGCCATCTCGTTGCGGATCATGAGGCCGAGCCGCTTGCCCCGGTGGAAGCCCGCGATGAGGTGGCCGAGGTCGGCCTGGAGGTCGGCGAGGGTCACGCCCTCCTCGTGGAGGTAGACCCGCTCGGCGCCGCTTGCGAGCCCGCTCATCAGAGCAAGAAAGCCGCACTGGCGTCCCATCACCTCGACCACGAAGCAACGGCTCGACGCAACCGCCGACTGCTTGATCTTGTCGACCACCTCGACGATGGAGTTGAGCGCGGTGTCGGTGCCGATGGCGATCTCGGAGCCGGGGAGATTGTTGTCGATGGTCGCCGGGAGGCACATGGTGGGCAGGTTGAATGCGGGGTACTTGTCGCGCTCGGAGAAGAGCCGGTGGACCGCCTCGTAGGCGGACCATCCGCCGACCACCAGGAGGCCGTCGACCTTCCGCGCCTCGAGTGTCCGTGCGATGGCGTAGAGGTCGCTTCCGCTCGGCACGTGGCGGTTGGTCCCGAGCTCGGATCCGCCGGCCGAGGTCCACCCCCTCACGCTCATCCAGCCCATCTCGTCGAGCTCGTCCTCGATCAACCCGAGAAAGCCGTTTCGGACCCCGAGCATCATGTGACCCCGGTCGAGGCCGACCCGGACCGCGGCACGCACGGCGGTGTTCATGCCCGGGGCCGGTCCCCCCGCGGTGAGCACGGCGATCCGCAGCCGGCGCTGCTCGGGGGATGGCGGCTTGGGCAACGCCTTGACCAGGGTGCGCAGGGTCTGGAGCGACTCGGCGAAGGACCCGCCGCGGAGAGTCAGCGCGTCGGCATATCGCCGCTCTTCGAGCGCCAGCGTGAGGTCCTGGGTCGCGGTGACGCACTCGCCGAGAGGCGTGCGGGTGACCCGGTTGTTGCGCATGCCGATCAGCTGCGGCGGGTCGCCGGGCGCGGCGGCGAGCGCCTCGTGGACCGCCGCGGACCCCAACACCGTCGACATGTAGCGGTCGAACGCGCTCGGCGAGCCGCCCCGCTGAACGTGGCCGAGGATGGTCAGCCGGACCTCTTCGCCGAGCTCGCGTTCGAGGAGCTCCTTGACCTCGACCGCGGTGATCCGGCGCCCGTCCCGGTCGTGGGCTCCTTCGGCGGCGACCACGATCGAGTCGCGGCGGCCCGCCTTGCGGCCCTCCCGGAGGCGGTCGCACAAGATCCGCTGCCAGTCCTCGTGCTCGGGCGGGTTTTCGGGAAGCAGCACCCAGTCAGCCCCGGCGCTGATCGCGCTCATCAGGGCCAGGTAGCCGCAGCGGCGTCCCATCACCTCGACCACGAAGGTGCGCTGGTGGCTGGTCGCGGTCGAGCCGATCGCGTCGAGCGCCTCGGTGATCCGATGCAGCGCCGTGTCGGCGCCGATGGTCATGTCGGTGCCGGTCATGTCGTTGTCGATCGAGCCCACCAGGGCGGCGATCGCGATCCGCGGGAAGCGGCCGGCGGCGTCGGGCGGCAGCGTTCCGTCGGCGATCATCGCCGCCATGTGGTCGGGCCACTCCCGCCACAGGTGGTCGGCGGCGGTGAGGCTTCCGTCGCCCCCGATGACGACCAGGCGATCGATTCCGGCCTCGATCAGGTTGCGCACCGCGCGTTGACGGCCCTCGACGGTAAAGAACTCCAGACACCGGGCGGTTCCGATGATGGTGCCGCCGCGGTGCAGGATGCCGCCGACAGCGTCCCAGGTGATCGGCCGGATGGCGTCGCCGCCCGTGACCAGGCCGCGGAAACCCTCGTAGATCGCGTACGTCTCGGCGCCGGCATCGAGCGCGGTGCGCACGACTGCCCGGATCGCCGGGTTCATTCCAGGAGCGTCGCCGCCCGAGGTGAGCACGGCGACCCGTGTCGGTCCGGTCTGGGAGCCAGCCATAAGACATCCTCGCGCCGGCCGCAGGCGCCAGCGCGACATTCTAGCCTGCATTTCTCACCAGGTCGCGTTGCGAGGGCGCCGAGATGCCTGCCAGCGTGGAGCTGTCGAGTCGCGAGAAAGCCCGCGCTGGCAGGCAAACCGGTGTCCGCAGTAGGGACCTGGTGAGATATGCAGGCTAGCCCTCCATCGGGACCGGAGCTGAGCCCCGACGCTGTCGCCGGCGGTCGCGGACCTTCTCGATCAGGGCGTAGATGACCGGGACCACGAACAACGTGAGCATCGTGGAGGTGGTCATGCCGCCGGCGGTGGCGACCGCCATCGGCGCTCGCGCCTCGCCGCCCTCGCCGAGGGCGAGCGCGACCGGGAGCACACCGAAGATCATTGACACGGCGGTCATCAGGATCGGGCGCAGCCGGATCGGACATGCGGTGCGCAGCGCGTCCTCGTAGCCCATGCCGGCGGCCTGCTTCTGGATCGTGAGGTCGACGAGCAGGATCGAGTTCTTGGTCACCAAGCCGAACAGCAGGATGATGCCGATCACCGACATGATGTTGAGCGTGTCGCCGGTGACCCACAGCGCGAGCAGGGCGCCGACCATCGCCGGCGGCAGCGCGACCATGATCGTGAACGGGTGCAGCAGCGAGTCGAACTGGCTGGCGAGCAGCATGTACACGATCAGCACCGCGAGGCCGAGCGCGAACAGCAGCGAGTTCATTGATTTCGCGTACTCCTCGGCCCGGCCGGAACGCTTGGAGACGTAGCCTTCGGGGAGCTCCTCGGCGAGCATCGCGTCGACCTGCTCGAGAGCGCGGTCGAGGGTGACTCCGTCGAGGTTTGCGGTCAGCAGCAGGCTGCGCTGGCGGTCGGTGCGGTTGATGTTGATCGGGCCGACGGCGTAGGAGATGTCAACTACGTTGTCGAGCCGTACCAGGTCGCCGCTCGTGGTCCGGACCATCAGCGCGCCAATGTCCCGCGGTGTCCGCGCCTGCTCCGGTAGGACCTTGACCCGGACCTCGTAGCGCTTGCCTTCCGAGGTGTAGGAACCGACCTCACGCCCGGCGACCATCGAGTAGACGGTGTTGAACACCGCCGCCGCGTCGAGGCCGAGGTCGTGGGCGCGCTCGCGGTCGACCCGGACATGGACCTGCGGCTGCTCGAGGTCGAGGTTGGTGTCGACGTCGACGAAGCCGGGCGTCGCTGAGAGCCGCTCGACCAGGCGATTGCCGATGCTGCTGAGCTCGTTGAGGTCCGGGCCGCGGATCGAGTAGGCGACCGCAAAGTCGGCGCCTTCGCTCGACACCGAGTAGAAGCTGAACTCGACCGGGAAGATCCGTGCGTCCGAGACCTTGGCGAAGGCCTCGCGGAGGCGCTGGACGATCGCGCGCTGGCTCGCCTCGCGCTGGGCCGGCTTGACCAGCTGGCAGAAGATGATCCCCGAGTTGACCTGGCCGCGCTCCATGATGTCGACCCCCGAGAACGCCGAGCGCACCTCCGGCTGGGAGAGCACGATGCGCTCGATCTCCTGCATCTTGCGGTCCATCGCCGGCAGCGAGGTCCCGACCGGCGTCTCGATCGTCACCATGAAGGCCGACATGTCCTCCGGCGGGGCGAACTCGGCGCCGATCCGGGGTACGAGAAACCAGACCGCGCCCACGAGCACGATGGAGGTGACGGCCAGAGTGGTGATCTTGTGTCGGAGTACGACGTCGAGGCTCGACGCGTAGCTGCGCTCGAGCCAGCGGAAACCGCGCTCGAGAAACTCGTAGATCCTCCCGTGCTTGGGCCGGACTCGGAGCATCCGCGAGCACAGCATCGGGGTGAGGGTCAGCGCGATGAACAGCGAGACCAGAATCGCGACCGCCACCGAGACGCCGAACTCGTACAGGAACTGCCCGATCATGCCCTTCATGTAGGCGACCGGCAGGAACACCGCCGCGATCGAGAAGGTCGCGGCCATCGCCGCGAGCGCGATCTCGCGGGTCCCGTTGCGCGCGGCCTCGAACGGGTCCTCGCCCTCCTCCTGGTGGCGGAAGATGTTCTCCAGCACCACGATCGCGTCGTCGATCACAACACCTACCGAGAGCGCCAGCGCCAACGTCGTCATGTTGTTGAGCGAGAAGCCGAAGGCGCGCATGAAGCCGAAGGTGGTGATGAGCGAGGTCGGGATCGCGAGCGAGACGATGAAGGTCGAGCGCCACGACCGCAGGAACACGAACACGACCAGGATCGCGAGCGCCGCACCGTACATGATGTCGAACTGGACGTTGGCGATCGACTTCTCGACGTAGTCGGCGCCGTTGAACGCGACCGCCCACTTCATGCCCGTGGGAAAGTCGGCGGAGATCTCCTCCATCCGCTCGAGCGCCGCCTTGTTGACGTCGACCAGGTTGGCCCCGGAGCGCGGCGCGACGCCGATGCCGATCGCCGGCTGCAGGCTGTAGCGGCCGAGGGTGCGCTCGTCGGCCATCGCGTCGGCGGCGAAGCCGACGTCCCTCAGCCTGATCGGGCGCCCCTGGACGGAGCCGATGATCATGTCCTCGAACTCCTCGGCGGACTGGAAGAGGCCGAGGTTGCGGACCGCGAGCTCGGTCCTTTCGCCCTCGATGAAGCCGCCGGGCAGCTCCAGGTTTTCGCGCCCGAGGGCCGAGATGACGTCGTCCACCGTCAGGTTGTGGGCTGCCAGGCGGTCGCGGTCGAGCCAGATCCGGATCATGCGCTCGCGCAGGCCCGGCATCTGCAGGTTTCCGACCCCGGGCACCGACTGCAGCTTCGGCTTGATGACCTTCTCGGCGTAGTCGCCGAGCGTCCGCGCGTCGAGCCCGGAGAGGCCGATCCACAGCATCGGCTGGGCGTTGGCGTCGAACTTCTGGACCACCGGCTGCTCGGCGTCCGTGGGCAGGTCGCCGACCGCGCCCGAGACCTTGTCGCGCACGTCCTGGGCGGCGATGTCGATGTCGCGCTCGAGGGTGAACGTGATCGTCACCGCCGACACGCCCTGCCCGGAGTAGGAGGTCAGCTGGTCGATGCCCTCGATCGTTCCCACGGCGGACTCGATCGCGTCGGTAACGTCGGACTCCATGACCTCTGGTGAGGCGCCGGGCAGGAACGTCGTTACCGTGACCACCGGGATGTCGATCGAGGGCAGCAGGTTGATCGGCAGCGTCTGGTAGCCGAGCACGCCGAAGCCCACCAGCGCCAGCGTCACCATGAGGGTGAAGACCGGCCGGCGGATCGCGATCTCGTAGAGGTTCATGGGTTCACTCCTGACCGGTGACGGTCACCGGCAGGCCGCGGCTGAGGCCGGCAACGTCACGGATGACCTCCTGACCGGCGTCGAGCCCGGACACCACCTCGACCATGCCGTCATCGCGGCGGCCGGTCTGGACCTTGAGCACCGCCACGGCGCCGTCTTCAACCGTGAGCAGCCGCGGCGTGTCGGAGGCGACCACCGCGGTTGCGGGGACCCACAGCGTACGCACCGGCTCGGGCGAGACCAGGGTGACGTTGGCGAACAGGCCCGGCGTCAGATCGGCCGCGGGTGCAGTGCCGACGACCTCGAACGAGCGGCTCGCCTCGCTCACGACCGGGTCGATGGAGTAGAGCTTCGCGTGGCGGGGAGAGTCGCCGGGCCGGACCGTGAAGTCGAAGCCCTCGAGACCCTGCAGGTAGGGCACCCAGTGGGAGGGCACCCGGGCGGCGATCTTGACCGCCGAGCCGAGCGCCAGCGTCACCACGCCGTTGCCGACGTCGGCCCACTGGCCGACCACGGCGGTACGGTTGCTGACCACGCCTGCCGAAGGGGCGCGCACGACGGACCGGTCGAAGTCGCGCTTCGCCATGGCGAGGGCCGCTTCCGACGCGGCGACGCGGGCCTTGGCGAGGTCGTGGGCGGTCTCGGCCTGGTCGAAGGTCGCCTGGGAGATGGTCTTGTCGGAGACCAGGTCCCGCTTGCGCTCGAGCTCGCGTGCGGCGAGGTCGAGCTGGGCCCGGGTTGCGGCGAGCTCGGCATCGGCCTGCTCGCGCCGCAGCTTGAAGCTCTCGCGGTCGATCTGGACCAGGGGATCCCCGGCCTCGACCCTGTCTCCGACCTCGACCGAGACCTCCTCGACCCGACCGGCGACCTCGGCCGCCATGGTCACGGTGTCGAAGGCGCGGATCTCCCCGACCAGGTTCACGGTCGGGTGCTCCTCCCGGACCTCCGCCGCGACCAGGCTCACCGGTCTCGACTGGAGGGCTTTCTGGAGGTCTTCGCGACCGACGGCCGGGCCCTCGGCCCCGCTCGGGTGGCAGGCGGTGGCAAGAGCGGCGAAGGCGGACAGGAGAACGACGGAGACGGTGCGCGCGTTCACGAGGACCTCCCGGGTTCGGGTGCGGGTGCGTTCGTGTCTTCAGGTGTCAGCTCGACGTCGGGGAGCGGCAGGTCGCCGACGGCGTGGCGCAGCCCGATGGCTCCGAGCTCGCGCTGCCAGCGGGCGAGGATGACGGAGCTCTCCGCGTCGCTCAGATCAGTGGTGGTGACGAGCAGGTCGGTGGCGGAGGCCTCGCCCACGCGGTAGGCCTTCTCGACCTGGCGCTGGGCCTCGCGCGCAGCCTTCTCGCGGGTGACGGCCGCCTGGTGGGCGGCGACCGCCGAGCGGTACTGGATCGCGGACGACTCGACCTGGTCGGCGATGCCCTTGCGGATCTCGGATTCGAGCAGCCGGATCTCCTGCAGGTCTTCGCGGGCTTTGGCGACCCGCGCGGCGGCGAGCCCGCCGTCGTAGATCGGCACCCGCAGGTTCAGGGTCAGGGACAGCCAGTCGCTCGACGGGAACGCCGCCTTCTGCTGGTAGTACTGGGCATGGGCGTCGAGCTCGGGCAGCCACGCGCCCTTCTCGACGCGGATGTACATGCCCGCCGCCTCCAGCTGGTGGATCAGCGTGGCGATCTCTGGGCGATTCGCGTATGCGAGCTCGACCAGCGGGTCGATCTCGGTACTCGAAACCGGGACCGGGCCCGGCGGCCGCAACCGGCCGATGGCTGGGACCCCCGCAAGCCGGGCGAGGCGGCCTCGGGCGAGCTCCTCGATGCCGCGTGCAACCACCACCTGCTGGTCGGCCGCCGCGACCTCGGCACGCCACCGGGCAACGTCGGCCAGGGTCACCTCGCCGACCTCGAACCGCCGCTCGGCAACCTTGAGCTGGGCCTGGAGCAGCTCGCGGGTGGTTTGCCGGACGTCGAGCTCCTCGGCAGCGGCGACGGTGGTGAAGAACTGCTGAGCGACCTGGAGCACCAGGTCAGCCGCGGCGCTGCGGCGCTCGAGCCGGGCGACATCGCGGTTGAGCAGGGCGATGTCGCGCGCCCGCCAGTCCCGAAGGCCGTAGAACAGGGTCTGACGGAGATCGGCGGACCAGCTCCAGTCGTTGAGCGGCCGGATCGTGAATGCGTCACCCGGGGCGAACTCAATCGTCTGCGCGGCGTCGTAGCGCGTCCACCCGGCGTTGAGCTCCAGCCGGGGCATGAGCACTGAGGTCGAGAGCCTGACGTCGGCCTGTGCGCGGCGGATCTGACTGTCAGCGCGGCCGATCGACTCGTTGGATTCGAGCGCCTTGAGGGCGAGCTCGCGCAGAGTCGTGGGCGGATCCTGAGCGGCGCCGTTGGCTGCGAAGGCGACGAGCAGTAGCAGCCCCGCGACGGGGCGGGCCGGACGATGACCGTGTGGCATCACGCTCCTCCCGGGTGCGACCCAGCCGGCGACGAGCACGGCGGGGGCGCAGTGATACGACGAGGGGCGCCCGCGGTTCGGCGCCCCGAGGTGGACTCGTTTGAGGCCGGCCGTCCGCATTCGCGGAGGTGGCCGGTGGCCGAGTGTACGGAGAGGAGGCCGCGGGGGTTGCGCATGTCACGCTTCCGGCAGGCAGAGCCCGGCGCAGAGCGCGTCCGAGAATGCCGCCGTGGCGGCCGTCGCGTCGATGCTCGGATCGAGCCAGCACTGCATGCCGAGGCCGTCGAATGTGCTCACCAGGAGGGTGGCGACGCCGTAGGCGTCGACCTCGCCACGAAACTCCCCGGACCGTTGCCCGTCGCCGATGAGATCGGCGATGAGCGTCCGGTAGGTCCGGTACTGGGTGTTGGTGGCCTCGGTGAAGCGGTGCTCAATCGCCGAGCCCCGCGACGCCGCCCAGAAGTCAAGGCTCGACGGATAGAGCTCGCGCTGCTCGATCACGATCTTCGCCGCCTCCGAGATCAGGGCGCGCAGCCGTCCCGCTGCGGTGGTCTCCCCTGCGAGCAGCCGGTCGATCCTGGCTCGGATGTCGCGGTTGATCCACTCGCAGATCGAGAAGTAGAGCTCGTCTTTCGAGCTGAAGTACTCGTAGACCGTGCCCTTGCCGACCCCGGCCTCGGCGGCGATGTCCGAGATCCGGGTCGCGGTGAAGCCGCGGTGGGCGAAGACGGTGGCCGCGGCCCTGAGCAGGAGCTCGTGTTTGTCGGCTTGTTTTTGAGATAACTCAGTCATGTAAAGTTTCCATTAATCTGACCGACTGGTCGGTCGGGCGCATGGACGCTCAAGATAGGCTCCGGATCGACGGTTGTCAAGCGTCGGCCTGGTGGGGAGGGGATGAGCCGCAGGAGACGGGGCAGGTGGAGGCGTGCAGGGGAAAAGAAACGGGGGCGCCCCAGGTGGGGCGCCCCCGGTGGGTCGGTCAGTTCGGGGACCAGTGCGGAACGCCTTGGCCTGGGGTCCACGGGCCGCCGGCCGACTCGACCTTGCTCTCGAGGGAGGCGAGGTCGTCGTCCACCAGCGTTCGCAGTCGGGCGAGGGTGTCCGCGAAGGCCTCGGCAGCCCAGCGGTAGCCGTCGGTCTGGGTGCCGGTCGGCATCCCGGTGCTGACCCACTGGTCGCCGACGATGCGGTCGACGCGGTCGGAGATCGAGGGCGGCGTCTCGATGTCCCGCTTGGTGCGGGTCGGGTCGCCCTTGAGCTCGACCATGATCTGGTCGAGGCGTTTCTGGAGCTCGACGTTCGTGGCGAGCAACGTCGGGTCTGCCTGCGGGGTGTCCAAGATCGCCTGCCGTAAGTACTTGAGGCGGGTGTCCGCCTCCTTGGCGGCGTCAATGGCGCCGTGGACCGCCCGCTGCAACCTGGCGACCTTGGCCTGGAAGGCGAACGCCGCCTCCTTGTCGGGCGCCGCCAGGGTGGCGAGCTCGAGCGGCATCACGCGCACCTTCTGCGGGTCACCGAGCGGCGATAGCACGCCGTCGACGACCTTCGCCAGGGTTACGGTGTAGGTCCCGGGCGTGGCCAGCGGCCCGCGGTCCGGGGTCTCCCAGGGCGCGAGATCGGTCTTCGGCGTCAGGTCGACCGGCGTCGCGGCGGGCCAGCGCAGGTCCCAGGCGACGCGGTGGAAGCCTTTGGTGCGGGGGCCGGTGACCCGCCGCACGACCTGCCCGTCCTCGTCCGTGACGGTGAGCACGATCTCCGGCTCGATCTCCTCGTCCTCGGCGCGCAGCGCGTCATAGCTCGGGTAGGGCGGGGTCTTGCCGGCCTTCTCGTCCGCCTTCTCCGCCTCGTGCCGGATCTCGGTGCGGGTCTTGACGCCGTCCTTGAGGTAGTAGGTGAGCACCGCCCCGAACGGCGGATTGGGCGTGGTGAAGAACGAGTCGCCGCGCGAGTCCTTACGCGAGGGGCGCTCGATGTACAGCAGCGCGTCCTTGATCGGGAACAGGACCGCGTCCTTGCCGAGCTGCTCGCGGGATACGGAGCGCAGCGGGGTGTAGTCGTCGAGCACGTAGAAGCCGCGCCCGAAGGTGGCGATGGCGAGGTCGTTCTCGCGCCGCTGGATCTCGAGGTCGCGTACGGCGATGGTCGGCATCCCGCCCTTCAGCTGGACCCAGTGGGCGCCGCCGTCGACCGTGAAGAAGAGACCGAACTCGGTCCCGGCGAAGAGCAGCTGTGAGTTCGTGCCGTCCTGCTCGAGCGCCCACACCACGTGTCCGTCGGGCAGATCACCGCGCAGCGAGGACCAGGTCCGTCCGCGGTCGGTGGACTTGAGCAGGTAGGGGGCGAAGTCACCCATCTTGTGGTTGTCGAAGGCCGCGAACACGGTGTCGGGGTCGGTCGCCGAGGCGGTCAGGCGGCTGACGTAGGCACGGTCGGGAACCCCCGGGAATCGCTCGATCTTGCGCCAGGTGGTGCCGCCGTCCTCGCTGACCTGCACCAGCCCGTCGTCGGTCCCGACGTACAGCAGGCCCTCGACCAGGGGCGACTCGTCGAGTGACACGATGTTCCCGTACTGGGAGGTCGAGGCGCTCTTGGCGACCGCGTCGACGCTCCAGATCTTGCCCATGATCGGCAGCTCGTCGCGGTTGAGCTGGCGGGTCAGGTCGGGCGACACCGCGGTCCACGAGTCGCCGCGGTCGTCGGAGCGGTATACACGCTGCGACGCGAAGTAGAGGCGGGTGTGGGAGAAGGGGCTGATGATCACGGGTGAGTCCCAGTTCCAGCGGTCGGCGGGCTGCCCCGGCGGCTCCTGGGGCTGGATGTCGGTGATCTCGCCGGAGCGGCGGTCGTGGCGGACGAGACCGCCGTACTGCCACTCTGCATAGACGATGTTCGGATCCTCGGGGTCGACCCGGGTCTGGTAGCCGTCGCCGCCGACGGTGACGAACCAGTCCTCGTTGGAGATTCCGGACTGGTACATGGTCCGGCTGGGACCGCCCAGGGAGTTGTTGTCCTGGGTGCCGCCGTAGATGAACCAGAACGGCTTCGAGTTGTCGGCCGTGACCCGGTAGAACTGGGTGACCGGAAGGTTGCCGAAGAAGTTCCAGGTCGCGCCGCGGTCGAAGCTCTCGTAGAGCCCGCCGTCGCAGCCTGCGATCAGGTGCTCGGTGGCGGTCGGGTCGATCCAGATCACGTGGTTGTCGACGTGCTTGAAGGTCTCGCCCACCTTCTTGAAGGTCGTGCCGCCGTCCTCGGTCACCTGCATCCAAGTGTCCATCGAGTAGACCCGGTCGACGTCCTTCGGGTCGGCGAAGATCTCGTTGTAGTACTGCGGGCTGGTGGTGACGGCCTTGGAGCGCTTGTCCCAGGTTTCGCCGCGGTCCGAGGAGCGGAAGAAGCCGCCCTCGTCCTGAGCCGCCTCGACGATCGCATAGACGATGTCGGGGTCGGCGGGGGAGATCGCGAGGCCGATGCGGCCCTTGTCGACCTTGGGCAGGCCCTTCTCGACCTTGCGCCAGGTGGCGCCGGCGTCGGTCGACTTGTAGATCGTCGACTCCGGGCCGCCGTCGATCAGGGTCCACACGTGGCGGCGACGCTGGTAGGACGAGGCGATCAGGACGTCGGGGTCGCGGGGGTCCATGACCACGTCGTTGACGCCGGTGTCGGGGCTGATGTCGAGGACCTTGGTCCAGGTGGCGCCTCCATCGGTGGTCTTGTACAGGCCGCGGTCACCGCCTGAGTTCCACAAGGGGCCCTGGGCGGCGACGTAGACAACCTTGGAGTCGCGCGGATCGACCAGAATCTTTCCGATGTGCTCGGAGTGCTTGAGGCCGAGGTTCTCCCAGGTCACGCCGCCGTCACGGGAGCGGTAGACGCCGTCGCCCCAGGACACGCTGCGCTGGCTGTTGTTCTCGCCGCTGCCGACCCACACGACGTGGGGGTTGGCGGGGTCGAGCGTGATACATCCGATCGAGTACGATCCCTCTTCGTCGAAGACCGGCGTCCAGGTGGTGCCGGCGTTGTCGGTCCGCCACACGCCGCCGGATGCGGAGGCGACGAACCAGCGCGAGTGATCGGTCGGGTCGATTGCCAGGTCGGTGATCCGGCCGGAGTTGAACGCGGGTCCGAGACCGCGAAGCTCCAGACCCTTGAACGTGTCGGCCGACATCACGTCGGTGGTCTCAGGGGTGCTCGTTGCGGCCGGCTTCGCGGCGGCGGCCGCGAGCGGAAGCGCGAGCAGGGCGGCAAGGACGAGGATGGCGGTTCTCCTCAACGTGAGCCTCCTTCAGAGCGAGGGTGTCGCTCCGCCGGGTTGGGAACTTCGGCGACCGGCCCGGCGGCGGTCGCGTCGCTATGGTAGCGCGGTGCGAGAATTCCGGCGGAATCGGAGGTGCTGTTCCTCGACGAGCCGACAACCGGTCTCGACCCGCAGGCCCGGCTCAACGTGTGGGACGTGGTCAGGGTCTTTCGCTGG
>Ga0315540_10001382_pt1 | contig 13874 bp, 9 predicted proteins | sample SalMarSW160110MG_FD_203677 | JGI IMG/M metagenome (GOLD analysis project Ga0315540, IMG submission 203677) | Salt marsh sediment microbial communities from the Plum Island Ecosystem LTER, Massachusetts, United States - Salt Marsh Sediment SW1601-10 ... | reverse complement strand
GCTATGTACGAAATGCTGACCAGCTACCTGAAGGGCAGCCCCTACGCCGAACGGCTGGTCTCGTCCGAACCCGTGATCAATGCCTTGCGCGGACGCAAGTCCCCTGCCGAGGTCGAACGCATCCGCCAAGCTATCGCAACCACGGCTGAGATCTATTCCGAGATCTTCGCTTTCTTGCGCGTCGGAAAGACCGAACTGGAAGTAGCGAAATTCGCCCACGGTTTGGTAAATCAACACGGACTGGGTACGGCCTGGGAGATTGAACAATGCCCGATGGTCAATGCCGGACCGGAATCGCCCGTCGGGCACAGCGGTCCAACTGAATTAACGATCCAACCTGGACAGCTTGTACACTTCGATTTCGGTGTTCGACAGGACGATTACTGCTCCGATATCCAGCGCCTGGCTTATGTGCTGCGTCCTGGTGAGATGCAGGCTCCCCCTGAAGTGCAACACGGATTCGAAGTTATCCGCCAGGCAATCGAGGCTGCACGTGCGGCGCTCAAACCCGGCCTGCCCGGCAAACAGATAGATGCGACTGCGCGGGCTGTGGTGACCGGTGCAGGCTTTGAGGAATACAAATATGCCACCGGCCACCAGTTGGGGCGCGTGGCGCACGACGGCGGCGCGTTGCTCGGTCCGCCTTGGGAGCGCTACGGCGAGTCTCCCGATCAACTGGTGGAATCGGGCAATGTCTTTACCATCGAACCGGGACTGGCTTTACCCGGTTACGGCTATGTGGGCCTGGAAGAAGACGTGTTAATAACGGAAAACGGTGCACAGTATCTGGGAGCGCCGCAGGCGGATTTGGTCCTGATCCAAGCCTAGATAATACGTTGAGCATTCTGGAATGACCCAGAATGCTCAACTTTTCTGTATTACATCTCCTGGCGCGTCAGCCAGTACCAGGCCTCACGCGTCAGTGGATAGAGCGGTAATTTTTCCGCTTGGTATACCGGTGAGAATTCCTTCATCAGAACGACTGCCTGCCTGAGCACCGACCGCGAGCCGGACAGGGGTAAATCCAGAATGGCCTGGAAGGCCGGATTTGGAAAGCTGCCACCCAGGTCCTTATAGACACGAAAACCCAGCTTCCAGGCATCCAGCTCGCCATACACCGAAAAAGCCGTCAACAGGCCCTGCTGCAAATGGCGGGCTTCATGCGCAATCAGACTCAACATGTAGGAGTCGTTCGGGCTGGTCTGAAGCGAGTACTGCGGGAAATTGAGATAAATGCGATTGAAGGGACGCCACATCGCGCCCGTGTCCTGCTGCCTGAAACCAAAGCCCACCCTGCGCCGGTGCAGGTAAGCGGCCATCGCCTGTCCATCTGCTCCCGCATGAGACAGGTTCTGAAGTACTTGATCGAACCAGGCCTGTGTTTGCGCATCCATTTTGGAGTTCTCCTGTCTACATAAGTATCTTAGCGATTGCCACAGCCCTTGTCAATCATCCTCGGCGCGAAAAGCACCGGGCTTTCAAGATGAATTCGTGCTATCCAGCCTGATCGTGCATTGGAGTACAATTGGGGAGGCAGCCCACCAATATTGTCAAACAGCGATACAATCCAGGCCGCCTAACTAATAGATTTCGGACAAATTCCACGCCACACCGCGCAATAGGATAGAGGAATATTCATGCGTCAAGTAGCCATCCTCGGCATCGGACAAACCAAAATCGATGAACACTGGGACAAATCCCTGCGCGACCTGGCGGGAGAAGCCATCTTCGCAACCCTGCAGGATGCCGGACGCGAATCAGCCGAGGGATTATTCATAGGCAACATGCTCTCGGGCATTGTCGACCACCAGAACAACCTGGGCACCTACATCGCCGATTGGGTCGGCATGCTAATCAGCGAAGCTGTCAAAATAGAAGCCGCCTGTGCTTCCGGGGCAGCGGCCTTTCGGTCGGCTCTGATCGCGGTCGCCTCGGGGGAATTGGATTCAGCCATCGCGGTCGGCATCGAAAAGATGACCGACATCCATCCGCACGACATCACTTCCGCGCTGGCCACCGCCGCCGATGCCGACTATGAAGCCGAGCAGGGGGTCTCATTCGTCGGACTGAACGCGCTGATCATGCGCCGCTACATGCACGAGTACGGCTGGAAACACGCCGATTTTGCCCCCTTTTCGATCAACGCCCATACCAACGCGCTGCACAATCCCTACGCCCGCCTGCAATTCGCCATCACCCAGGATGAGTTCAACCGGGCGCACATGGTTGCTTCACCGATCAACTTACTAGACGCTTCGCCCATCGGGGACGGTGCAGCCGCGGCATACATCGTCCCCCTGGACGAGGTCGGGCAGGTTGGGCGCTCTGTGGTCGCAGTCGCCGGATCCGCAGTCGCGACCGACACGCTGGCCATCCATGACCGCCCCGAACCATTATTCCTGACAGCCGCTTACAAATCGGCCAAACGGGCTTATGAACAAGCCGGGCTCGAACCCCAACAGATCGACGTCTTCGAACTGCATGATGCCTTCTCGATCATGACAGCGCTTTCGCTGGAGGCCTGCGGTTACGCCGAGCGCGGAAAAGCTCCACGATTGGGCCTGGAGGGTGCGATCACGCCAACCGGCAGCATCCCGATCTGTACCCGCGGTGGATTGAAAGCCCGCGGGCACCCGGTGGGCGCGACGGGCATGTACCAAATCGTCGAAGTGGTGCAGCAATTGCGCGGCGAGTGCGGGGAAACCCAGGTCGACGGCGCGAAAATCGGCATGGCGCAAAATATCGGCGGCTCCGGTGCGACGATCGTCACGCATATCCTGAAAACCAGCTAGGGCGTCAGCACAATCCCGCACGCTTAAACATCCCGATTCCTGGGATGTTTTTTTAATCATTAAGGTGGTTGATTCCAACCCCGTCTTGCTCTATACTATTAATTACAGGAAGGAGTCCAGGATGACAGAACAGCGAAAGAATAAACGGAGAGAATTCGGGTACTATATGCGCGTTTTGGACGACAAAAGCCATGACGTGGTTGGCTATTTATCCGATATCAGTTCTGACGGGTTTAAGCTGGACTGCCAAAAAGAACTCGAAATCGAAAAAGATTTCCGGCTTCGCATGGACCTGACAGCAGAAGTTGCCAACAAAACCACCATGGCATTTACGGCGCGCAGCAAATGGCGCCAGCGGGATCAACTTGAACCGACGGTTTTCAACGTCGGCTTCGAGATCACCAAGATCTCAGCCGAAGATGCTGGAATTTTCAAGCTCATCATGGAAAAATATGGATCAAAGGAAAAGAGTCAGAATCTTTTCTAAGCCAGGCGCAAATAGACCCGCCGATTGGCGGGTCTATTATTTAAAATCCCCAAGACCCTAAAGCAAATTCATGTAAAAATAGCTTAGTTGGTTGACAACCAACTAAATTAACTGCCGGCAAAATCCGGGTTTTGGAACTTCTACTATCCAATAATAGTATTACCTTTAAAAGCTGGCCTAAAATCGCATATGTGTAATTCTAAAAGGTTGTAAAATAAACCCATGCGCAACCTCATTCGTTTTGTCATCAGGTCAATTATCTGGCTGGCCGTTAAAGTTGAAGTGACTGGTTTGGAAAACATTCCCAGCGACGGCAGTTTTTTGATCGCCACCAACCACCTCGGCATCCTGGACGCGGCCCTGGCATTTTACGTCCTCGACCGCTGGGACATGTACGTCATGGTGGCCGAGAAGTGGGAGGACCATTTGCTCACACGCTGGGTGGGTCGATATTTCAATTTTATTTTTATCGACCGGTTCAACCCCGATCTGAAAGCCCTGCGCAAGATCATCGCGCTGATGAAAGAGGGCAATGTCCTGGTCGTCGCGCCGGAAGGAACACGCAGCCGCGTCGGCTCATTGATCGAAGGCAAACCGGGGGTGAGCTACCTGGCCACCAAACTCGGTTACCCGATCATCCCCGTTGCCCTGGCGGGCACCGAGGACCGGATCATCTTTGGCAATATGAGGCGCCTGCGCCGATCACACGTCACGGTAACTGCCGGAAAAGCCTTCAGCCTCCCGCCCCTGCCCCGAGAAAATCACAACCAGGTCTTGCAGGATTATACAGATGAAATTATGTGCCGTATCGCGGCCATGCTACCGGAAAAGTATCGCGGGGTGTACGCCGGGCATCCAAAGTTGATCGAGCTGCTGCAATTACGCGGATAGTCTGTGGTCAGCCTACAACCGGCTCAGAATCCAGCTTTTAATTCCCGCCACGATAAGATCAAAGACCGCCTTGAGCAGGCCGGGAACCAGGATCAGTGCCATCGCCAGGGATATCATCAGTGTCCCGACCAGCACGTGCCAGACCCCGGAAGCTCGAAATTCAAATTCCTCCAGGCGGCCAGCCTTCCCGGTTGCAGCCGCACTGCCAGACAAGAGACTGATCACACCATTGGCAGCCACCATCAAACCGATCACACCCACCAGCACCCCGGTGCCTGACGGCGAATTAAGGGCCTGAGACAAGAATCTCTCAGCCCTACCAGGGGAAAACAAATCCATTCCACCAAAGACAATCAACGCAAGGCCCACCGTGATGAAAATTGCGCTCCACAATCCTGCTGGGACGCCTGATAAGAATTCATAACGGCTGCGCTCCGGGTTGACAAGCTCCGCCTGGCCTTTGAGGGCCACTCCCACTCCATTGGCAGCCACCCATAGTCCGAACAATATGAGAGCAATTGATCCCAGCCGGGGCAACCCAAAATATTCGCTGGCCCAGACCAGCGCACCACTAACCAGGATCGTTAAAATTCCAAGCTTATTGTTCATGCTTACCTTCAAAAGCTTCAAGTATTTTTGAGCATGGCAATACCTGTTCGTGAACCAAGCTTCACACGATAGGTGTAAGAGAAACGCCCGGTGCGGACTGCAAATTCACACAGCCCGCACCGTACGCATCGAGAACATTAGCAAGCGCTCAGACCGACTTGCGCATACATCCAGGCAGCGCTCCTAGGGGTTCTGGCATTCATAAGTCGGGACGAGGGCAGGGATGCTGACCCATTTACAACCAGCGGCCCGGCAGGAACTGGCGTCGTTGTAGGAGGAGCAGGCAGCGCTGACACTGCCGCAAGCCTTCAGGGCAATGTCCGCCATGACGGCAGTACGCAGGGATGTATCGCCGTCCTCCTGCTGGACCACGACCTGGTACTGCAGGGTACCCAGGTCGAAGGGTACCGAGCCACCCAGCAGGGAAGTCGGGTTGAGGGTCACCATATACTGGTCCCCGCCGAGGGGATTCATGGCCATGCTCTGGAAATCGCTGGAGGAATTGCCGTTCTGGAAGCGATAGAACAACACCACCACCTTGATATTCTTGGGTGCATTGGCACGGGCGGTGATGGCCACCGACAGCGGTCCGCAGTCTCCGCGACCGAGGTAGACCAGGTTGGTCGAGACGCTCTCGATCGAGACCCCGCTCGCTGGAGCAGGCGTCGGGGTGGGAGTCGGCAGCGGGGGTTCGGTCGCCGGCGGCTCGGTCGCGGGAGGCGGCGTCTCGGCTCCTGCAATGATCAGATTCGTCTCCGCGTATCCGCTCCAATTCCCACTTTTATCCTGCGCACGCAGCTGCAGCGTATATTCTCCCGGCTCGGACACTCCACAATCCTGTGACAGAGTTACCAGCGAATTTTGCGTATCCGGGCTGGGGATGGACACGGCTGCGGCGCCATTGACCATCAATTCGAACATTGCGATGCCATCCGGCGCCGCGCCGTGCGCCACGATCTGGCAGGGACTGGGCGGGAAGAATACCGTGTTGGGTAAAGGCGCATCGAACCAGGCGCGCACACCGGACGTATTTTGATCCGCGCCACGGGCAACTGGACCACAGGCTGTGATCAAGAAAACCGCCAATATACTATAAGCCAAATTTCGCATTGCTTTCATGACATACCTCCGCTAGTTCTAGGGGACGAAGTAGTAGATTTCCAGCTGAAAATTGCCGACTCCTGATAAACAACTGCCGGAGCCATCCGTCGCCGGATGAAGGGCCTCAGCCGGGCTCAAGATAAAGCCGTGGTTTTGATCGGAATGCTGGACCCAGTTGTTGACGGTGCTGGTGACGTCCACCTCAGGCGTCTTATCCCAGCCCGACAGCGAAGTGATCGGGCTTTTGTAAGTCGGCGATAGCAGGACATCATCGTTATAGAAGTGGATTGAGCTGCCCAAACCGGTCCAATCTTGCTTGCCTTTGCTGACCGCGCTGACACACAAGAGCGTGTAATTGGTGGCCACGCCGCTGGCTTTATATTCGGTAAAGGCCTGAGAAAACTTCAACAGCGCCTTTTGAACCACCGCACCTTCCGGCAGGGCTGGCTTGCCGAATTCCACTGCCCCGGAATAATCTCCCTGCCGGAAACAATCGGCGTCATTGTCATCCACGATGTAACTGCCGACCAGGACTTCTCCCGGCTGGTTACCGAAGCCAGTATTCTGGTTCTTGACCACATAGGTATCCGACAAGCCATAGGTGTCACAATCGCCGGACTGGATCCACTGGCCGCCGGTCGTCAACCATTTGGTTGGCGTAAGCACCGTCTTCTGTGGCTGCGGCGGCTGGCCGGGACAGTAACTGGATAATCCCGAAGCCACTTGCTGACCGGGGTTGTCGGGATCGTCGGCGAATGCCTGAACCGCATAACAGCGGTAACCCCAGGGTAGCGGCACGGCAGCTACTTTTTGGTTGGGATCGGAGATTTCTTTGAGAAGTTTCTGGGCTTGCGTGACAGGGTCGATTTCATAGACGTGGTAACCCTTGATATCATTGACCCACCAACATTTGGAAACAGTGGGCCAGCAGGTCGCCGGCTTCCATTCCCACTCGAGGACCCGATACTGTTGCACCTGCGCGTTCAGCAACCCGTCACAAACGAAGCCCGCCAACACGTTGCCATAATGTTTGGCGCAATCAGCGGTATTGAGCGGTTCGCGCAGCGCATAGGGCGATGGGACGGTCGGCAAACCGCCGCCGAGTGTTTTTACTGGTGGTAAATCCGGAAACCCGCTTAGCTGGAAACCTGCGCCTGTCAATACCACCTGATCTTGCGGCTTCAGCGGATCGATCTTGGTCTCACCTTCCCCCAGGAATTTGAGTAAATCTCCCAACCAACCCCAGCACTGCACCTGGATGGTGGGCTGATCCGGGGTCAGCACCTTGGCGTAAGCCTGATATTTGGTCGGCCCTTTACCGAAAAAGAATTGAAAGGGCTCTTTGGGCATCTTTTCCCAGTTGCCGTCGCCGGAGGAGGTATAGCAGTAAGACTTGTCCACCGGTTCGGTCGGTGTGAATTGCCAGTGGATCAGGATTGGTTCTGACCCGCCGCCGGGATTTTCGCCGCCCGCAGGTTGAGCGGGTCCTCCTCCGGCTCCTGGACCGTTTCCTGCTCCACCCCCGGTCGGGACCTGCACTGGTTGACCGGCTTTCAAGGGATCCGTCGGGTTGATTTGCGGATTGGCGTCCGCCATCTGGTCCGGGGGCACACCAAAGTCCGCTCCAACCTGATCCAGCGTCTGACCTGGTCCCGCCGGGACCTGCATCTCCCCACTCCCAACCAGGACGTTGACGATCACAGTTTGCGACTGCCCGACCTGCCCGTCGGCAGCGCTGGCGCGTGCGGACAGGGTATGAACACCTGTCGGCCAGGCCTGCCAGGACCAGGAGGCACTCTCCGGCGAGTCGTTCACCACCCCCAGGGATTTCCCGTCCACGAATAACTCGGCGCTGACGATCGGTTCCGGCGCGGCCGCTTGCAGATTCACCGGGACAAAATCCCCGGCATTTACCTCGTCACCGCTGGAGGGGGTCAGCAGAAATACCTGGACTGGTGACGAAGGCGGGGCGTTCACGCTCGGATACCGGGAACGCAGGAACCACCAGCCGCCTGCTGCCAGCAAAACGATAATCAGCAAGCTACCCACAAGGCATCCTCTCAGAGAAAAACGGTTTTTCATAGCATCCTCCTTGGCATGCATGGCACGCGCAACTGGCTCCTCGGGCAGCACCTGCGGCGCTTCGACCCAAATAACCTGCCAGCCGCGTCCATCGTTGCTTCGCACAAATTTTCGATACACGCGTCGTGTCTGCATTGTTACCAGCATAGCAAAACCTGTAACAAAAAACATGACATTTCTTGCCAGTTTTCTGAAAGTTTGTATAATCTTTGTATGAAACAAGATTCGGGAAAAGCCAGTCAACGGTTTACAGATTTCGGCTCTCTACTCAAATACTTACGCCACCGCGCAGGACTGACCCAACGCGATCTGTGTCTGGCGGTCGGGTATAGCGAAGCACAAATCTCCCGGCTTGAACATAACCACCGTCTGCCAGAAATCTCCATCCTGGAAGCGCTCTTTATTCCCGCGCTTGGATTGGAGTCCGGAGGGGAACTGGCCGAGCATCTGATCGCCCTGGCGCGTCAGGCGCACCAGGTTAGCAGCCCGGACGCGTTCATCGCAGAAGATATGGGCTTGTTGGAAGCCATCCCGCCCCCACAAAGCAGCGAAGTGCCGCGTCGTGAGGCTTTCGAGCAGGTCAAGGACGGGCTGACAAGTGAAAAAGCTGTCCTGCTGTACGGCTTCCCGGGGGTAGGGAAAAGCACGCTGGCAGCCGTGCTGGCTCGTGAGGCGCTGGCAGTCCGGCCAGTTTTCTGGCATACGGTCAGCAACCTGGACACTTCCCCGCTTGAGACCTTCATTCGCCGCCTGGCGCTCTTTTTAACTTCCCTGGGAAAAACAGAGGCCGCCATATTCCTGCAACCGGGCAACATGCCACTACCCAGCAGCATCAGTTCACTGGCGGTTCATTTGAAAGCTATTCAGCCGCTGATTTGTGTGGACGAATTTCATCACCTGCAGCTTGATTCGCAGAACATCCCTCTTTTTGAACAATTGATCCACGAAAGTGAGGGCGCGTTTTTGCTCATATCGCGCGAACGCCTCGAACTCTCAGGCGCGACTGCCCTGCCGTTACATGGCCTGGGCGGGATGGAGGCACAACAATTATTGAGCCTGTCAGGTGTGCGCTTGTCACCTGAAACTTTCAATTCCCTCTATCATTTGACCCAGGGTAATCCAATGCTCATGCGCCTGGCAGCCAGTGGTTTGCTCCAAAACCAATCCCAGGCGGACTCTTTCGTAGAGCGCCTGGCAACGCAAAGCGAGATCGCCTCCTTCGTGATGGAAAGCGCACTGGAGGGATTGACCCCTTCAGACTTGCATGTGCTTTCCCTGCTCTCCATCTTTCGACAGCCGATTAACCTGCTCGACGCTGACCTGGCTGAAAGCCTGCGCGACCAGAACCTGGTGAAAGACCTAAATGCAACCATCTTAAATTTGCAACGCCGCCACTTTCTGGAGAACGCAGCCGAGGCCAGCCTGCACCCGCTCCTGCGCGAGCACCTGGCTGCCTTTTTACAGACTCGCCCGGAATTATTTCGTTCTTTAAATTCCCTGGCAGCAAACTGGCTTGAAGCTTCGCGCACCAACGCCCTTGAAGCGCTTTACCATCAAGTCCAGGCGGGAAATGTTGAGGCGGCCCTGGATCTGCTGCTGGATACACTGTTTTATCTGGATTCAAGCGGACAAGGCGAAGCCGCTGCCGATTTAATTACCCCCTTGCTTGACCAGACGCGAGATTCCCCGGAGCTGACTCCGCACCGCGAAGCGCAACTGCATTCCCTGCGCGGTCAATTGCTGATGAGCGGCCGCCGCGCCAGCGAAGCGGAGTCCAACTTTCGATCTGCACTGGCCCTGGCACTCAAGGCAAAGCTTCCCGCGGACGAGCGCGCCGATGTGGAATTACGCCTGGCACGTTGCCTGCTCCAGCACGGCAAAGTCCCCGAAGCCGACCAACTCTGCGACCAGGCCGAAGACTTGGCCGCTTCCTCATCAGACCCTGGCCTGCTGGCCGAAGTCTCTGCGGTCCGCTGTATCGTGCGTTTGACCCAGACCCGCCTGGACGAAGCCTGGGACACGGCACAGGCCTGCTTGAAGCAAATCGAACCCATTGCTTACATCGAAGTCAAGCGTGCAGCTTCCGTCCGGGCGATGGCTTACAATGTGCTGGGTATCGTGGCACACATCCGTCGTGACCCGCCAGCCGCCATTGCGTTTTGGCGTCAGGCTGAAGAAGCTGCCCTGCTTGCTGGCAACCTGCGCACGGCCTTTCGCTGCAAGAGTAACATCGGCGCTTTGCTCTTCGACCAGGGCGAACTGGATGAAGCACGCCAGGCCTACGAAGGCATCCTCGAAGCGGTGCAGGCGATTGGGGACATATTCAATTTGGGGAAGATTCTCAACTCGTTAGGTGCAATCTACCACCTGCAGGGCCGTCCGGCTGAAGCCCTGGAGTGGCTGGATCGCGCCCGCCAACTCAAGCAACTGATCGGCGACCTGCAAGGCGAGGCGACCACCGAGAACCAGCGTGCCCTGGTGTTGCTGGCCAGCGGAAAAGCCAAAGAAGCCCGTCGCAGCCTGGAACGTCTGCTAAAACAGACCGAAGGTACCGGCGAAATGCGCTGGCGTGCATCTTATCTGGATACGTTGGGAATGGCTTTGCTGGCGTTGGGAGAGTTCAAGTCTGCCTGTGAAGAACTGCAGGTAGCGCTTTCCCTGCCCGGAGTGACGGATGACCCTCAATTGAAGACCTATCTGTATAATCATCTGGCACTTGGCTACCTGGGGCAAGGCGAGTTTGCCCGGGCAACTACGGCTCTGGAAAATATTGCCGTCGAGTCCGAGAGTGGCACAGCCTACATTGAAAGCCGCCTGGTAAAAGCATTACTGGCATTTGATCAGCCTCAAGAGATGCTGAAACAACTCCAGGGACTGGAGCAGGAAGCCGCGCAGCGAACGCTATTTCTCTACAGCCAGGCCGCCCGGCGCGTGCGGGCCGCCCTGGAAAACGGAAGCAGCCTGGCTGTATGTTGTCAAATTGCAATTACCGGGCCACTCGCGATGATTAACGAATGATCACCGGCGTGGGTGTAATGATCGTAATATGAGGCGGTATCATCAGCGTCGGTATGCCAGAAGATGAGCTTCCACCGCCACAGGATGTCACAGTTGCCGCGGAAAGCACGGTTGTGCGTATGGAAGTGTCACCACTCTTCGTCTGGATGACGGCCTGAAGTTCCAAAATACCATCTCCAAAGCCAGCCAGGGTTCCTCCCCCGAACTCGCCTTCGGGGTTGACTGTTGTCATGTAAACATCCCCCCCTTGCGGGTTCATGGACTTGGAATTGAAGTCGGTCATTTTGCTGCCGTCGCTGGACTTGACCCGGTAGAAGAGCACCACAACCTTGATCCCGGCCGGGTCGACCGCATTGACCTGTACGGTCAGGTCCTTTGGTGAACAACTGCCGCGATAATAAACGAGGTTACTCGAGACGCCTATAATCGAAATGCTCGCACCCGATGGTAAGGTCGGGGTCATTGTCGCAGTGGGGCTGGCTGTGGCAACGGGTGTTGTCGCCTCCTGACTGCCAACCACCACAGTCGTGCTGGCAAAATTGCTCCACTTACCGCCCTTGTTCTGTGCGCGGATCTGCAACGCGTACGTGCCGGGGCCAGGCGGGGTCCAATCGTGGGATAGTGTCACCAGCGAGCCCTGCGTATCGGGAGAGGGAATGGTCGCTTTCACCTTCCCATTAACGACAAATTCGAACTGCGTCAGCCCACCAGGGTCACTGCCATGGACCACGACCTGGCAAGGGCTGGGCGGATAACAGACTGTATTTGGCAGCGGGGCATCGAACCAGGCCTGCGGGCCGGTCACTTCTGCCAGGGTATAACCAACCCGACTAGGCCCACAGGCAGCGAGCAGCATTCCTGTCAGCAGCAAGACGATCGTAAAGTACTTGTTCTTCATCGTATTCCTCCTTCTCGTATTCTATGGAAGCGGAGGCGTGAAAAATTGAATTTCCAGTTCCAGGTTGTTGAGATGGTTCCAGCATTCGCGATGTTTGGCATTGGTCGCGATGACGTTTCTTTGGACCAAAGTATTCCAACTGGACGACATGACAAAGCCCTTGTTCAACGCGGGATGCAACACCCAATCACTGACGATACCGGTTACATCGATCTCGTTTTTATAAGGCACAATCGTCGCGATCGGGGTCGTCTGAAGCGGCGATCCCAGGCTGAGGGTTTTCCCAAGCAGCGCATCGCCGGGATTCCAGCCTGTCCAGTCCACCCTGGAGAACCCCAGCGTGGTGGCACACAAGGGTGGAATTTCGTTGGAGGCGGTATTCTCCTTATACAGGTTGTAAGATTTGCCTTTCGTGAAGCGCAATGTCGCTTTGACGATCAGGGGTTTTCCACTCGATGATTTGGGGATCGCATTAAGATCAAATTTTATCCCGCCGGCGTAGTTATGCTGGTCGACGCAATCGCTGACGTTCGGCGGATCGACCCATTCATCCAGGCCGACCAGGATTTCATTCGAGCCTTCGGACATGTTGACGTTTTCTCCACCCAGGGCACCAGTGCCGCCACACTTGCCAACCAGGAAATAATCCGTCGTGGTGATTAAATTCGTAGGCTTTAGAATCATTTTCTGCGGAGTCGGCTGCTGGCCGGGACAGAAAATTTGACTGAATAGAGAATTCATCACACCCACCAGGGGGACATTGGCATACGCGTGAACGACGTAACAGCGCGCACCCCAGGGGATGGGGATGGCGGTCACTTTTTGATCCGGATTGGGAATATCTTTCAATAAGTTGTATTTTCCCTGGTCGATCTCGTAGATTTTAAAGCCATCGATCTTGTTTACTATTTGTTTGCAAGGGTTCCCCGGCCAGCAGGTAGTATTGACCGGCGACCAATCCCAGACCAGCGTGTAATATTCCTGGATCGGCCCATTAATTAATTTATCGCAGACCTGGTTGGCCCAGAAATTCCCGCCGTAGTGTGAGGCGCAATCGTAAACGCTGGTCGCCTCCCGCAGCGCATAAGGCGCCGGTACCTCCAGATTTTCCCCGCCGGGAGGCGGCGATCCGCCCAGCGTATGCAATTGCGGAGTCCCTTGTGGAATCCCAGCTGCCTGGAAGCCGGTGGCGTCGATCGTCAATTGATCAGGCGGTTGGAAGGTCTCGAAACTAGTCTGACCTTTCCCCAGATATTTCAACACACCTCCGGCCCAGCCCCAGCATTCCAGGGAGAGTGTCTCCTTTTGGGACACGCCAGTCAGGATCAGGGCTTGATACCCGTCCGCCTGTCCCGGGAAGAACGAAAATGGGTCAGCCGGCATGCGCTTCCAGTTCCCGTCGCCATTCGATTGATAGCAATACGCTTGATCCACCGCTTCCTTCATTTGGATCTGCCAGTGGACCATATTGATGATGGCATTCCCGCTAGGCTTGCAATCATACATAAAGCTTGCCACTGCGACCAGTTTACTGAGACCTTCACCGGCCGCATTGAAAGCCCCGACGTAATACAGCGCATTCACGCCGCTTTCCGGAGGTGTTGGATCTTCAAACAGGATTGGCACGCCTGCTTTCCCCGGCCCGAGGGTCGCGGCCTTGGTAAAACCCGGTCCTCCCACCAGCCAGCGATAGACGATGAATCCGCTCGCATTGTCGCTTTTGGGCGTAATGTACAACTGAACTTTACAATTATTTACCCCGACCGACAAATCCGGCTCGGCTGGCTGGGTTTGCGGCGAGATCAGGTTGAACACGTGGGCCTGCAGCCAGAAGGACAGTGGACTGGGGGCAGACTTGGGACTCTGTGTCGGTCCGCTGGGTGGTACAGGCGGAGCCGGAGGCCCCCCGCCGTTCCCCGCACCGCTGCCGCCCGTCGGCAGGTTCACGTCCTGCCCCTGGCTGAGGGGCTGCTGTGGATCCAGGCCGGGGTTGGCA
>Ga0315540_10001380_pt1 | contig 13887 bp, 14 predicted proteins | sample SalMarSW160110MG_FD_203677 | JGI IMG/M metagenome (GOLD analysis project Ga0315540, IMG submission 203677) | Salt marsh sediment microbial communities from the Plum Island Ecosystem LTER, Massachusetts, United States - Salt Marsh Sediment SW1601-10 ... | reverse complement strand
AACTTCCGTCCGACCGGATTCGGCAACCAGATCGGCATCCTCAACGCTTTGCTCTCCGCAGTGGGAGGCACACCGGTCAACTGGTTGACCGTACAGCCATGGAACACGGCGTTTCTGATGGTGATCATGATCTGGACCCAGGTCGGCTTCGCGATGGTCATCCTCTCATCTGCAATCAAGGCGGTTCCGGAGGATATCCTCGAGGCCGCCCGCATCGACGGGGCTACTGAGATACAGGTGTTCTGGAGGGTGGTGTTCCCATCCGTCGCTTCGACGGTGGTCGTCGTGTGGACAACGGTCGTGATCACCGTGTGGAAGCTGTTCGACATCGTGTATGTGATGACCGGCGGTCGAGATGGAACAACCGTCATCGCAGAGAAGATGGTCACCGAGTTCTTCAAGAACTTCAACTTCGGCGCAGGTGCCGCCCTCGCCGTCATCCTGTTCGTCGCGGTGACTCCGGTGCTCGTTGTCAACATCCGCAGATTCCAGGCAGAGGAGGCGATCCGATGACCACTCTGAGCCAACACGCAGAGAAAGGGTTCTTCGGTCGCTTGGCTGAGCGCTGGCCGGCGAAGCTGGGTGTGACGATCATCGCGCTCCTGTGGACGATCCCAACGTTGGGTCTGCTGATCAGCTCGTTCCGCACGAGGGACGAGATCAGGGGGAGCGGATGGTGGACGTCTATTCCCCACCTGTTTGACAAAGCGCAATGGACGATTTCCAACTACCAGACGGTATTGGGGCAGTCCGGGTTCGGGAACGCGTTCCTGAACAGCCTCGCGGTGACAATCCCCGCCGTGGTGATCCCGATCACTATCGCAGCGTTCGCAGCCTACGCTTTTGCCTGGATGGAATTCCCAGGACGGTACCTGCTGTTCGCGGTGGTCGTTGGTCTGATGGTGGTGCCGTTGCAGATGGCATTGATTCCCATCCTTCGCATCTACACCAACTTCGACCTCGTCGGGACGTACCCGGCGGTGTGGCTTGCGCACACCGGGTTCGGACTACCCCTTGCGGTGTACCTGTTGCGGAACTACATCGGGTCGCTCCCGTCGTCGATCATCGAGTCAGCCAAGATTGACGGGGCCGACGATTTCACGATCTTCTGGCGTCTGATCATTCCACTGTCGGTGCCGGTGCTTGCGTCGTTCGCGATCTTTCAGTTCCTCTGGGTGTGGAACGACTTCTTGGTGGCCTTGGTGTTCCTGGGCCTCGACCCCAAGACCCAGGTGCTGACCGTCGCGCTCGCCAACCTTGCGGGCAACAGAGGCGAGGCCGAGCACCTCCTACCCGGTGCAGCATTCATCTCCATGGTGCTTCCCATGGTCGTGTTCTTCTCGCTGCAGCGATACTTCGTGCGTGGCCTCACGGCCGGTTCTGTGAAGGGCTAAGAGCTGAAGGTCGGAGACCGCGGCCGCAAGTGGATCGCGATAGCCGTTGCGACGTTCGTCATGGTCGTTGCCAACGCGTTGATCGTCTACGCGTTCGTGGCAGGGAGCGTGGCCGACTCCGCCGGGAACCCGGTGGCGTCACTTGCAATCGGCTTGGTGCTTGTGCCGGTCGTGTTCATCGTGCTTGCTTTCTTGTCCCGGCACCCTCGGGCTCCAACCGCGGTGCTCTACGCGATGATGTTCAGCATCATGATCGGTGTGCCGCTCGCCGCGTTCGATGTCGTGAGTGCGTTGACCCTGGGATTCGGCGCGGGCGGCGTGGTCGCGCTGGCGAAGCATGAGGACGACTCGTGGGTGGCGCGCTCGATCGCGGTGGTGCTCGTCACGGTCTATATCGTCGTCCTGCTTCGCTATCTGGTTGGAGCGGCACTGTTCGGTGCTGCGGTGCTTCCCTTGGTCGCGGTGGGTTCGGCCGACGAGATCATGGAACGGCACGCGGAGCGGCTTCGCAAGCTGGGAGAAGGGTGATCAGGCGCACCACGAGGGGAGCGGCTTGGTCGGGCGCGATCGGGTGGCGAGTACCCTCTCGATTGCTGCCAGGTACCCCTCGGCGGTGCGATCCCACGTGTAGCGACTGAGCACGCGTCCTCTACCGGCGCGAGACAGTGTCGCCCACTCCTCTCCGAGTGCCCGAAGAAGGCCGCGGGCGACATCGTCGGGGTTGTAGGGGTCGACGAGCACGCCGAAGTCATGCCCGTCCTCTTGGAAGCTCTCGGTCGGTCCGCCCCTGTCCGTGACGACCGCCGGCAGGCCCGTGGAGGCAGCTTCGAGGGGAGCGAGGCCGAACGGTTCGTACAGGGCCGTCAGGGCGAACACGGAGCGGCGAGCAGCGAACGTCCGGTACGCCGAGGCAAGCAGGCGCTGTCCGCTGATCGCGAGTCCTGCTACCGCACCGTCCAGCCCGTACGAGGCGATTCCTGCCCGGAGATCGTCGAGAACTTCGCGTTCCGATGCGGACGCCCCTTCGTCACTGTGAAGCGGGTCGTCGAGTGCTCCGGTGATGATGACGAGGTTCGCCGATGCTCTCAGCTCCTCGTTGCGTCCAAAGGCGTCGACGAGGACACGGTGGTTCTTCTTCGCGTCGAGTCTGCTCGAGGCCACGACGGCCGGTAGCCGGACACGATCGGGCGTCAGGTCCCGACGGAGCGTCCCGTCGATACGCTCGGCGACGTCGCGGTCGCCGGGGTCATCGTCGGGGAAGAAGACCGTTTGGTCGACTCCGGGTGGGACCACGGCGAACCGGCTGTCATCGTTCGGGTCGATGGCTCCGGCATAGACGTCGTGTCCGTACTGGAGGAGGCGCTCCTGATGGGTGGACGTGATGACGACTCCAGCGTTCTCCAGGGTGGAGCGTTCCGCTTCGATCCTGGTGGCGAAGTGGTATCGGTCCTCGTCGATCGAGGCGCCCTGTGCAAGGAGGCCGTCCCGTTTCTGTGCGCCGAGCGAGTGGCCCGTGAACGTGTAGGGGATGCCGGTGCGGGCACGCAGAATCGCAGCGCTGATCCCGCCGTCACCGTAGTGGGCGGTCACCACCTCAGGGAGATCGCTTCCGTAGAAGGCGAGGATGTTGGGAACCCATTCGGAGCAGAGATGCGGCCATAGGTCCTCTTTGCGGAGGAAGCGGGGGTCCGAGCCCGCGTCGAGACGGACGATTCGTGCACCGTTCGCATAGCCGTCCAAGGGCGCCTCGAAGCCTGACCAGCGCTCGTCCTCGACGCGCCGTGTCAGGATGTCGACCTCGTGACCTTGCGCGACGAGCGCGTTGGCGACTTGCTTGACGTAGACGAGCTGGCCTCCGAAATCCGGATGCTGTGTCCAGTAGCGGTCGTGTGGATCGAAGTTGCCTTGCGGGTTGAGGAACGCGATGTGCATACCGGCGAGTATACGAACCCGAGTGATTGCCCATCTCTGCGAAGCCGGCCCTGAGATGATGAGCATGGCCTGCCCCTCCTCACGGTCGGTGCCGTCGCCTACACTCGCTGGGTGGCCTACCAGCAAACCGACATTGAGCGCGTCCGGGCTGCCACGAACATCGTGGAGCTTCTCGAAGGGGTGACGACCGTCAAGAAGACGGGACGCTCATACAAGGCCATCTGCCCGTTTCATCAGGAGAAGACCCCGTCGCTGTCCATCGATGTGGCCCAGGGATTGTTCCACTGTTTTGGCTGCGGTGTCGGCGGGGACGTGTTCAAGTTCGTCCAGATGACGCAGGGTCTCGGCTTCAACGAATCGGTCGAGTACTTGGCGTCGAGAGCAGGGATAACGCTTCAGCGTGACCCGGCTGCTGCAAAGCGGAGGGGAGAGCGGGAGGCGATGGTCGACGCCGTCCGCCTCGCGGTCGAGTTCTACAACGAGCGTCTGCGAACCGGGCCTGACGCGGGGAGGGCGAGAGCCTATCTGCGGGGACGAGGGTACGAAGGGGCGGTGATCGAACGATTCCAGATGGGCTACTCGCCCGGAAGCTGGGACGAGTTGATCACCCACCTACGTGACAGGAAGATCCCGGAGAAGGTGATGATCGGCACGGGGCTCGCCGCCCGCACGAGCCGTGGACGGTTGAGGGACTGGTTTCGGGGTCGCATCATGTTCCCCATCTACGACCTGCGGGGCGACCCCGTGGGGTTCGGGGCGCGTCTCCTCGACGGGGAGGGACCCAAGTACTTGAACAGCCCCGAGACGCGTCTGTACCAGAAGGCAAGGCTTCTGTACGGGCTCAACCTCGCCAAAGCACAGATCGCCAGATCCGGGTTCTCGGTTGTCGTGGAGGGCTACACGGACGTGATCGGGATGCATCTCAACGGGATGGAAGAGGCGGTGGCCACCTGCGGCACGGCACTGGGGGAGGAGCACTTCGATCTGCTGCGGCGGTTCTCCGACCGTGTGGTGCTTGCGTTCGATGCCGATGAGGCGGGCGCCGGTGCCGCGATTCGGGGCGACACGCTGGAGACTCCGGTACGGCTGGAGCTGGACCTGCGGGTTGCCATCATGCCAGAGGGCAAGGACCCGGCCGATCTCGTCAAAGGTGGGGGCGCGTCGGAGTTGCGTTCAGCCATCGAGCAGTCGGTGCCGTTGCTTCAGTTCAGGCTTGATCGGGAACTCGGCCGTGTCGACCTGTCTGAACCGGAGGCGCGTGCGAGGGCGATTCGATCGGCGACGGGTATCGTCGCCCGTCAGCCCGATCCGCTTGTCCGACGGGAGTACGCCCGATACGTGGCGAGGAGGGTCGGATCGGAGTTCGAGCCGATCCTCGGCGCGGTCGAGCGCTCGGCGGGTTCGCCAAGAGCCCGCGCCGACAAGCAGCCGACGGAGCGCCCATCCGGGGTGGAGAAGGCGGAGCAACAGCTCCTTCGGGTACTCGGAGTGAACGACGAACGGTTAGAGGGTCTCGACATTGACCGATCGATGTTCGGGACCGAGGTTCATCGTCGGGCGTTCGATCTGCTGGCGGGCGCATTGGACGGGCTGCCGCCCGGGAAACCGCCGGATCTGGGTGCGGCCGTCGGTGAGCGCGACGATGAGGTGGGAAGGCTCATCCGGACTTTGCTGGTCGATGAGCGACCGCTCGAGGATCCGGTACTCCTCGTTCGGCGGATGGCTACTGCGGGAATCGACGCCGAGATCACCGAGATTCGCCGCAAGCTCGCCGATGCAGACGCCGATACCCGTTCCATGCTGCTTGGCGAGCAGGTACGGTTGGAGAAGCGCAAACGCGAGGTGGAATGACTGATTCTCTGCAGGCATTGATCGAGGTGCTCGCCAAACGGGCGCGGCAGCGAGGGTTCGTCACGGTGGGGGAGATTCAGCAGGAGCTGGAGGACCTGAAGGCGCCGGCGGAATCATTCGATCAGGTCGCAGACGGCCTTCGATCGCGGGATCTCAACATCGAAGAGGACAGCGAGGATGTCCTCGATATCCAACTCGCCGACGATGACCTCTCATCGGTATCCGACCCGGTGCGCATGTATCTTCGTGAGATCGGTCGGATCGCCCTGCTCAACCCCCAACAGGAGGTGGAGCTCGCGATGCTCATCGAGGCGGGCAAACGTGCGTCTGAGCAGCTCGAGCCGGAGGCTGCGTCCTTGACGACGGAGGACCGTGCAATCCTCACTCGGGACGTGCGTCGTGGCAACTCCGCCGAGCAGCGACTCGTCGAAGCGAACCTCCGTCTCGTCGTGTCGATCGCGAAGCGGTATGTGGGTCGGGGAATGCCGCTGCTGGACCTCATCCAGGAGGGCAATCTGGGGTTGATGCGCGCGGTTGAGAAGTTCGACTATCGCAAGGGGTTCAAGTTCTCGACGTATGCGACTTGGTGGATTCGCCAGTCGGTGACGAGGGCGCTGGCCGACCAGGGTCGGACGATCCGGGTGCCCGTGCACATGGTCGAGACGATCAACAAGCTGTCGCGTGTGCAGAGGAGGCTGCTTCAGGAGTTCGGGAGGGAACCGACGATCAAGGAGATCGCGTCTGAGCTGGAGGTGGAACCCGACCGTGTTTCCGAGTTGCGCAGGATCGCTCAGGATCCCGTCTCGCTGGAGACGCCGCTCGGTGAGGAGGAGGACTCTACGCTCGGCGACTTCGTGCAGGATCCCGAGGCGGAGGTGCCGGTGCGGGCGGCAGCCTTCAACCTCCTTCAGGAGTATGTCGCTCATGCGCTCGAAGAGCTGAATGAGCGCGAGCGGCAGGTGATCATCATGCGGTTCGGGCTCGAGGACGGAACGGTTCGCACCCTGGAGGAGGTGGGCCGACATTTCAACGTGACGCGGGAGCGGATTCGTCAGCTCGAGACGAAGGCCCTGGCCAAGCTCCGCCACCCGGCCCGGTCGAAGCGGCTCGAGGGGTTCCTCGAGGATGACTAGGTCTCGACGGTGTTGCGGATTGCCTCCGACGCGCTCGTCATGCCTTCCCCGACCGTCTGCTTGACCTTGTCGGAGGCCCTCTGGACGCTGTCGATCTCGGTGAAGCGCTTCGCGGTCGAGACGATCTGGTCGTAGCGTTCCTTACCCGCCTTCGCGCCAAGAACGTAGCCGACGGCGAGGCCGATCAGTAGACCAAGTCGAAACCTCATGACTACTCCTTCTGTCTGGCACCCAATTCTACGGTGGTAGCATCGCAGTTCCTTCCGGGGTAGCTCAATCGGCAGAGCAACGGACTGTTAATCCGCAGGTTGTGAGTTCGAGTCTCACCCCCGGAGCTTGTGTTTCCCCTGGTCAGCTGCGGTTCTCTGCGCTTCGCGAGGCGGCCGCGATGTTGCTTCAAGACGTGTCCAGGACACGGTTCGAGTAGGGCATGAAGGATGAAGAATGCCCCACTGGCAGTAGGGGATTCCGCCGTCTTTGCTCCTGTGCACTGGCATGGGTCTCCGTTCGCTGATGTCGACATGTCGATACCCGCCAGAGGAGCAGCAGAGACGGTCGCGCTGTTACCCGGCAATCCACACGACGGAACCGGAGAGGGCTGTGTCGGGTCCGGGCTCTCCCTGACTGCTGAGGGTTCAGTTTCGGAAGCCAAAGCCGGGCCGCCGCTCCGGCTAAACCTCTGAAAGGTGGATACTGGGGTTATGCCACGTACCCGCCTGGATGCGTACCCGACGCTTGAGCACCTCAGCATCCTCGGGGAGGAAGGCGATCTCGATGAGGATCTCGAACCGAATCATCAGAGCACTTGCAGAACGTCGTCCAGTCGTCGTCATTGATCGGCAAGTCGAGGGCGTAGCGAGCATTGTCCCCGAAATCGACCCCGGCATCGACCAAGCGCTCGCGCATCTCAGAGGGCTCGGGCATCAGTCGGTGGCCTTCATCCGTGGACCAGATAACTCTTGGATGAGCGGTGCCCGACTAGCACGCCTTCGCCACCTCGCCCGCGGAAGAGGGATCTCTGTTTTGGAGATCCCGTCGGGCGTACCGACCCTCGAAGGAGGCAAAGCGGCTCTTCCCAAGGTTCTCGCTGCCGTAGCCACGGCCGTTCTCGCGTATAGCGATCTGATGGCCATCGGCCTGATGAGAACTGCAATCCGCAACGAGATCGATGTGCCGGGCGAGCTCAGCATCGTAGGGTTCGACGACATCTCTGGGGCCGACTGGACGACCCTGCCACTTACGACTATTCGGACTTCGCTCGCAGTTGCCAGTGATCGAGCAGTTCGCCTCCTCCTCCGTGAGACAGAATCTCAGTCCGGCACGCTGTCTTCGTCAGAACGAGGATGGCCTCCGATCACCCCGGAACTCGTGATTCGGGGTTCTGTTGGCCGGGCGCCGCAACTCCCTTCCGGGAATCCGACACACATGAAACACCCGAGCGAGGGCAATCGATTGCCAGGCACAGTAACTCCGATCGCAGGAGAGGGCGAAGGATGACAGAGCTCCACCTTGACCCGGATCGTCTCTTCCCAAGCGACGCCGCGACACGCGAAATCGCTAGACATCTCTACCAGGCCGTGGCCGAACTCCCGATTCTCTCGCCGCACGGCCATCTGAGTCCAGAGCTCTTCACTGCGAATGACACGTTCTCGGATCCCGTACGGCTCCTGATACAAGAGGATCACTATGTCCTTCGGATCCTTCACTCCGCAGGGTTCGGGCTGGAACAGCTCGGATTGACACCCGCGAACGGGACGGAATCTGTGGTGCCAGCCCGAGAAATCTGGCGGATCTTCTGTTCAAACTGGCACCGCTTCGCCGGTACGGCCTCAGGATACTGGCTGACGAGCCAGCTTGTTGGTGTCCTGGGAATCGACGACATGCCGAGTGAAGAGTCCGCTGATGCCACCTACGACCAGATTGTCAAGGCTCTAGCCTCGGACGACCTCCGGCCGCGCTCGCTGTTGGATATGTTCGGTGTGGAGGTGCTTGCAACTACCGATGATCCCATGGACGATCTAGCGCAGCACGCTTCGCTTGAGGCCGATCCGAGCTTCCCAGTGAGGCTCTTGCCGAACTTCCGGCCGGACCGATATATCGATCCCGCTAATCCGACCTGGGTCAAACGAGTCGCGAGTCTCGTCGAATCATTCGGGGCTCCAGTGAGCGACTATCGAGCGTATCTGGACGCCCTTGCCGCGCGACGGCTCCACTTCAAAGCACACGGAGCGGTGGCTGCTGACCACGGGGTCTATGAACCCTTGGCCGTGAACCTGGGAGACTCCGATGCTGCAGCCCTCTACCGAAGAGGATTGACCGGAAGCCTCTCTGACGCGGAGTCGCGAGCGTTCCAGGGCCACATGCTCATGGAGATGGCTCGCATGTCCACGGAGGACGGGCTGGTCATGATGATCCACCCCGGTGTCTTCCGCAATCACAGTAGCCGTACGTTCCAGCGATTTGGGCCGGACACGGGTCACGACTTCCCGGTCAGAACCGAGTTCGTCTGCAGCCTTCGCCCTCTTCTCGAGCGATTTGGCATGCATCCTGGTTTCCATCTCGTGCTCTTTACAGTCGACGAGTCTCTCTACTCGCGAGAGTTGGCCCCCATCGCGAGCTTCTATCCGAGCGTTTACCTTGGAGCGCCTTGGTGGTTCCTCGATGCTCCTGACGCAACGCTTCGATGGCGTTCCGCCGTGACCGAGAGCGCTGGTTTCTACCGATCGGCCGGGTTCATTGACGACTCCCGATCTCTCCTATCGATCGGAACGCGACACGACATGTCCCGAAGGCTTGATGCTACATTCCTCGCCCGGATGGTTCGTGAAGGGAGAATCGACCTCCCTATGGCGGAACGGGTGGCAGTCGATCTGGTGCACACCATCCCGCGTGAGGTATTCAAGCTGTGAACCCGCTGACCACTCTCGACTCTTCGATGCTCCTGAATCGGACAACCCTCGCGACCGTCGCCGGAACACCTGTATCCTCTCCGCCCGTTGGGGTTCAACAAGACCTCGGTGCATTTCAGCCGGCCAAGGCCGGTTTGCGACCCGGGTCGATGCAGTCGGCTAGCGGGGCATCGCCGCCTGCTCGGAGCGTAGGCGGGATGCCGCCCATGAGCTCGCTTGACAGAACGGGCTCATACGCCTCGATGCTCTGTCCCGAAACGATGAGATCGCTACCAGCCTTGCGGACAGTCCCGCGGCGGCCCCAGGACGCACGCTTCTCGGTCAGGAGAACAGGCGACAGACCGGTGGCTCGCCGATCAGTGTGGTGCCATGCGCGACAACATTCCGGGCAATGGAGCGAAGGTCGCCTGCGGACTCCTCGAGTTCAACAAAGCACGACGATTGAGCCCTCCTCGATTCGAGGCGAGCGATGAACTCATCGAATCGGTCGGACGAGGTTGCACAGTCAGCCACTGTCGCCGGGAGCTCGGGCCAGGCCTCGATGAAGGGAGAGCTGACGTGAGTATTGAACGTGCGGAGGTCATCGTCACCAGCCCGGACCGGAACTTCGTAACACTACGATTGGAGACCGACGACGGTTATGTCGGCCTCGGCGATGGAACACTGAACGGACGAGAGCTAGCAGTCGTTGCATACCTTCGGGACCACATCGTTCCCCTCCTCCTAGGCAAGGATGCCCACCGCATCGAGGATACCTGGCAGTTCCTCTACCGTGGCGCGTACTGGAGGCGGGGACCGGTCACAATGGCGGCTATCGCAGCAGTCGATGTGGCGCTTTGGGATATCAAGGCTCGCAGGGCGGGAATGCCCCTCTACCAACTCCTCGGAGGAGCCTCCCGGCACGGACTGTTGGCCTACGGACATGCAAGCGGACAGAGCACCCAAGAGCTCTTCGAAAGCGTCACTGCACACTTGGAGCAGGGCTACCGTGCAATCCGGATCCAGAGCGGCATACCTGGATTGACGTCCCTCTACGGCATCGCCTCATCCAAGGGCCTCGAGGGCAACGAGGGGGTCCGGTACGACCACGAACCCGCCCAACGTGGGAAGCACCCAGTCGAGGAGAGCTGGGATACCGACGCGTACTTGCGGCACCTGCCTGGAGTCTTCGAGGCAGTCAGAAACCAATTCGGGGAAGACCTACCCCTATTGCACGACTGTCACCACCGCCTCACTCCCATTCAGGCGGCGAGTCTCGGCAAGTCCCTCGAGCCCTACCGGCTCTTCTGGTTGGAGGATTGCACTCCAGCGGAGAATCAAGAGGCCTTCCGGCTGATTCGTCGTCACACCACGACTCCCCTCGCGGTCGGCGAAGTAATGAACTCCGTATGGGACTACCAGACACTCATTCGCGAACAGCTCATCGACTACGTCCGAAGTTCCGTGACTCATGCCGGCGGAATCACGCACCTCAAGAGGATTCTTGAACACGCCGCCCAATACCAGATCAAATCCGGCATGCATGGCCCAACGGATGTCTCACCTGTGGGAATGGCTGCTGCGCTCCACCTTGGTCTGTCACTGCACAACTTCGGCATTCAGGAGTACATGCAGTACGGACCACGGACCAACGCAGTGTTCACTCAGTCCTTCACTTGGTCCGAAGGGTTCCTGCACCCGGGTTCGCAGCCGGGACTGGGAGTCACCCTGAACCTGGATGAGGCGCGGAAGTACCCCTATGTCCGTGCGTATCTGCCCTTCACTCGACTGAAAGACGGCACAATCCATGACTGGTAGCTGTCCAACATCTGGTTCGCTTGCTCTGTTGAGGGATTCGATTGTGTACGAATTGGAGACATCGTTCGACCCGCTCTCAGCAACTGTCATGACTGTTGTTCCCGGGCCAGCCAGAAGACTGATCGACCTTCAACCTACGCAACTCGCAGAGCTGCCTTGGGCTGAACTCGAAGATGGCCCTGCTTCGATGACTCGCAGATACTCTGGGCTTTCGCTGGATCTCGGCGACTTCAACCTGAGGTATACCGAGGCAGATGTGCGACATGCCGCAGCGAAATACGGAGCCGCCGTGGCTCATGCCTTCTCTATGTATCGGCACCTGCTGGCGAAGAGCCGTTGGAGTATCGAGGTTGAGGTATCGGTCGATGAGACCAATTCAGTCACGACGCTTCTCGAGCATGCCTACATGGCAACACAGATGAATCGTCTCGGAATGCGCTGGGTGGCCTTCGCGCCTCGCTACATCGGGGACTTCGAGAAGGGGGTTGACTACAAGGGAGATCCCCGGGTTCTGTACGAGAGTGTGGTGTCCCACGCCAAGATCGCCAGAGCGTTTGGGCCCTACAAGATCAGCCTCCACTCGGGATCCGACAAGGTCAGTATCTATGATCTCATCGCGGAGGCGACAGGCGGGCTCGTCCACCTCAAGACCTCCGGAACGAGCTACCTAGTTGCACTGGACATCGTGGCACGTTTCGAACCGGCACTCTTCAGGCTCATCTACACAGCCAGTCGAAACGCATACCGGGACGCTCGAGCGAGCTATCTGGTTTCCGCCCGCCTCGAGAAGACGCCGGAATGCGAAGCCGTGCCTGGCCAACGTCTCGTTGATCTGGTCTCGGAACCCAATTCCCGCCAGATCCTGCATGTTGAGTATGGTGCCGTATTGCGATCGCAGGACGAACGCGAGCCATCTCAGTTGTGGTACGCAATCCGTGACGTAATAACGGCTCGGTCGGAGGCCTATGAGGGCGCTCTGGCATCGCACATCGGCCGTCATCTGACGCCGTTCTCGAAGGCCTCTACCGCAGCGGGTGGACAACGATGAGTACGCGGAACACGCTTAGCGAGCTATTCGGTCTGAACGGGCGCCGAGCGGCCGTCGTCGGCGGCACCGGGACTTTGGGGAGTCGCTTTGCCGAGACACTGGCTGCGGCAGGAGCCGATGTGGTGGTCCTTGGGCGATCGATCGAGCGTGGCAGATCCGTTGTGTCGGCCATCACCGCCACCGGAGCGACGGCCTCCTTCCTCGCCCTCGACGTGACGGACCGGGAGTCGCTCGAGCACGCCGCACGGTCACTCGGCAAGGACGGCGGCCTCGACATCCTCGTCAACGCTGCGGGTGCCAATTCCGCGACACCCTTCCTCGAGATCAGCGAGGAGGAATGGCAGCACATGATCGATGTCAATCTGACGTCAGTCTTTCGAGTGTGCCAGGCGATGACGCCGTTGATGCAGAATCGGCCAGGAGGCGCGTCCATCATCAATATCTCCTCAGCCTCCTCGGGACCACCACTCAGCCGCGTGTTGAGCTACGGTGTGGCCAAGGCGGGGATCAACAATCTCACACAGTATCTCGCGCGCGAACTGGCGTCGATGGGGATCCGGGTGAACGCCATCCTTCCCGGCTTCTTTCCGGCAGAACAGAACCGCTCACTGCTCACCGACGAGCGTGTGGCGAGCATTGTCGCACATACGCCCGCTGCCCGTCTGGGAGAGCCGCACGAGTTCGACGGGGTATTGCTCTGGCTGGCCTCCGGACAGGCATCGGGATTCGTGACCGGCGCCCTGATTCCCGTCGACGGGGGATTCTCCGCTATGACTATCTGACGCCTCTGCCGGAGGTGGTGCGCATACAGTATGGGTCCAGGACCGACGCCTCACTTCGGCAGTCCTTCACCTGGCAAGACGGACTGATCCATCCCGGTGACGGTCTGGACTGGAGTAAGCTCGATGTCGACGAAGCAGGCGAATGCTCCTATCAGCAGGCGTATCTCCACTTCAACAGGCCTACCGACGGCACCGTCGAAGACCGGTAGCCCGACGCGATGCCTCCGGCTGACCGACGAGGCATATCATGCGTGCGAACATTCAGGACACATCCACAGGAAGTCGTGTGCCCCCCATTGTCGTCATGGGGGCGTCCGGGTCTGGCAAGACTACCGTCGGCAAGGCGCTTGCCGAGCAGTTGGACATCCCGTTCGTGGACGGAGATGAACTGCATCCGGAGGCGAATCGAACCAAGATGTCGGCTGGCATTCCTCTCTCTGAAGAGGACCGCCAACCGTGGCTTCTCGAGATCGCGGACGCATTGGCTGCGCGATCGGTTGTCATCGCTTGCTCGGCACTGCGACGTCGATATCGGGACTGTCTGCGCGCTCACGCTCCGAATGCCCGATTCCTCTTCCTCGATGGAAGCGAAGAGCTGCTTGCTGATCGACTCGCTGAGCGGGTGCACGAGTTCATGCCTGCGAGCCTTCTCGCGTCTCAGCTTGACGCGCTTGAGCGACCAGACCCCGATGAAGATGTACTTGTCGCCGACATCCGACTGCCCGTTGACGAGCTCGTGGCTCTCGCAGTGGCGAGACTGGGAACCAAGTAGGGCGAGTCCGTTGGCCACCATCATCATCCCCGACGTGAAATCTGGGACCTATCGGATCCGGGACACGGTCGAACCTCTAGATCCATCGAGTTGGCCTGCGTTCCGACGTCCGCTAATGGTCGGCAGACGAGCCGGTGTGCAGTCCGAGGAGAACCCCCGGTCTGCTGCAGCGAGTCGTCCCGTCCGATCGGCCAGGACGCGCTCACGACGCGCGGTGGTGAAAACCAGTGCAAGACAATGCAATCTGACGAGCAGTCAAAGCGCCTGCT
>Ga0315540_10001379_pt1 | contig 13888 bp, 13 predicted proteins | sample SalMarSW160110MG_FD_203677 | JGI IMG/M metagenome (GOLD analysis project Ga0315540, IMG submission 203677) | Salt marsh sediment microbial communities from the Plum Island Ecosystem LTER, Massachusetts, United States - Salt Marsh Sediment SW1601-10 ... | reverse complement strand
CGCCTTGTGGGGTTTTTTGAGCCCGGATAGCGCGCGACCAGGATGAAGGTGCGCCGCCCAGTGTCGGAAACGCGCACCCCCATGCCGGGGACGATGCTATCCCAGCGGTCATAGTGCTTGCCCTTGCGCGCGGGCTTCAGGGCCTTCAAAGTGCGGTCGCTAAGGTTCTGTCGTGCCATGCGGCGCTCCTTGGCAACGCCTTGGCAACATATCCGGTGCAATTCAGTGTTGCCAAGCGTAACGCCAAGATAGGCCGAGAGACACGAAATGCTAGAGAAATAATAGAAAATAGCAACGGAGCACACCGGTAGGAATCGCCGCGAAACGGGCCACGCCCTAGCTGTTAACCGGTTGGTCGCTGGTTCGAATCCGGCCCGGGGAGCCACGCTTTTTCCGATTTCGAGGCAGTGCCAGTTCGCGTTCCTCGGTTCGATCGCAGCAAGCCGGCCACCGTGCCATGACTCCCTCGACAATGACCCCCTCCACCAGCCCGCTCACCACCGACCTCTACGAACTCAACATGGTCCAGGCCTATCTGGACAAGGCTGAGAATAATGAGGCGGTGTTCGAGTTCTTCGTGCGCAAGCTGCCGCCGCGGCGCGGCTTCTTGTTGGCAGCCGGCCTGGAGGATGCCCTTCGTTATCTCGAGACCATGCATTACTCGGACGCCGAGATCGCCTGGCTGAAAGGCACCGGCCGCTTCCGCGACAACCTCATCGACTTTCTCAAGAGCTTCCGCTTCACCGGCGACGTCCACGCGATCCCGGAAGGCACCGTCTGCTTTGCGCCGGAGCCGCTGTTGCGCATCACCGCGCCGCTGCCGCAGGCGCAACTGGTCGAGTCGCGGCTGATCAACATCATGCATTTCCAGACGCTGATCGCGTCGAAGGCCGCGCGCATGGTGCTGGCGGCGCCCGGCAAGGCGCTGTCGGATTTCGGGCTGCGCACCGCGCACGGCGCCGAGGCGGGGCTGTTCTCGGCGCGCGCGAGCTACATCGCGGGCTTTGCCGGCGCCGCCAATGTGCTGGCCGGCGAGCGCTACGGCATTCCGGTCGTGGGCACCATGGCGCATTCCTACGTGCAGGTGCACGACAACGAGCAACAAGCCTTCGAAGACTTCGCGCGCGCGCGACCCGAGGGCGTCGTCCTGTTGATCGACACCTACGACACCGAAGCGGGCGCGCGTAAAGTGGTCGAGCTTTATCCCAAGCTAAAGAAAGACGGCATCCTGATCCGCGGCGTGCGCATCGACTCAGGCGATCTCATTGCCATGTCACGCAAGGTGCGGCGCATCTTCGACGAAGGCGGACTGAACGACGTCATCATTCTGGTGAGCGGCGGCGTCAACGAGGACGTGTTGCAAACGATGACGAAAGAGAAGGCGCCGATCGACGGCTATGGCATCGGCGTCAGCCTGGACGTGTCGACCGACGCGCCGGCGCTCGACTGCGCCTACAAGCTGCAGGAATATGCCGGCTTCCCACGCCGCAAGCTGTCGGAAGGCAAGGCCACATGGCCCGGCCGCAAGCAGGTGTGGCGCGTCTACGATACAGACGGGCGCATGCGCGGCGATATCCTGTCGGTGGAAACCGATAAGCATCCGGGCGAGACCCTGATCGAACCAATCATGCGCGGCGGCAAGCGCATTGGCCCTGCCCCGACGCTGGCGCAGATTCGCGAACGCGCGGCGGCCGAGCTTAAGCGATTGCCGGAGCCGCTTCGCCGGCTCGAGGACTTCAACTATCCCGTGACGATTTCCGAGGCGCTGCATGCGCTGGCGGCCGAAGCCGACCGGCACAATTTGGGGCGTTAGGCTATTTTGCCCGCGGCGCTTCCTTACTGATGCGCTCACCGTAAGTTTTCGGATCGAGCCCGCAGATGCCGAAGCGCGGCAGATAGCCCATCAGGAAGTCGTTGACGCCGAGCCGGTGCAACCCTGCCACGTCGCCCGCCAGCAGCAATCTGCGCTCCTCTTCGGTGATATCGCATTTCTTCAACGCCTCGGCGGGATTGTCCTTCATCGCCGCCCGGAAGGCGTGGTCGCGCAGCAGTTCGCGCAAGAGATAGTTCACGTCGTAGATCGACATCGTCAGCTCCACACGGCGTAGGCGTGGCCGTTCGCCATTTGCGGGGTGATCGACTTGGCCGGCTTGGCGCCGATGGTGCCGAGCATGGCAATCCAGTTGAGCAGTTCGCCGGCGACATTGCCGGCGGCCTGAAATTTTTCCGGGGTCGATTCCGCGATCAGCGTTTCGACGTCGCCCTTTTCCATGAGCCCACAGACGCGCGTCACCCAATTGGGGTCCGGCACGCCGTCGCCGAAGCCGATCCGCAGCCGCGGACCCCAGACCTCGAGTGAAATGCTGCCGCTACCCATGGTCACGACGCGCAAGTTTTCCGGGAAGCTTTCGATGGCGCGGCGGACGGCGCGCCCGAGCTCATGGCAGCGGCGCGCCGACGGCAGCGGCGGCACGTGGCCGCTGATCCAGAACGGGATCACCGGAATCTGCATCTGCGGCGTGATAAAATGCAGCGGCACGATCACCGAATGATCGACGGCGAACTTCTGGCTGACCGCCGGATCGAAGCCGGCCGCGACGCAAGCCTGCTGCACATGAGCGGCCAGCGCAGGATGCGACTTGATCGCATAGGGCGGCGTCGCGCGCACCTCATCGCAGGCCCCGGTGAATGCGTCGGTCACGCCGATGGCGAAGATCGGCAGATTGTCGAAGAAGAACGTGTTGAGATGGTCGGTATCGAACATCAGCAGCACGTCGGGCTTGAGCGCTTCCAGGTCGGCGCGCAGCGCAGCGAAGTAACGGGCGGTCTCGCAGTCCGGCCCATCGCGCTCGACGAAGAATGGAAAAAACGGCGTATGCGGCACGCCGAGCGCGCCCACGATCTCGGCCACGTCGCCCCTCCCTCGTTCTGGCCGGCCCGTCTTCCGGGGCCTTATCAGGCCGCGCTTCCGGCCTTGTTCCAGCCGCGCGCGGCCTCGCCGTAGACCTCGTGGCCGGCGGGCGTCACCACCGCGGTGTCCTCGAGCTTGATGAAACCGCGCGTTGGATGCTTGAGCGTGGTCTCCACCGACACCACCATGCCCGCTTCCAGCGGAAGCCCGGCATCGTCGGCCGGATAGGGCACCGGCCCCTTATCGGTAAGGCGCGGCGCCTCGTGGCTGACCATGCCCATGCCATGCGCGAGGAATTCCATGTTGTTGTGGTGCTTCGACTTCTGCACCAGCGGCATGGCAGCGCCATAAATTTCACTGCCCATGGCGCCCGGGCGCATCGCCTTGAAGGCTGCGTGCTGGATGCCGTCGATCTCCGCCAGCAGGTCCTCCAGCTCGGCGTCCGGCTCACCCTGGATCGCCATGCGGCAGACGTCGCCGATATAGCCGTGGTAGTTGCCGCCGGAATCGAGCGACATGATCTCGCCCGCCTGCCATTTCTGGTCGGAGGGCGCGCGATTGAAGCTGGTGCCGCAAGAGATCAGGCAATATTCGAAATTGAGCCCGCGCAGGGTTTCCTCTTTGCGTAGCGTCTCGACCACTTCGGCCTTGGTCGAGCCCGGCGCGCTCTTGGCGATGGTTGCCAGCATCGCCTCGATCACCGCTTCCGAGGCGACTTTCAGCATTTTCAATTCGTCTGGCGATTTCACCAGGCGCTGGCGCTCCATGACATAGAGCGCGTCGACCCAGTCGGCGTCGGGAAACGCCGCGCGCAAGACTTTCGAGGAATCGTAAGGCAGGAAGCCAAACTCGGTGGCGATGCGCTTCGGCTTGAGGCCCGCCTTCTTCATATGATCGACCGCCTTCTGCATGGCGTCGACCGAGCCGTTCGACGAGGTATCCGTGACCGGCGTCCACAGCGGCTTGGCCTGGTGCTGAAAGCCTTCCAGGCGATGGCCGACATAAGCCGCCTTCTCCGGCGCGCCGTTTGGATAAACGAAGACAGGCAGGTAGCGGGTGACGCCGGTAGCATCCATGACGTCGAAGAAATTGGCGCGGTGGCCTCCGAGCAGGTACTGCGCATTGTGCTTGGAGGTGGCGAGCACCACGTCGATGCCAGCTTCGTCCATCAACCGGTCGAGACGGGCGTGATCGAACGGAATCGCGAGGCCTTTGGCGGCAGAAGCGTCGACGTTCATGGCGCGTGGCTCCGGCTGGCGCGTTTATTCCTCGAAACAGCCTAAGACCAGAGTTCACGGCTCGCAAGCCGGGCGCCCGCGGCCAGCGCCTCCAGTTTCGCCCATTGAATCGAGGGATGCACGCGGCGATAGAACGGTCCTTGCGCGAAGCCGCAATCGGTACCGCCGATGACGTTCTCGCGCCCAAGCACGCGCGCCAGCCGCACGATGCGTTCGGCCACCAGCTCGGGATGCTCGACTACATTGGTGACGTGGCTGATCACGCCCGGGATGAGAATCTGGCCGGGCCCGAGCTTCACGGACTTCCACACCTGCCATTCGTGCTCGTGGCGCGGATTGGCACCCTCGATGACGAAGGCGCCGACCTTGGCCTTCAACACCACGTCGACGATATCCTTCAGCGGCACGTCGCTCACATGCGGTCCCGGCCAGCTGCCCCAGCAAATGTGATAGCGGATGCGCTCGGCCGGCAGGCCCGCGATGGCGTGGTTCATGATCTCGATCTGTGTTTCCAGCCAGCGCTTGTAGTCGGCAAAGCTCGCCGGCGGCACCATGCGATCGTAGGTGACGGCGCTGCGGGCATCGTCGAGCTGGAGCAGGAAGCCGGCATCGATGATCGTCCTGTATTCGGTGCGCATGGCAGCGGCGATCGCGACCTGCAAGTCTTCGTCGCTTTTGTAGTATTCGTTCTTGCGGTCGGGGATCACGCTTGCGGGCGCCGCCACCGGCAGGAAGGCTTCTTCGGTTTTTGCGGCCTTGAGCGCGGCTTTGAAGTTGTCGATGTCGCGCTGCAATTCGCCCTGCCCGGTATATTGGATCGGCGCGACGCAGATGGCTTCGGTCGTGGTGGCAACCGCCTCGCGCGCGTCGAGCTCGGCATAAAACTCGGCAAAGCGGCTGCGGTCGGCGCCGCGCTTGAATGGATTGGCGGCGTCTGACGCGATCGGCCGCCGCTCGAAGCCGCTTAGACGTTCCAGCGCGTATTGCGCCCAGCTGATCGACTTGCCGAACTCACCGTCGCTCACCACGTCGATGCCCGCCTGCGCCTGTTGCTGCACCAGCTCGGCGACGGAGCCGCTCAGGCACGTCTGATAGGCCTGCGTGTCGTAGGGCTTGCCGGCCTGCTTCAAGCGCAGGAACTCCTGCAAGGCGGCGGGGCGGATCAGGCTGCCGACATGGGTGGTGAGAACGCGGGTTTCGCTGCGCTTCATACGACCGGCTCTATGCCCGCGCGCCGCGGCAAAGGCAATGCATCGTGAAATGCGCGCAGTGGGCAGCGCCCCAATACGCTACGCCTTCACCACGCCGATGAGTTGGTCGAGTTTGGCGGGATCGTTGCGAAGCGTCTCGCTGTCGCCGTCATAGACGATCTGGCCGCGGTCCATCACCACCGCGCGCGGCGCGATGTCAAGCGCCAGCCGCGAGTTCTGTTCCACCAGGATCATCGAAAAGCCGCCGGCTTGCGTGAGCTGCTTCACCGCGCGCGCCAGTTCTTCCACGATCACCGGCGCCAAGCCCTCCGACGGCTCGTCCATCAGCAACAGCGACGGATTGCCGATCAGCGCGCGGCCGATCGCCAGCATCTGCTGCTCGCCGCCCGATAGCTGATTGCCGCGGTTTTCGGCGCGCTCGGCGAGCCGCGGGAACAATTCGTACACGGTCTGCAGGGTCCACGGGCCCGGGCGCGCCGCCACTTCGAGGTTTTCGCGCAGGGTGAGCGACGGAAAGATCTCGCGCTCCTGCGGCACGTAGCCGAGACCCGCCGCCACGCGGCGGTAGGTCGCGAGCGTGGAGATGTCCTTGCCATGAAGGACCACGTGCCCGCCGTGCAGCGTGGTGTGGCCCATGATGGTGGCGAGCAAGGTGGACTTGCCGACGCCGTTGCGGCCGATGATCGACAGCGTCTCGCCGACGCCGAGCGCGAGTGAAATATCCTCCAGCGCGACGGTCTCGCCGTAGCCGGCGTGCACATGATCGAGTTCGAACGCGCGTTCAGCCATGGCGGGCCACCTTGTGGCGTTCCTGGCCGAGATAGACCGCGCGCACCTGTTCGTTGTGCATGATCTCGTCGGGCGTGCCTTCGGTGAACACGGTGCCCTGCACCATCACGGTGATCTGCTTGGCGAAACGGAACACCACGTCCATGTCGTGCTCGATGATCAGGATGGCGATCTCGGGATCGAGCCCCGCCACTACGTCGAGGATGAGATGGCTCTCGGAGGACGGCACGCCCGCCGCCGGCTCATCGAGCAGCAACACGCGCGGCCGCTGCGCCAGCGCGATGGCGATCTCCACCAGCCGCTGGCGGCCGTAAGGCAGTTCGCGCACCAGCTTGAGCGCGTCGTCGGCGATGCGCAGCGATTCCAGGTGATCGAGCGCCTCGTCGATCACCGAACGCTTGGCGCCGGCCGAGCGCCACATGTTATTGCAGTTCCCATCGCGCTCGCCGATGGTCATCGCGAGGTTTTCCAGCACGGAAAGCCCGCGGAACAACTGGTTGATCTGGAAGGTGCGCGCGAGCCCCCGCCGTGCCCGCTCGGCCTGACTGGTCGTGGTGATGTCATCGCCGTCGAGCAGCACGCGGCCGGCCGACGGCCGCAACACGCCGGTGATGAGGTTGACCAGCGTGGTCTTGCCGGCGCCGTTGGGGCCGATGAGCGCGCGGCGCGCGCCCCGCTCCAAGGTGAGATTGACGTCGCGCGTCACGTGCAGCGCGCCGAAACTGCGGTTGAGCCGTTCCACGTCCAGCGCTGCGGCGGTCACGGCTGCTTCCTCTTGCTCAAATAGGCACCGGCGTCCTCGACCAGGCCGAGCAGGCCGCGTCGCGCGAACAGCACCACCAGCACCAGCAGCAGGCCAATGCCGAACTGCCAGAAGGTGGGCGAAAGCTTCGAGAAATAATCCTCCAACACCATGTAAACCGTTGCGCCAATGAAGGCGCCATATAGCCGTCCGGTGCCGCCGACGATCAGCATCACCATCACCTTGGCGGAACTATCGAAGTCGAACACCGTCAGCGTGACGTAGGCGTTGGTCTGGGTGAACAGCCCGCCGGCCACGCCCGCGATCGCCGCCGAGACGGCATAGACCGTCACCAGCCGGCGGTGCACCGGCGAGCCGATGGCGTGCATTCGGCGCACGTTCTCGCGGATTCCGGTCAGCGCCTGCCCGAACGGCGAATAGACGATGCGGCGCACGAAATAGAACACGACTGCCAGCGCCACGAGCGCGTAAAGATAGTTGGTGTGGCCGTAGAGGTCGTAGTCGAACAGGCCGAGCACGGGATCGAAGGTCAGGCCTGGCAAACCGTCATAGCCGCCGGTGATATCGGAGCGGAGATTGCCCGACTCCTGCAGCGTGGCGGCGAAGGCGATGGTCAACATCAGCAGCGTCAGACCGCGGTACCGCAAGATGAACCAACCGACGACGGCGCCGACGAGTCCCGCCACCAGACCGCCGGCGATGATGCCGCTGATCGGTTCGCTCCAACCGAGCCGCAAAGTCGCGAGTGCGACGGTATAGGCACCGATGCCGAAAAAGGCGGCATGACCGAGCGTGACGATGCCGGCGTAGCCCAGGATCAGATCGAGCGAGAACGCGAACATGATCATCACCAGCACCTGGCTGCCGAAGGTCATGCGATCGGGAAAAACGAAATAGCAGGCGATCGCGATCAGCCATGGCACCGCCTCCGGCCAACGGTAGTAGTGGCGGCTGATGAGGAATTCGGCCGCGCGCGCGCGCGCCTGCTCGCGCGTGGGCTCGCCCGTCAATGTCTCACTCGCGGCCATAAAAACCCGCCGGCTTGATCAGAAGCACAACCACGGTGATGGCGTAGATGAATAGATTGCCCGCCACTGGAAAGGCGTATTTGCCGCCGGTATCGATGATGCCGATGACCAGCGCGGCGAGCAGCGTGCCTTTCAAGCTGCCGAGGCCGCCGACCGCCACCACGATCAGGAACAGCACCAGGTAAAGGACCGCAAAGCTGGGCGTGAGGCCGAACAGCTGAATCGCCAGCGCGCCGCCGAGCGCGGCCAAGCCTGAACCGACCGCGAAAGTGAGCGTAAACAGGCGGTCGACATTGATGCCGACCGATTCCGCCATACGCCGGTTGTCGACGGCGGCGCGGATCTTGGCCCCGATATTGGTCTTCTCGAAGGCGTACCAAAGCACGGCAATCAGCACGACGCCGAGCACGACCAGGAAGGCGCGGTAGCTCGGGAATGCGCGGAAGCCGAGATTAACATCGCCCTCCAGCCAATCCGGCAGCGGCACCGATTTCGGGATCGGCCCGTAGAAATAGGTGAAGGTGGCGATCGACATGAACGCCAGGCCGATGGTGAGCAGGACCTGCTCGAGATCGGTGGATTTATAGAGCCGGCGGTAGAGATAGCGTTCGAACGGCATGCTGATGACGCCGACCGCGACCGAGGCGATAACCAGCGAGGGCACGAAGGCAACGCCCAGCGAGCGCGTGAGCGTGACGACGAAAAAACCGCCGCACATGGCAAACGCGCCATGCGCCAGGTTCACGAACCCCATCAACCCCATCGTCACCGACAGGCCGACGGAAGTAATGAACAGGAACATGGCGTAGGCCAAGCCGTCGAACAGGATGCTGACGGCTATGTTGGCGATATGCGGCACGGGCCCCAACCCCCTCAGATCGCGAAAACGCCGCCGCGCCCTTATGCGCGGCGGCGCTGTTCGCTGTCAAACGCTCAAGCGATCACTTGCAGCGGCCGACCTTGAGGATCTTGCACTCGTCCTTGACGGCCTTGGTGGTCGCAAGAATTTTCTCGCCGAGCTTGCCATTCGGCTTGCGATAGACCTCCATGGCATGTTCGTCCTCGACGATGTCGCGCGTCTTGGGATCGATCATCACGTGTCCGCGCGGACCGTTGGTCGACCACCCCTTGAGCGCCGCAACGACTTTCAAGGGATCGGACAGATTGCCGTTGAGCTTCTTGATGGTATCGAAGATGGCATGCATGGTGTCCCAGCCCGCCGCCGACATGAAGTCGGGATACGAGTTGGCGCCGTAGGTCTTGTGCCACTCGGCCTTGAAGGCCTCATTGGCGGCGTTGTCGAGATCGACCGCATAGTGGCCCATCACGATGGTGCCGATGGCGGCATCGCCCATGTCCTGCAGTTTGTTGTCGGGGATCAGGTCCATCGGGCCGATCAGCTTGACACCGGCCTTGCGCAGGCCGACCTCGCCATAAGCCTTCATGAGGCCGGTCGCATGCGCGCCGGAGGGGATGAAGGCATACAGACAGTTGGGATGCGCATCCTTGACGCGCTGCATGAACGGCGTGAAGTCAGGCACCTGGTTTGGCGGCCCCATCGGGATCGACAGCGTCACCTTGCCGCCGGCCTTCTCGAAGGCGGTCTTGAAGGCCAGCACCGAATCCTTGCCGGGCGGAAAGTCGGTATAGGCCACCGCCGCGGTCTTGCAGCCGATCTTGTTGTAGGCATAGGCGCCCATCGGAAAGGCCGGGTGCCACATGCTGAACGACAGCCGCACATAATACGGCGACAGATTGGTGATCCAGGCAGTGCCGGCGTTGGCGATCACCATCGGCACTTTGGCCTTGTTGATCACAGACGCCAGCGCGATCGCCGACGGCGAAAACACGAAGCCGGTGAGGATCGGCACCTTGTCGTTGGTGATCAATTCGGTGGTGACGGTCTTGGCCACCGCTCCGGTCGGCGGGCCCTCGTCGCGCTTGATGATCTGGACCGTGTGCGGCGCGAGATCCTTGGCGTGTAGCTTGACGTAGAGATCGAACGCCTTGTCGATCTGGTGACCGAGGTCGGCGTTGGGGCCGCTGAACGGCAGCACCACGCCGATCTTGACGTTCGCGGCCTGCGCGCCGCCGCCCACCGTCAGGGCCAGGGCAGCAAGCCCCAACCAGCGGAAAATCCTCATTTCGTCCTCCCCTATTTCATTGAATTAGTTTGGAATCCCACTATGAATTAGTTTGGAACCCCACTAATTGACGGGCCGGCATTCTGGCCCACCCGAGGTAAACTGGACTAATTCGGCGCCCTTGGTCAATCGCCGCGTGGCAGCACGTCACGCCCAGCCGGACGCCCCAAAGCGCGCAGGCATGGCGCCGGCTATGCCGGCATCAATGTTCTGAGGCGAGAGAAAACCGGGCCGGCCGACCAATCAGGCGACGGCGCTCTTGGTCGCGATGGTGGCAACCGATTCCGCGGAGGTCGCAGGCGCGTCGGGCCTGCGCTCAACGACCATGTCGAGCGATGCAACCTCGACGCGGTTGCGCCCATGTTCCTTGGCGAAGTAGAGCGCCTGGTCGGATTGCGCCAGCAGGTCCACCACGTCGAGCGAAGCCTCCTGACAATAGGCCAGTCCTATGCTCACGGTCGCGCCGACCGTACGACCGTCGACCTCATTGGCGGCGTTGGCGAAGCTCTCGCGAATGCGCTCGGCCACCGCCAGCGCCTTATCGCGGCTGGTGTCATGCAGCACGGCGGCAAACTCCTCGCCGCCGAGGCGACCGAGCAGATCGGAAGAGCGCACCGACTTGCGCGCGGTGGCGCTGAAGATTTCCAGCACGCGATCGCCCAGCGCATGACCGAAGCGATCATTGATCGACTTGAAATGATCGAGATCGACGAGCAGCACGGCGGTCGGCCGCGGATTGCCGCTATGGCGCTTGGCCAGCTGGGTGGCGTCCTGCAGGAACGAACGGCGGTTGGCGATGCCGGTCAGCGGATCGACCAAAGCAGCGGTGCGGTGGCGCAACTCGGTCCGTTCCTTCGCCATCGCCAGCAGGATGAAAGCGATCGAGATCGTGAACAGCAGCGCTTCGAAACTGAGCACGGTCAACCACACGCTGCCGAACATCTTGTTGTTCGGCGCCCACGGCAGCAGAACTGCCAGCGGCGTGCGCAGCAGAAACAACGCGCCGTGCGCGAACAGCAGGAAGATCGCCGGCCAGCGCGACACCAATTGCTCGCTGCGCCCGCGCCAGAATTCGTAGGCCGTGAGCCAGGTATAGGCGGTCACGATGCCGGCGGCGATGAGCGCGCGGGTCTGGATCGCTTCCGTCAGGACCGGCAGGCGGCAGATCAACAGCCAAAGCACGGCGCCGGTGACCAGGTAGACGGGCTCGACCGGGCGCCCGTCAAAGACGCGTGCGCCGGTCCAGGTCACCGCGAATGAGGTGAACAGCAAGACATTGGCGAGATCGATGGAGATCAAGTCCGGGGCCGAGCCGTAGGTGCCGAACAGCACCACCGAGGCGGCGCGGATCAAATGGGCAAAGCCCCACCAGCAGACGCCGTGGATCGCGGTGTTTTGTGCCCAGGCGAACAGCAACAGCAAGCCGAGGATGACCTCGACATAGATCGTCACCATGAAAAGGGTGTTGACGTCGAGCATCATCGATTGTGTGCACCCAACCGGGGTCAGTTCTTTTTGCACCCCAAAACCCACGAATAGGCCCGGCCCGCAAAGAAGTGGTGAATGTGCGGAGCTGGCACGGCTTGAAGCGCCACTATGGTTTCGAGAAACTTGCCGCCCTGATCGGTAGTTGAATCGCCTGTCTCATAAGCGGACAGGTGGCGGGGCCCCGGCCGGCCACGACGCGGTCTTGTGGCATAAACGGCGGTCCACTAGGGTCGGGCGTCCCCAAGAACGCACGGAACCGGGCATGCAGATCAGCGACGGCACTGTTGACGCCATCGGCCATACGCCGCTGATCAAATTGCAGCGGGCCTCACAGGCCACCGGCTGCACCATTCTGGGCAAGGCCGAATTCATGAATCCGGGCGGCTCGGTGAAGGACCGCGCCGGCCGCCAGATGATCCTGGAGGCCGAGAAGCGCGGGGAGTTGCGCCCCGGCGGCCTGGTGGTCGAGTCAACCGCCGGCAACACCGGCATCGGCCTGGCGCTGGTCGCCAATGAGCGCGGCTATCGCACCATCATCGTCATCCCGGAGACGCAGAGCCAGGAAAAGAAGGACATGCTGCGGCTGTGCGGCGCCGAGCTGGTCGAGGTACCGGCCGTCGGCTACGCCAATCCCAACAATTATCAGCATGTCGGCCGTCGGCTCGCCGAGGAATTGAAGGCGGGCGAAAAGCACGGCGTCATCTTCGCCGATCAGTGGAACAATCTCGACAATCCGAAGGCGCACTATACCTCGACCGGCCCCGAGGTCTGGGAGGACACCGGCGGCAAGATCGACGGCTTCATTTGCGCCATCGGCACCGGCGGCACGCTCGCCGGCGCGTCGAATTTACTGCGCGAGAAGAAAAAAGACATCGTGATCGGCGTTGCCGACCCGCGCGGCGGCGGCATGTACAACCTGTTCACGCAAGGCGAAGCCAAAGCCACCGAAGGCGGCTCGGTCACCGAAGGCATCGGGCTCGGCCGCGTGACACCGATTGTCGAGCAGATAAAAGCCGACAAGGCCTATCTCATCGAAGACGCGGAAGCGGTGCCGATCGTGTTCGACCTCATCGAGCATGAAGGGCTCTGTCTCGGTGGCTCGTCCGGCATCAATGTCGCCGGCGCCATGCGGCTCGCCAAGGATCTCGGTCCTGGCCACACCATCGTGACCATCCTGTGCGACGGCGGCGCGCGCTATCAGTCGAAGCTGTTCAATCCGGAATTCCTTCGCTCCAAGAATTTACCGGTACCGGCCTGGCTGGACCGCAAGTCGAAGATCAAACCGCCGTTCGTGAAGACCTGAGAGCGCATGAGCGTTCGCAATGAAACAAGCCATGCCGACCGAATGCCTGTTTCGCGACGATTCCTATCTGAAGCAATGTGACGCACACGTGCTCGCCATTACCGAGCGCGGCGGCATCGTGCTCGACCGCACCGTGTTCTACGCCACCTCTGGCGGCCAGCCGGGCGATTCCGGCACGCTCACCACGGCCGACAGCGCCAACATTCCGATCGCGACCGCGGTCTATACCGACGCTGCCAAGAGCGAGATCGCGCATGTGCCGGCGGATGGCGTATCCCCTGCCCTCAAAGTCGGCGACGCCGTCACTGCCGCGGTCGACTGGGACCAGCGCTACGCCCGCATGCGCATGCATACCGCGCTGCATCTGTTGTCGGCGGCGCTGCCCTACGCGGTGACCGGCGGCTCGGTCGGCGCCAGCGAAAGCCGGCTCGATTTCGACATCCCGGAGGCCGGCCTCGACAAGGACGCCATCACCGCGAAGGTGAACGAGATGATCGCAGCCAATGCCACGGTCACCAGCCGCTGGATCACCGACGCCGAGCTCGAGGCCAATCCCGGCCTGGTCAAGACCATGTCGGTGAAGCCGCCCATGGGCACCGGCCGCGTGCGGCTGATCGAGATTGCCGGGCTCGACCTGCAACCCTGCGGCGGCACCCATGTGCGCGCAACGGCCGAGATCGGCGCGGTGCGCGTCACGCAGATCGAAAAGAAGGGCAAGCAGAACCGGCGCGTGCGGCTGGCCTTTGCGGGCGCCTGATTTTTTTTCCGAAAACCTTTACCCATCCCCGATCAAGCCGAGGACATGTTTTTCGGGATCACGCGCTGATCTAGTCATTGCGCGGGCGGAACGTTTGGGTGATGGTTCGCACTGACTGACACGTAAGTGAACGGCCGGACCCATGACCAAAACCACTCCCGCAAGCCGCTGGCTCAAATCCACCGAATGGCTGGCCGACAATCTCGGCAAGCCGGGTATCGTCGTCGTCGACGCCTCCTATTATCTGCCCAACCAG
>Ga0315540_10001376_pt1 | contig 13898 bp, 13 predicted proteins | sample SalMarSW160110MG_FD_203677 | JGI IMG/M metagenome (GOLD analysis project Ga0315540, IMG submission 203677) | Salt marsh sediment microbial communities from the Plum Island Ecosystem LTER, Massachusetts, United States - Salt Marsh Sediment SW1601-10 ... | reverse complement strand
GACCTATCTCGTTGGTCCTGATCACCTGATGCGCAGCCAATCACGTTTCATCTCGACGCCGACCTTGCTCGAAACCAAGGTCGACAACGCTTCGGTGCGCGACGGCGAGGCGGGTAAGAGCGGCGCGCACATCGTCGCCGACTATCGCGGCATCCCGGTTCTTTCGGTCTACGCGCCCGTCGACTTCGGCGGACAGCCCTTCGTCCTTCTCGCCGAGATCGACGAGGCCGAGGTGCTGGCCGAGACCAAGCCTTGGCTCGTCTATGCCGCTGCGGCGGTCTCGGGGTTCGCCGCCATGCTGATCGTGTTGCTGCTGTTCCGCATTTTCGCGCCGGTGCGTCGCGAGCCGCGCGCGCAGCATGCGAGTTGAGCGCAAGAGCCGGCTCCCTCAGGGCACGAGCACCACCCGGAAACGCGCGCCGCCGCTCATCATACGGTCATAGGCTTCAGGCGCCTTGTCGAGCGGATAGGTCTCTATCATCGGCTGGACGCCAGTGAGCGAGCTGAAGCGCATCGTGTCTTCGGAGTCTGACGCTGTTCCCGAAGGCCAGCCCGCGACCGAGCGGCGTCCGCTGATGAGCTGAAGCGGCGAAACCTCGATGGGCTCGGGTGAGACGCCGATCACCAGCAGCTTGCCGTCGATACCAAGACCCTCGATCAGGGGCGTCATCGCCTTGGCGGTCGTCACCGTCGCCAGAATCACTTTGGCGCCACCGAGTTCCGCTAACGCCTTGGCAGCATCTTCGGCCTGGCTATCGATATAACGGTGGGCGCCGAGTGAGAGCGCGAGGTTCGCCTTGTCGGGCCCGCGGGCGATGGCGACCGTGTGAAATCCCATCTTCGCGGCGAATTGAACGCCGAGATGGCCGAGACCGCCGATACCGAGGATCGCCACCACATCGCCCGGCTGCGCGCCGGAGTGCCTTAGCGAATTGTAGGTGGTAATGCCGGCGCAAAGCAGCGGCGCGGCCTCGACCGCATCGAGATCGTCGGGAATGGCCGCCAGCGCCTCGTGCGGCGCCACCATGTAGTCGGCATAGCCGCCGTCATAAGCGATCCCCGGAACTTGGCCTTTGACGCAAGTAATGAAATCGCCGCGCCGGCAATTGACGCAGACCCCGCAATGACCGCCATGCCAGCCGACGCCGACGCGCTGGCCGACTTGCCACTCGGTGACGCCGTCGCCGATCGCGTCAACACGACCCGCGATCTCGTGACCGGGCACGCGGGGGTAGCTGATGCCGGGGAAGTGTCCCTCGACGGTGAAGGAGTCGCTGTGACAGATGCCGCAAGCGTCGACTTTGATGCGCACCTCGCCGGAGCCCGGTTCGGGCATCTCGCGCTCGACTAGTTTTAGGCCTGCGCCTGGTTCACGAACCTCGGCAACACGCATGGGGCTTAACTCCTCTTGATCGACGCTAGCCGAAAATATGACTGCCGATAATGCCGTTGAAGATCGACTGCACCGCGATGGCCGCGAGCAGCACACCAAAAACGCGGACGATGACCTTTCGTGAAGTAAGCCCCATCAAATGATGAACCTCTTGTGCGAGCAGCAGAAAGGCCAGGGTGACCAGCATCACCGCAAGGATGGCGAGGACGACGGCGGCAAGGAGCTTAGGATCGCCCTTCGTGCCCGCGGCAAGAACGATCGCCGAGGTCATGGCGCCGGGCCCTGCCAGGAGCGGTGTCGCCATGGGAAACACGGTGATCTCGGCATGATGCTCGGCTTTGCTCTCAGCCTCCTCGCTCTCCTTCGCCGACAGCTTGGCTGGTGAGGGGCGGCTCGACAGCGTCATATCCAGCGCGATGACCAGGAGGATGATGCCGCCGGCGACCTGGAGCGCTGGCAACGATACGCCGAGCTGGGTCAGGATCGGCTGGCCGAACAGCGCGAAGACGAGCACGATCAGCGTGGCGATGGCCACCGCCTTGAGCGAGATTGCGCGGCGCTCGGCCCGCGTGGCGTTCGGCGTCAGCGTCGCGAGCAGCACCGCGGAATCGATCGGCCCGATCACCGCGAAGAAGGTGGTAAAGGCCGTGAGCGCGGTTTCGAGCATGGAGCGTGGCCGGGGAGCGCGTAGAGAAAGAGGACGGTCTTAGCACTTTTCGTGGGCCCTGACGAACCGCGCCAGGGCGCTCGAAACGAGGCCTCAATGCTGGAACGCCCTTCGCTCCCATGCCACACTGGAAGCGGCGAAACGGGGTTGCGGATTGAGGCGATCTTGCCATGGCTGAATTGTCAGAGCGGCACGAAGTCAGGCTCCGCGGTAAGGACAAGACCATCACCTTCATCGCCGATTCCGACGATGGCCGCCTTGTCATTCGCCAGGAGGACGATGGCAAGAAGGCGAAGGACGTTTGCGCCATCACCTTGTCGGACCCTGACGAACTCAGAGGGTTTTTCAAGGGCCTGAGACGCATGATGGCCGCGCTCGGTGTTTCGGTCGAGCCCGGGGGGGCGCTGCCGCCAAAGCCGAAGGCGATTCCCGCGCCGAAGCGCAATGACGTTGCGCCGAGGCGTGACGACACGACGCCGGAGCGGGAGGCTATCATCGCCGAGGCCCGGCAACGGAATGCCCAAGCCTTCGCGCCCTGGACCGACGAGGAAGAGCAGGACGTGCGCCGACTTTACGAGGCGGGCAAGACGATCGAGGCCATCGCCCGCATGCAAAAGCGCTCCCCGCGCGCCATCGAGTTGCGCTTGCAGCGGCTTGGGCTCTTGCCTCACTCTTAGGCTCTCGCGGCGGCCAACGCTTAAATCTTAGGCGGCAAGGGGCGTTGCCCATTCCGGCGGCATGAGCTTAAGATCATCCAGCGAAACGAGTAATGAGCGCGACCGCGGCAGGACCAGGGTTGCTCAACCGAACCGGACAGGCCGATTTGCCGAGGACTGAGAAAGTTGATGTGCAGGTGCGCGACGAGCCACCGGCACCGTCCCGCAGATTTTTCGATGAGATGCGTGGCCCCGATGGCCAGGTACGGCCGGCCTATGCCGACTTTGCCCGGCTCCTCGATAATCTGTCCATGGAGTCCCTGGTCACCAAGCAGAAGGCTGCCGAGGAGATTTTCCGCCGCCTCGGCATTACCTTTGCCGTCTATGGCGAAGGCGGCTCGACCGAGCGGCTGATCCCCTTTGATCTCATTCCCCGCATCATCGACCGCAGCGAATGGGACCTCGTCGAGAGGGGCTGCATCCAGCGGGTGAAGGCGATCAACACCTTTCTCTACGACATCTATCACGATCAGGAGATCATCAGGGCGGGCCTGGTGCCGCCAGAGTTCGTGCTCATGAATCCCGCCTACCGCCCGGAGATGCATGGCATCGAGCCGCCGAACCGCGTCTATGCCCATATTGCCGGCATCGACCTGATCCGCACCGGCGAGCGCGATTTCTTTGTGCTTGAGGATAATGTGCGCACGCCGTCCGGCGTGTCCTATCTGCTCGAGAACCGCGAAATCATGATGCGGCTGTTCCCCGAGGCCTTCGACACCCAAGGTGTCTCCCCGGTCGGCAACTATTCCGAGCGGCTGTTGGAGAATTTGCGCGCGGTGGCGCCTGGCGGGGCCGAAGATCCTGTAGTCGTGCTGTTGACGCCGGGCCGTTATAACAGCGCCTATTTCGAGCACGTGTTCCTCGCCGACCAGATGGGCATCGAGCTGGTGGAGGGCGGTGACCTGTTCGTGCGCGACGGCCATGTCTGGGCACGGACCACCGAAGGTCCGGTCAAGGTCGACGTGATATACCGGCGGGTCGACGATGCCTTCATGGATCCGCTTGCCTTCGACGCGAACTCGATGCTCGGCGTGCCGGGGCTGCTTTCCGTGGTGCGCTCGGGCAGGGTGGCGCTCGCCAATGCGCTCGGCACTGGCGTTGCCGACGACAAGGCCATGTATTGCTATGTGCCACGCATGATCGAGTTCTATCTCGGTGAGCACGCCATCCTGAACAATGTCCACACCTATATGCTCCGCGACCCGAAGCAGTGTCAGCATGTGCTCAACAATCTGCACCACCTGGTGGTCAAGGAGGTGCAGGGATCAGGCGGCTACGGCATGCTGATCGGCCCGGCCTCGACCGCTGCGGAGCGTGAAGCCTATAAAGCGCGCGTGCTGCAGAATCCCGCCAACTACATCGCCCAGCCGACCCTCGCGCTGTCCACCGCTCCGACCCTAGTCGATGGCCAGATCGTGCCGCGCCACGTCGATCTCCGCCCCTTCGTGCTCTCCGGCAAGGAGACCAGCCTGATCGCCGGCGGCCTCACCCGCGTCGCTCTGGTCAAGGATTCGCTCGTGGTCAATTCGAGCCAAGGCGGCGGCACCAAGGATACTTGGGTTCTGGAGCGGCCCTCATGCTGAGCCGGAGCGCCGAGAATCTGTTCTGGATGGCGCGCAACATGGAGCGCACCGAAAACACCGCGCGCATGCTCGATGTCAGCTTTCGCATGTCGCTGCTGCCGTCCAGCATCGACAAGGAGGCGCTCCATTTCGAGCCCATCCTCGCCATCGCACCGGGCTCGGGACGTTTCCACGACCTCTATGACGAGCTCAATCACGAGACCATCGTCCGCTATGTCGCGCTCGAGCCCGAGAATGGCGGCAGTATCTGGTCGCTGATCCGCCAAGCGCGGGAGAACGCCCGCGCCCAGCGCTCCTCAATCTCAAGTGAGGCATGGGAGAGCCTCAACTCCACTTGGCTCGAGGTCCAGAATCTCGACGTCCAGGGGCTGAAGCGCTGGGGGTATCGCGACTTCTTCGACTGGGTGAAGGAGCGCTCGCATTTGTTCCGCGGCGTCGTATTTGGCACCATGCTCCATGACGACGCCTTTCGCTTCATCAGGGTCGGCACCTTCATCGAGCGCGCCGACAATACGGCGCGCATTCTCGACGTGAAATATCACGTGCTGTTGCCGGACGGCGAGCAGGTCGGCGGCTTCGTCGACTATTACCAATGGGGAGCGCTGCTACGCTCGGTCGGTGCCTTCCGCGCCTACCGCAAAGTCTATCACGATACTGTCTACCCCTGGCGCGTCGCCGAGTTGCTGATTCTGCGCGAGGATATGCCGCGCTCGTTGCACCATTGCTACGGCAACCTGAGCGGCACCCTGGAAGAACTGGCTGGCAAGAAGCAACTGGAATGCCGCAGACTTGCGGGCCAGACCTACGCCAGCCTCAAATTCGGCCGCATCGACCGCATCTTGCGAGCGGGGCTGCATGAATTCCTGTCGTCCTTCATCGTCTCGAACAGTGCCCTCGGCGTGCAGATCCAGGAAGACTTCCTGATGCTGCCCACGGCGATGGTTATGTCTGGAGCGGCGTGACGCCATGCTGGTCTGGGTCGAGCATTCAACGGCCTATGCCTACAGCGAGCCGCTGCTCTCCAGCACGCAATATCTCCGCATGACCCCGCTGTCCGGCAGCACGCAGGCCGTGGAGACCTGGAAGGTGACTTGCCCCGGCGCGCTTATGAACGAGTGGTACGACCAATACGGCAATTGCTGCCACACCTTGACCATCGCCCATCCGGTGGAAAAGCTGCTGGTCCGGGTCAGCGGCCTGGCGCGCACACGCGATACCAACGGGGTCGTGGGGTTCGCCTCGGTCGAGCTTCCCCTTGGCCTTTACCTTCGCCCCACGCCTTATACCGCCTGCTCGAAGCCGATCCGCGATTACGCCGCCCGGTTCAGCACCGCCGTCGATCGCGACATCATCGCGGCGTTGCACGAGATCATGTCAGCCATCGCCGATGACGTCGAATACAGCCCCGGCGACACCCACGTGCATACCACCGGCGCCGAGGCGCTGGAGCAGGGCAGCGGCGTCTGCCAGGACCATGCCCACATCTTCTGCGCCGTGTGCCGCACTCTTGGCATCCCGGCACGCTATGTCAGCGGTTACCTGTCCCACGGCGCCGGGCACGAAGCTCATGCCGCGAGCCACGCCTGGGCCGACGCCTATGTTGACCATCTCGGCTGGGTAAGCTTCGATCCCTCCAACCGGACCTGTCCCACCGAATCGTATATCCGAACCGCTATCGGTCTCGATTATGCCGAAGCATGTCCGATCAGGGGCGTCCGCAGCGGTGGTGGCGTGGAGACTATGACGGTCTCAGTGACGTTTCCGAGTCAGCAGCAGCAACAAGCGCAATCTCAATAGAGGCATCTGGTGACTTATTGCGTCGGCATCCTGCTCAATGAGGGGGTCGTTCTCGCGTCGGACTCCCGCACCAACGCGGGCATCGATCGCGTCTCCACTTTCCGGAAGATGCATATCCTGGACAAGCCGGGAGAACGCTTTTTCGCCCTGCTGACCGCAGGCAACCTCTCTTTGACCCAAGGGGTCATGAGCCTCCTTGGCGAATGGCTCGGCACCGAGGATCCGGAGAAGGACCTCTGGGCCGTCGGCTCCATGTTCGCGGCGGCGAGGGCTGTGGGCTCAGCCGTCCGCGAGATGCACGCGGTCGACGGCGGCTATCTCCAGCAGCGCGACGATATCGATTTCAGCGCCTCGTTCATTCTCGCCGGGCAGGTCAGGGGCGGACAGCTCAGGCTGTTCCTGATCTATGACGCCGGCAACTTCATCGAGGCCATGGGCGACACCATCTACTTCCAGATTGGCGAGGTGAAGTACGGGAAGCCGATCCTGGATCGCATCATCCAGCCGAGCACGAGCCTCAATGCCGCAGTGAAATGCGCGCTGATCTCGTTCGATTCGACCATGCGCTCGAATGTGTCGGTGGGCCCCCCGATCGACCTTCTGGTCTATCGGCGGGATTCCATGAGCCCGGGCTTCTCCATCAGGCTCGAAGGGTCGGATCCTTATCTCCGCTCGATCCGCGAGGCTTGGGGATCAGCGCTGCACAAGGCCTTCGAGGAAACCGTTCCAGATCCCGGCTGGAAGCTCTAGGTCAAAGGCCCCTAAGACGCGCCGCCGGCGTTCCCGCCAGGCATACCGGGCATGTCGGCCGGGGTGCTCTCCTGGATCACCTTCGCCGCCAGATCCCGGATCTCCTCGATCTGCTTGACGAAATTGTCCATCTGCTTCCGCGCGTGCTCAGCCTGCATCTCCATGGCCTGACTGATGTCCTTGCTCTCGGCGAGCTTGAGAGCATGAGCAAAATTCGCCTCGGTGTTCTCTCGGGTGATCTCGGCGATCTTCTCGTTGAGGGCGCGCAAGCCGGCACCGGCCGTTTTCGAGCTCGTCTCCAGCGTCTTCCAGGTCTTTTCGCTGGTCGCCGCGAATGTCTCGAAGGCCTTCTTGGCCTGCTCGATGCTCATTTTCATCATGTCACGTACCGACTCCGGCACCTCAGGCTTCATGAACGCGTCACTGGCCATCCTACTCTCCTGTCGCAGACTGCCCTCAACCAGGTCTTGGCTTCAGTCCAAAGCCCGTGGCTGGAGTCTACCACAGCGCCATTGTCTTAGGCAGCGGACGGATTGGTCGTGACCGCGAGGACACGGCCTCCCGACAACCCCGCCGGCCACCGGGATTTGCTTTGCAAACCATCCCCGTATGGGTCTTACTGGGACCAGGGGAAGGAATCGCTTCAAGGGTAATTGGGCATCAAACCACTCGATCGATCGGGGCGGCACCGATATTTCCGTCTCGATCAAGGAAGGTTGCGATGCGACATTTCCCGATCCTTGCTGTTGGTTTGTTGATTGCTGTGCCCGCGGCCACGGCCGAGATGCTGCCGGCCTACGATCCGCTGGAAATTTGCTCGTACATCGCCGGCACCTCGGCGCGGCAAGAGCTGATCATGCGCGGCTGCCTCGATTTTCAGGAGCGCACCCGGAAAGAAGTTTCGCTGGTTTGGGACAAGCTTCCGCAGCCGGTGCAGGAATCGTGCAGCGACGCCGCCGAAGCGAGCGGCGACTATTGGAAGCTGAAAAGCTGCATCGACCGCGAAGTCGAAGCAGCGGCCGATCATTAGCCGTCTGGTCTGGTGCTAGTCGACGATCATCGCAGTCAGCGTCTCGAGCCGGTCGGCCTCCTCCGCAGGCTTATCCCAGCGGATGCGATGGATGCGGGGGAAACGCATGGCCACCCCTGATTTGTGCCTGGTCGAGCGGTGGACCGAATCGAACGCGACCTCGAACACGAGCTTCGGCTCGACTTGGCGCACGGGGCCGAAGCTGTCGACGGTGTGATTGCGGACGAAGGCGTCGAGCTCGCGCAATTCCTCGTCGGTAAAGCCGAAATAGGATTTACCCACCGGCACGAGCTCGGGCTCGCCGTCCTCGCCCTCGCGCCAGGCGCCGAAGGTATAATCGGAATAATAGGAGGAGCGCTTGCCACTGCCTCTTTGCGCATACATCAGCACGGCATCGAGAGTGAGCGGGGCCCGTTTCCACTTGAACCAATGTCCCTTGGGACGCCCGGCGAGATAGGGGCTCAAGCGGCGTTTCAGCATCAGCCCTTCGATGCCGGTCTCTCGTGCGCCGGTCCACAGCCGCTCGAGCTCGGCGATTGATGAGAAGTCGAGCATGGCGGAGAGGTCGGTGCGCGGCGGCCCTGCCTTCTCATGCCACGCTTCGAGCCTCGCGCGGCGCTCGATGAAGGGGAGGGGCCGGAGATCCTCCTCGCCTTCGAACAGCATGTCATAGAGCCGGATATGCGCGGGGAAGGATTTCAGCATGCGCGGCGTGACGGCCTTGCGGTTGAGGCGCTGTTGAAGGTCTTTGAAGGGCGCGACCTCACGCCCTCGCATCACCAGAAGCTCACCGTCGAGCACGACGCCGCGGGGCAGCCCCTCGACCACGTCCGGGAAGCTGCCCGAGATGTCGTCTCCGGTGCGCGAGAAAAGGCGTGGCTCGCCGCCAAGGTTCGCGGCCTGGACGCGGATACCGTCCCATTTCCATTCGGCGACGAAGTCCTTGGGGTCGATCGCGCCGAGGTCCTTGTCCTCGATCTGGTGCGACAGCATCAACGGCCGGAACGTCGGCCTTGTCCCCACTTCGGGGCGGGGAGCAGCGCCGGAGAGCCAGGCAAACAGCGCGCCGTAGGGGGGCTGCACTCCGTGCCAAACCTCCTCGATCTCGGCGAGCGGCTTGCCCGACCATTCGGCGAGCGCGGTCTTGGCGAGACGCGCCGAGACGCCAACCCGGAGCGCTCCGGTCATGAGCTTGAGCAAGGCCCAGCGGCCGGTTGCGTCGAGGCCATCGAGCCAGCCGGACAGGAGACGTGGCACTTCGGTCGGGGCACTGAGGCGGAGCGTCTGCACCACGTCGTCGAGCCTGGGCGCTTCGGCATCGCTCCCGCCTCCGGGCCACAGCAGCGCGATGGTCTCGGCGGTGTCGCCGACATAATCGCGGGAGAGGCCGAACAGGATCGGGTCGACGCGGGGCTCGATCAACTCACCCAGGATGCGGCGAAGCGGCAGCCGGAAGAACAATCCGTCGGTGAGCGCCGCCAGGGCCCAGCCGCGGTCGGGGTCCGGCGTTACAGCGAAGTAGTCGGCAAGGAGCCGCAGCTTGTCGTTTCGCGACGGCGTATAGGCAAGCCGGTCGAGGAGTTCGGCGAAGGCCTTCACTGGTCCTCATCCTCGCGGCCGATCAGAGCCAGCGACCGACCGCGCCGGCCTGTGGACTGGATGTGATAAAGCAACGCGTCCTCGCGGCCATGAGTGACCCATATCTCCTCGGCGCCGGTCTCTTCGATGGTCCGGGTCAATTCGCCCCAATCGGCGTGATCGGAGATCACGAGCGGAAGCTCGACGCCCCGTTGGCGGGCGCGGGTCCTGACCCTCATCCAGCCCGAAGCGAAGGCAGTTAACGCGTCCGGCAGGCGCCGCGACCAGCGATCCGAGATCGCTGTCGGCGGCGCGAGTACGATGGCTCCTCTCATCTCCTCCCGCGGGGCGCCGGTCGCGGCCTTCAACGTCCCGAGCGAAACGCCACAGCGTTCGTAGACCTCGCAGCATGAGGCAAGCGCACCATGGAGGTAGATCGGCTCGGCAAAGCCTGCCTCGCGCAACATGGCGATCAGGCGCTGGCATTTGCCGAGCCCGTAGACGCCGACCACGTGGGCACGCTCGGGAAATTGGCGGAGCGATTTGAGCAACTTCGACACCTCGCCTTTGGCGTCGCCATGACTGAACACGGGAAGCGCAAAGGTGGCCTCGGTGACGAACAGGTCGCAGGGCACGACTTCATACGGTGCAGTCGTCGGATCGGCGGCGCGCTTGTAGTCGCCGGAGATCACCGCACGGCGCCCCTTCCACTCGATCACCACTTGCGCGCTGCCGAGCACATGACCCGCCGGAACCAGACGCAGCGTCACCTCGCCGACGGTGATGGCCTCGCCATAAGCGAGGCTCTGGCTGCCGGCGCTTGCAGGCGCGCCAAGCCGGGCGGTCATCAGGGCAAGCGTCTCGGGCGTGGCGAGCACATGCTCGTGCCCGGGGCGTGCATGATCCGAGTGCGCGTGCGTGATGACCGCGCGAGGAACCGCCGCGTGCGGGTCGATATGAAAGTCGCCGGGGCGGCAGTAGAGACCGCGCGCGTCGACGGTGAGCCAGGAATCGAACTGATCAGCTTTCATGAGAGGCTGTTGTGAACAAAGCACGCTTTTCGGGGCAAGACGGTGCGAAAATCAAGCAATGCATGTATATATGGCAGTAGCGCGCGCAGAGATTGCTCAACTTTTCGTCGTCTTTTCAGCCGTGGGTGCAGCATAGTGAAAGAGATGTGGCGGGCGGATAATCGCCTTGGGGGGTTGTGTCCAACAGGACCGGGTTGGGGTCGTCGGGTTGGCGTCAATCGCTAGCCTGATGGCGCTCTTGACGCCGGTCGCGGCCAGCGCTGGCCCTGCAGACCCCCATGCGGAAATCTTCACCGGGGTCGAGGCCAGCAATAACGCTGTCAATGGTTATTTGGGCGGCGGCTACGCATTCGGCAAGGGACTCTATGAGTCAGGCTGGCGGCTTCGTGCCGTTGGCAGCCTTGGCCGCTACGACTATCAGGGGACATTGTTTGGCGGCGGCGCGGACCTCGACACCACCTTTGACGGCGAGGCGAGTTTTGCCGCAGCGCTCGTCGGCTATCAGATCCGCCGCGGCGTCGTCACCCTCAAACTCTTCGCCGGCGCCGAAGCCGAAGACCAGGACATCTCGCCACGCGACCCCAGCAATAAGGTGCAGGGCAGCGCCATCGGCTTCAGGGTCCAGGCCGAGAGCTGGTTCGACCTCTCGACCGCCTGGTTTGCCTCTGTCGATGCTGCGTACGGCACAGCATTCCAAGAATATTGGAGCCTCGCCCGCCTCGGCTGGCGGGCGTGGCCGAATCTTGCGCTCGGGCTTGAAGGCGGGGCGCTTGGCAATGAGGAGTATGACGCCGGACGCGGCGGCGGTTTCATCAGAGTGAAGCTCCGCCGCGTGGAGATGATGCTCTCCGGCGGCTTTACCGGCAATTACCTTGAGGACGATCCGAGCGGCTACGCCACGCTCGGATTCTATCGCGCCTTTTGAGAGTCAAAAAAATCGCACTGCCGGCCCCGCCCCGGCAGTGCTTCGCCTCATCGGCATGGCGTCCGTTGAAAATCGCGGCTCGCCTGTTGGTCGTGCATTCTGTGCCAGAGAGGCGCCTCGAAGTGGCTTCGAGCGTGAATCTCTCCGAAGCACAGGATGACGCAACGACGAACCCAAAGCAAACGGGAGTTCGCTTCCGCCCTCATTTTCTTGGCGATGGTGTGAACAGTCGTCGTCCGGCACGCCACCGTCTCCAGGCGCAAAGCGCGTGCAAAAGGCTGAGGCGGAAAGCGCAAGCCCTCATGGCCGGTCGTGCTGGCGACGAGAAATTCGCAGAGCCCTCAGAGCCATAGGCGACGTAGCACTCGCGGCGCGAGCGATAAGCTGACCTCAAACAAGACCAGCGGCAGGAACGCTACCGTCACGAGGCGAGGCAGGGGCTTTGTGGCAGTTCGGTGACAGCACAAGTCCCTTGCGAAATGGCGTTTTCAACGCGGTGACAATGATGATCGAACCGGCCACGTCAGTTGGGTGGCGGAGGGGCTTTTTCAGGCTGATTTGGCACCGAGCTGGTCCCGCCTTCGGCGGTCGAAGCTTGTTCCTTCCAGGCCTGGAAGCGCTTGCCAAGCTCCTCGCCATGCGTGCTCCACCAGGTTTCATCGAATTTGAGAGCCTTCTGGAAGTTGTCGGGCGCGGTCGGCAGGAAGCTCTTCATTTCGATGCCGATCTTCGGATGCTTGCCGACCATGGCGATCGCGGATTTGCGCATCGGCCCATAGGCGATCAGCTCGGCTTGCGCTGCCATATGTGCCGGCTCCGTGGCAAAAGTGATGAACCGCTTTGCCTCGTCCTTGTTTTTGGCCGCCTTAGGGATCGCCCAAAGATCGAGGTCGTAGATCTGACCCTCCCACACCACGTCGATCCGCTGGCGCGCGCGGAGCGCTGCCCGAAAAAGCCGACCGCTATAGCCGGCAGCCATCGCTGCCTTGCCCTCGGTCAGCCAGGCGATCGGCTCCTTGGCCTTGTCCCACCACAAGATCTCGGGCTTGATCTTGTCGAGCGCGGCGAAGGCGCGGTCGGCGCCCGCGGACGTGGCGAGTTCCTGATAGATGTTCCCCGGCTCGACGCCGTCGGCAAGGAGAGCGAGCTCGAGCGTGTAGCGAGGCCCGTCGGGTAGCGCGCGCTTACCGGGAAAGTGCTTGACGTCGAGGAGGTCGGCGATCTTGGATGGCTTCGCCTTGGAGAAGGCCTGGCGATCGAAGGCGAGCGCCGCCGACCAGGCCACGCTTGCCACCCCGCATGACGTTAGGCCGCCGGCGAGGAAGTCATCAGACGCGCTCTCGCCGGAGGGTGCGGGGTCGAGCATCGAGACCTCCAGGGTCTCGAGCAGTCCGTCGCGGCAGAGCGTGTCCAGGGCACCAGCGGAGAGATCGACGACATCGATCGGTGGTGAACTGTCGCCTAGCTTGTCTTTGATTGCCGAGACCGTGCCGTCATAGGTCTCGGTCTTGATCTTGACGCCCGTCTTTTGCGTGAAGGGCTCGAAATAGGCGAGGTCCTGGGATTGGCCGTAGGCACCGCCCCAAGTCGCGATGGCGAGCGTGGCCCCGTTGCCGCTCGCTGCGGACTCGTCCTCGGCGCGCGCGCCGGCGCCTGCGGCAATCATCAAGCCTCCCGCCGCGAGCAGCCCGAAGAGCCTGGTGACGGCCCTGAGCAGATCACGGGAAGAGCGGTATCGTGGCGCAGTCTTCGTCATTGATGTCCTGGGCGAAGCGTCTCCGCCAAAAGTCAGTGTGGCAAGGCTTGCTGCCCGGTAGAAGGCGATGGCAGCGCGCCTTCGCCAAGCGTCGGCCGGTCTGCTCTGCGGATCGTTGGCTCGAGCAGCGCGCCGCGAATAGAAACCCTGGTCTTGTCCTGCTCGGTCAGCTGCGACGTCTTCGCTCCTTCAATATCGTCCGTCACGGATAGGTTCCAATCCAGCGTCTGGCTCGGAAGATCGACAGTCCCGCCACCAGAGACACTGCCTTGCGCCGTTTGCATGGTTACGGAGGCGCATCGAATCACGCCCGCGATGACGCGGCAATTCGCGTCGAGCTGACTGAATTGACTGCCATTGTCACCGCTCCAGCCATTCTCCTCAAGCGGCGTTGTCGCAGCGAGAAGGTGGCTCAGATCGACCGGCACCCTGCCGTCCTTGACCGCTAGCACGAGCGTCCCCGTGACCGTGTGTGAGAAGTCCGCAAGCGTCTCCCCTGCGGTGGAAAGTTCGGCCTTGACCGAGCCTGTCCCCTTCACGGGAAGGTTGACGCGGAAAGACTCAAGACAGCTGTCGAGGGAAACATCCGTGAGGTTGGCGACGACGTCCATCGGCGTTGTGGCTTCTTCAAGGTCGAGGCTGACGCGGCCGTCGGCAGAGCCGCCGCACAGC
>Ga0315540_10001375_pt1 | contig 13898 bp, 13 predicted proteins | sample SalMarSW160110MG_FD_203677 | JGI IMG/M metagenome (GOLD analysis project Ga0315540, IMG submission 203677) | Salt marsh sediment microbial communities from the Plum Island Ecosystem LTER, Massachusetts, United States - Salt Marsh Sediment SW1601-10 ... | reverse complement strand
CCCGCTGCGCGACATCTCGCTGGCCGAGCTGCTGCTGTACCTGTTCTCGGTCACCGAGCGTTTCCAGATGGAGACGCGCCCGGAGCTGCTCCTGCTGCAGAAGACGATGGTGGTCATCGAGGGCGTGGCGCGCGAGCTGGAGCCGCAGGTCAACATCTGGAGCCTGGCCCGCCCGCTGGTCACCCGCTGGGTGGCCGAGTACCTCGGGCCGAAGGCGCGCATCGAGCGCGCCGCCGCGGACCTGAAGAAGGGGGCGGCGGCCTGGCTGGCCCTGCCCGACGAGATCACGCGCCTGCTGGCCGAGGCGAACGCGGCGCCGGGCCCCGAGGTGCCGTCGGGGCTGCCCGAGCTGCTGCCGCGGCTGGCCGGCCTCGCCCTGGCCGGGGCGGGCGCGGCGGTACTGGCCCTGGGCTGGGGGCAGGCGCTGGGCTGGCCGGCGCTGGGCGGCGTGGCCTCGCTGTCGGCGGGCGTTTTGCTCGCGTTGCGTTTGCGGCGCTAGGCGCTAGCCTGCGCTACAAATTCCCGAGAGGGCCCGTGAAGGCCCGTGAGGTGAGATTCATGAACCGCAACTTCCTGTTCACCAGCGAATCCGTGTCCGAGGGCCATCCCGACAAGGTGGCCGACCGCATCTCCGACGGCGTGCTGGACGCCATCCTGACGCAGGACAAGACCGCCCGCGTGGCCTGCGAGACCCTGGTGACCACCGGCCTGGCGCTGATCGCCGGCGAGATCACCACCTCGGCCGTCGTCGACTACCAGGACGTGGTGCGCGGTGCCATCAAGGAGATCGGCTACAACTCGTCGGCCATGGGCTTCGACTGGGAATCCTGCGCCGTGCTCGTGTCGCTGGACCGCCAGTCGCCGGACATCGCCCAGGGCGTGGACCATGCCTCCGACGACCCGCTCGACCAGGGCGCCGGCGACCAGGGGCTGATGTTCGGCTACGCCTCCAACGAAACCGAGGTGCTGATGCCGACGCCGATCCATCTGGCGCACCAGCTGGTGGAGAGGCAGGCGGCGGTGCGCAAGTCCGGGGTGCTCGCCTTCCTGCGCCCGGATGCCAAGTCGCAGGTCACGGTGCGCTACGAGGACAGCAAGCCGGTGGCCATCGATGCCGTGGTGCTGTCCACGCAGCACAACCCGGACGTCGCCCACAAGGACCTGTGCGAGGCGGTGATGGAGGAGATCATCAAGCCGGTGCTGGGGTCCACGGAGCTGCTGCACAAGGGCACCGAATACCACATCAACCCGACCGGCCGCTTCGTGATCGGCGGTCCGGTGGGTGACTGCGGCGTGACCGGGCGCAAGATCATCGTCGACACCTACGGCGGCTTCGGCCACCACGGCGGCGGCGCCTTCTCCGGCAAGGACCCGACGAAGGTGGACCGTTCGGCCTGCTACATGATGCGCCATATCGCCAAGAACATCGTCGCCGCGGGGCTGGCCGAGCGCTGCGAGGTGCAGGTCGCCTACGCCATCGGCGTGGCGCATCCCCTGTCCGTGATGATCAATACCTTCGGCACCGGTACGGTCGACGAGGCGAAGCTGGCGGCCGCGGTGCGCGAGGTGTTCGACCTGCGGCCGAAGGGCATCGTGCAGCAGCTGGACCTGTTGCGCCCGATCTACGCCAGGACGTCGGCCTACGGCCACTTCGGCCGCGAGCTGCCCGAGTTCACCTGGGAGCGCACCGACAAGGCCGAGGCCCTGAGGGCCGCCGTCGGGGCGCACAAGGCCGCCGTCACGGCATGATGTGTTGAACCGAAACATCGCATCCGTGCAATGTTTCGGTATGCCAGGACAAACGTGTCATGTTGCCCTGGCTCACAAAATCGGGCGGCGGAAGCGCCTGATTTTGGCAGGCCGTTCCCGGCCTGCGGGAAGCCCTGACATTCAGGGCGCCATGTTTTCATCGCCGAGGGGCGCTGCAACCGGTCATCCGGTCAGGCTCGGCACCATATGCATAACGGCGCCCGTTCACATCTTGATATGAACGGAGAATGACCCATGAGCGCACAGATGAACCCGACCGACGACTGCCGCGTGGCCGATATGGCCCTGGCGGACTGGGGCCGCAAGGAGATCCGCATCGCCGAGACGGAGATGCCGGGCCTGATGGCCATCCGCGACAAGTATGCCGCCGAGCAGCCCCTGAAGGGCGCGCGCATCGCCGGCTCCCTGCACATGACCATCCAGACCGCGGTGCTGATCGAGACCCTGGTCGCCCTGGGTGCCGAGGTGCGCTGGGCCAGCTGCAACATCTTCTCGACCCAGGACCATGCCGCCGCGGCCATCGCCGCCGACAATGTCCCGGTCTTCGCCTACAAGGGCGAGAGCCTGGCCGAGTACTGGGACTTCACGCACCGCATCATGGAATGGCATGACGGCGGCACCCCGAACATGATCCTCGACGACGGCGGCGACGCCACGCTGCTGGTGATCCTGGGCGCCAAGGCCGAGAAGGATCCCTCGGTGATCGCCAAGCCCGAGAGCGAGGAGGAGGAGTACCTGTTCGCCGCCATCAAGGCCAAGCTGGCCAAGGACCCGGGCTTCTATTCGCGCATCAAGGCCAACATCAAGGGCGTGACCGAGGAGACGACGACCGGCGTGCACCGGCTGTACCAGATGGCGGCCAGGGGCGAGCTGCCGTTCCCGGCCATCAACGTCAACGATGCCGTGACCAAGTCCAAGTTCGACAACCTGTACGGCTGCCGCGAATCGCTGATCGACGGCATCAAGCGCGCCACCGACGTGATGATCGCCGGCAAGATCTGCGTCGTGCTCGGCTACGGCGACGTCGGCAAGGGCTGCGCCCAGGCCTTCCGCGGCATGGGTGCGACCACCTGGGTCACCGAGATCGACCCGATCTGCGCCCTGCAGGCGGCGATGGAGGGCTACCGCGTGGTGTCGATGGACGATGCCTGCCGGCTCGGCGACATCTTCGTCACCACGACCGGCAACTTCCACGTGATCACCCACGACCACATGGCGGCGATGAAGGACCAGGCCATCGTCTGCAACATCGGCCACTTCGACAACGAGATCGACGTCGCCAGCCTGAAGCAATACGAGTGGGAGAACGTCAAGCCGCAGGTCGACCAGATCATCTTCCCGTCGGGCCGCCGCATCACGCTGCTGGCCGAGGGGCGGCTGGTGAACCTCGGCTGCGCCACCGGCCACCCGAGCTTCGTGATGTCCAACTCCTTCTCCAACCAGACGCTGGCCCAGATCGAGCTGTTCAACCACCCCGACCAGTACGAGACCAAGGTGTACACGCTGCCGAAGAAGCTGGACGAGGAGGTCGCGCGCCTGCACCTGGCCAAGATCGGTGCGACGCTGACGCGGCTGACCGACAAGCAGGCGGACTACATCGGCGTGCCGGTGGACGGCCCGTACAAGCCGGATCTCTACCGGTACTGATGCGCACCCTGACGCTGCTGCTGGCGCTGGTGTTCCCGCTGCTTGCCTGGGGGCAGGACGCGGCGAGCCCGGCTCCGGCCACCCGGGCCCCGGCCGCGCCGGCGGCGACGGCTCCGCCAGGGGCGCCCGCATCCGCGGCCACCACCAAGCCGGCGCCGGCCGTGCCACCCGCGGCGGCCCCGGCTGCAGCCACCTCCCCATCCGGGACGGGTGGCCAGCCCGCCGAGACGCCGGCCACGCCGAACGCAGCCGCGCCCGCCCCTCCGGCCGCCGAGGCGCCGGCGCCGGTGGCCGGAGCGCCGGCGGCCGGCCCCGGTTCGCCCGACGCCCGCTTCGACAAGACCGGCGACGGCCTCGTGGACGCGGCCGACTGGGCGAAGATGAGCGAGAAGGAGAAGGAGGATTACGCCCGTGCCTCGCTGAAGGCCCTGGGCGAGGATCCGGATGCACAGGTCGGCAACGGCCAGACCCGTCTGCAGCGTTATCTGGCCGGCCTGCGCGCCGTCTACCAGTAGCCCTGAGTCCCCATTTTCTTTATGTTGATTTCGTCCGGTGATGATGGTAGCAATCGTGCCCGAAAAACGGGGGGGCCGTTTTCACAGCGTGTGTATGATGCCGCATCCGGCCGGGACATGACCGGGCAGGCAAGCGGCGATCCGGCAGGGCGGGCGAATCTTCGCGGCATCCTGGTCATACAGGCGGTGGTTTCCAGTCTGGCTGCCATGGCCGTGACATTCACGTCGGGTTTCCAGAACGGGATTTCGCTGCTCTACGGGGCGGCGTTGATGGCGGCCAACGGCCTGTGGCTGTACCGGGGCATCGAACGGGCGGTGAGCCATGCATCCGGTGACGGACAGGGCGCGCTGTATCGCTCGGCGGTATTCCGCTTCGTTTTTCTGCTGCTGGCGCTGGCCCTGGCGTATGCAGCGGGTCTGTATCTCCCCTGGGTGGCGGCAGGCATGCTGGCCGCGCAGGCAGTGGTATACATCTACGGTTTGGCGGGCGTCTGGCGCGCCCGGTCCGGGGCCTGAGGAATTTCAAGAGGGGGGTCTGCGTTGGCGGAGCCACATAGCGGCGGGATTGCCGAGCATCTGCAGTACTGGACCTATGTCGTCGACAAGGGCAATCCGTTCATGCAGATCCATCTGGATACGATGATCCTGACCATCATCATCGCGGGCGCCATGGCGGTCTTCTCGCTGTGGCTGAAGGCCCGCCTGGTCGACGGCACGCCGAGCGGCACGCAGAACTTCGTCGAATCCGTCGTCGACTTCATCAACCAGACGGTGCGCGACAACTTCCCGGTACACAACCCGCTGATCGCGCCGCTGGCGATGACGGTGTTCATCTTCGTGTTCCTGTGCAACTGCATGGACATCCTGCCGGCCTATACGATGCATCACGTCGCCGCCCTGTTCGGGCTGCCGCATTTCCGCCAGGTGCCGACCAACGATCTGAACCTGCCGGTGGCCATGGCCGTGTCGGTGTTCGCGCTGGTGCTGTACTACGAGTTCAAGCTCAAGCCCGTGCACTTCATCAAGGAACTGCTGTTCGAGCCCTTCGCCAGCCTGCTCCTGAACGCCAAGAACCCCATCGTCAAGCTGCTCGGCGTCATCCTGATCCCGATCAACCTGCTGCTGAAGATCGTCGAAGAGGTGGCCAAGCCCCTGAGCCTTTCCTTCCGACTGTTCGGCAACATGTTCGCCGGCGAGGTGATCTTCCTGCTGATCGCCTTCCTGCTGCTGAGCGGCGGCCCCGTCGGCAAGTTCTTCGGGTTTTTCGTCGGCTTCGGCTGGTCGATCTTCCACATGTTCATCGGCCTGCTGCAGGCGTTCATCTTCATGATTCTGACGGTGGTGTACCTGTCGATCGCACACCAGCCGGTGGAACACTGAGCGCCCGGCGACGCATGAGTTTGGTTTAGGTTTGGATTTTATTTAGTAGTACTGAGGAGAAGAAAATGGACGCACATACGATTATCACCGCTGCAACCGCCATCTCGGTGGGCGTGATCCTGGCCGCTGCCGGCCTGGGCTCGGCCATCGGCTGGGGTCTGATCACCTCCAAGACGCTGGAGGGCATCGCCCGCCAGCCCGAGATGCGCCCGCAGCTGATGTTCAACATGTTCATCTTTGCCGGCCTGATGGAGTCCTTCCCGTTCATCATCATGGCCTTCGCGCTCTGGTTCCTGTTCGCCAATCCGTTCCTCGGCTAAGGCGGGCGCAGCCCGAACGAACGAAGTACGGTTTGAGGTGATCCCATGAGTATTGATCTAACATTCGTCGGCCAGATCGTGGTGTTCCTGGCTCTGGTATGGTTCCTTGCCAGGAACCTCTACGGCCCGCTGAACAACCTGATGGAGACGCGTGCCCAGCGCATCGCCGACGGCCTGGCCGCCGCCGAGGCCGGCGAGGAAGCCAAGGCCGAGGCCCAGGCCGAGATCGCCGAGGCGCTGAAGACGGCCAAGGTCAAGGCCCAGGAGATCGTGGCCGCCGCCGAGAAGCGCGCGGCCGAGATCCATGAAGAGGCCGTCAACAAGGCGCGGGCCGAGGCCGAGCAGATCGTCGTGGGTGCCCGCGAGGAGATCAATGCCGAGCTCGGACGCGCCCGCCAGGCGCTGCGTCAGGAAGTGGCGGACATCGCCATCCTGGCCGCCGAGCGCGTGGTCGAGTCGGAGCTGGATGCATCCCGTCACGGCAAGCTGATCGAGGGCATCGTCAGCAAGGGCTTCGGTAACGCATGAGAACGCAGCAGATCTCCCGCCGGTACGCCCGCGCCCTGTTCGAGCTGGAGCAGGAGGGCGCCAAGAACCGCGCCTCCCTGGAGAAGCTGGCCGCCGTCGCGTCCCTCGACGAGGTGCGCGAGGTGCTGGCCAACCCGAGCTACGCGGAGGGCATGAAGGCGGCGGTGCTGGAGAAGGCGGCGGGTGCGCTGCCGGCCGAGATGAAGCGCCTGGTCGCCATGCTGTGCGAGCGCGGCAAGGCGGAGCTGCTGCCCGAGATCCACGCCATCTTCGAGGAGATGGTGCGCCAGGCCGAGAGCGAGCTCGAGGCCGACGTGGTGTCCGCCGTCAAGCTCAGCGACGCGCAGAAGAAGGGGCTGACCAAGGCCCTGGGCGACATCACCGGGCGCAGCGTGCGCCTGAACGTGTCCGAGGACAAGGCGATCCTCGGCGGCCTGGTGGTCCGCATCGGCGACCGCCTGATCGATTATTCGGTGCGCTCCCGCCTGGAGGCCCTGAAGCGGGCCATGGCGGCGTAGGCGACCATAGGATTCGAATTTTTAGTAAGGCTTTGAGGTAAGAAGATGAAGCTCGATACCGCAGAAATCAGTTCAATCATCAAAGAGCAGATCAAGGGCTTTGAGGCATCCGCGTCGGACGCCAACATCGGCCAGATCATCTCGGTCGCCGACGGCGTGGCCCTGGTGCACGGCCTGTCCGGCGCCATGGCCGGCGAGATGCTCGAGTTCCCGGAGGCCACCATCGGCATGGTGCTGAACCTCGAGGAGGACTGCGTCGGCGCCGTGATCTTCGGCCCCTGCGAGCACCTGCGCGAGGGCGACCAGGTCAAGTGCACCGGCAAGATCTTCCAGGTGCCGGTGGGCCCCGAGCTGAAGGGCCGCGTCGTCAACCCGCTCGGCCAGCCGATCGACGGCAAGGGCCCGATCAAGGCCGCCGCGTTCGACGCCATCGAGAAGATCGCGCCGGGCGTCATCGAGCGCAAGTCGGTGGACCAGCCGCTGCAGACCGGCATCAAGGCCATCGACTCGATGGTGCCGATCGGCCGCGGCCAGCGCGAGCTGATCATCGGCGACCGCCAGACCGGCAAGACCGCCATCGCCATCGACACCATCATCAACCAGGCCTCCACCGGCGTCACCTGCGTCTACGTCGCCATCGGCCAGAAGGCCTCGACGGTGGCCAACGTGGTGCGCACGCTGCGCGAGCACGGGGCGCTGGACAACACCATCATCGTCTCGGCCTCGGCCTCCGAGGCGGCGGCGCTGCAGTACATCGCGCCGTACTCCGGCTGCACCATGGGCGAGTACTTCCGCGACCGCGGCGAGGATGCCCTGATCATCTATGACGACCTGACCAAGCAGGCCTGGGCCTACCGCCAGGTGTCGCTGATCCTGCGCCGCCCGCCGGGCCGCGAGGCCTACCCGGGCGACGTGTTCTACCTGCACTCGCGCCTGCTGGAGCGCGCCTCGCGCGTCGACGAGCGCTACGTCGAGGCCTTCACCAAGGGTGAGGTCACCGGCAAGACCGGTTCGCTGACGGCGCTGCCGATCATCGAGACGCAGGAAGGCGACGTGTCCGCCTTCGTGCCGACCAACGTCATCTCGATCACCGACGGCCAGATCTTCCTGGAGACCGGCCTGTTCAACGCCGGCCAGCGTCCGGCCATCAACGCCGGCCTGTCCGTGTCGCGTGTGGGCGGTGCCGCCCAGACCAAGGCCATGAAGAAGGTCGGCGGCGGCCTGCGCCTGGACCTGGCCCAGTACCGCGAGCTGGCGGCCTTCGCCCAGTTCGCCTCGGACCTGGACGAGGCCACCCGCAAGCAGATCGAGCGCGGCAAGCGCGGTACCGAGGTGCTGAAGCAGGGCGAGAACAGCCCGATGAGCGTGGCCGAGATGACCGCCATCCTGTATGCGCTGAACAACGGCGACCTGGACGACGTGCCGGCCGACCGCATCACCGCCTTCGAGAAGGCGTACATGGCCTTCCTGAATTCGCAGCACAGCGCGCTGGTCGAGGGTCTGAACGCCAAGCCCGAGCTGAGCGAGCAGGTAGTCGAGGGTCTGAACAAGGCGATGGCCGCGTTCAAGGCCACCGGCACCTACTAAAGGGGACAAGCGTGGCTTCAGCCAAGGAGATCCGCGGCCAGATCAAGGCCATCCAGAACACGGCCAAGATCACCAAGGCCATGGAGATGGTGGCCGCCTCGAAGATGCGCAAGGCCGAGGACAACGTGAAGGCGTCCCGCGCCTATGCCGAGGGCATCGCGCGCGTGATCAGCAACCTGATGCAGGCGCATCCGGAGTATAAGCATCCGTTCATCGTGTCGCGCGAGTCGGTCAAGCGCGTCGGCCTGATCATGATCAGCACCGACAAGGGCCTGTGCGGGCCGCTGAACACCAACGGCTTCAAGTCCGCGGTGGCGCTGATGAAGGGCAGGGAACTGCCGTTCGAGATGTACACCATCGGCCGCCGTGCCGGCATGTTCATGCGCCGCATCAGTGGTGACGTCAAGGGCCTGGCCGAGAATGTCCCGGATTCCCCGGAGCTGTCGGACATCCTCGGCGTCGTGACGCTGGCCATGGAGCGCTATCTGGCCGGCGAGGTCGACGAGCTGCACCTGGTGTTCAACGAGTTCGTCAACACGCTGACCCAGACGCCGACGACGTTGCAGCTGCTGCCGTGCCCGGACCCGGCCGAGGTCAAGCATCCCGGTTACTGGGATTACATCTACGAGCCGGACAGCCGCGAGGTGCTGGACCAGCTGATGCGCCGCTACATCGAGTCGCAGGTGTTCCACGGCGTGCTCGAGAACAAGGCCTGCGAGCAGTCCGCGCGCATGGTGGCGATGAAGAACGCCACCGACAACGCCAAGGAGATCGTCAACGATCTGCGCATCACGTACAACAAGGCGCGGCAGGCGGCGATCACGCAGGAGCTGGCCGAGATCAGCGCCGGCGCCAGTGCCACCTGATAACAGTATCGATTGTCTTTAGAGAGGTAGAGCGATGAGCGTAGGAAAAATTGTGCAGGTGATCGGTCCCGTGGTCGACGTCCGCTTTGCGGACGGCGAACTGCCCGAGATCTACAACGCCCTGAAGCTGGCGAATCCGAAGCTGACGCTGGAGGTGCAGCAGCACCTGGGCGACAGGACGGTGCGTGCCATCGCCATGGGCGCCACCGACGGCCTGAGCCGCGGCATGGAGGTCGAGGACACCGGCGCCCACATCCAGGTGCCGGTCGGCAAGGCCACGCTGGGGCGCATCATGAACGTGCTGGGCGACGGCATCGACTTCGACGGTGCCGACGTGCCGTCCGAGGAGCGCTGGGGTATCCACCGCGCCGCCCCGGCCTTCGACGAGCTGGCCCCGGCCCAGGAGATCCTCGAGACCGGCATCAAGGTCATCGACCTGATGGCGCCGATCGCCAAGGGCGGCAAGGTCGGCCTGTTCGGCGGCGCCGGCGTGGGCAAGACCGTGAACATGATGGAGCTGATCAACAACATCGCCAAGGCGCACGGCGGCTATTCGGTGTTCGCCGGCGTCGGCGAGCGCACCCGCGAGGGCAACGACTTCTACTATGAGATGAAGGAGTCGAACGTGCTGGACAAGGTGGCCCTGGTCTACGGCCAGATGAACGAGCCGCCGGGCAACCGTCTGCGCGTGGCCCTGACCGGCCTGACCATGGCCGAGTACTTCCGCGACGAAGGCCGCGACGTGCTGATCTTCATCGACAACATCTACCGCTACTCGCTGGCCGGTGTGGAGGTGTCCGCACTGCTGGGCCGCATGCCGTCGGCCGTGGGCTACCAGCCGAACCTGGCCGAGGAGATGGGCCGCCTGCAGGAGCGCATCGCCTCGACGAAGGTCGGTTCGATCACCTCGGTGCAGGCCGTGTACGTGCCGGCGGACGACCTGACCGACCCGGCGCCGGCCACGACCTTCGCGCACCTGGACTCGACCATCGTGCTGTCCCGCCAGATCGCCGAGCTCGGCATCTACCCGGCCGTGGACCCGCTGGACTCGACCAGCCGCCAGCTGGACCCGAAGATCATCGGCATCGAGCACTACGACGTGGCCCAGGGCGTGCAGAAGACGCTGCAGCGCTACAAGGAGCTGCAGGACATCATCGCCATCCTGGGCATGGACGAGCTGTCCGACGAGGACAAGCTGGTCGTGGCGCGCGCCCGCAAGGTGCAGCGCTTCCTGTCGCAGCCGTTCCACGTGGCCGAGGTGTTCACCGGTTCCCCGGGCGTCTTCGCCAAGAAGGACGACACGATCCGCGGCTTCAAGGGCATCCTCGCCGGTGAGTACGACCACCTGCCGGAGCAGGCCTTCTACATGGTCGGCGGCATCGAAGAGGCCGTGGCCAAGGCCGAGAAGATGGCGGCCAAAGCCTGATGTCCGCGAAGGTCAGGGTCCTGGTGGCCACAGCGGAGCGCGAGGTCTACCGCGGCGAGGCCGAGATGCTGGTGGCGCCCGGGCGTGCCGGCGAGCTCGGCATCCTGCCGAAGCATTCGCCGCTGCTGGCATCCCTGATGCCCGGTGAGCTGCGCGTGACCAACGGCGAGCAGGTCGACGAGGTATTCATCTCCGGCGGCTTCATGGAGGTGCAGCCGGACATGATCACGGTGCTGGCCGATTCGGCTGAGCGCGCCACCGATCTCGACGAGGCTCAGGCCCAGGCAGCCGCCCGCGATGCCGAGGCGAGGCTCGAGTCCAAGAGCGGCGACATCGACCTGGCCATGGCCGAGGCCGAGCTGGCCATCGCCACCGCCCGCCTGGCCTGGCTGAAGAAAAAGAAGAAGCACTGATCCCGTTCCGGGTCGATGCAGGGGCTGCCGGTTCGGCGGCCCCTTGTCGTTTGCACCGGACGTCGGCGTGACGGCGCACACACCGGCCGGAACGCCGCCCGTCTAGGCTGCTCGCTTTGCAAGCCATCGTGCTTGTGTCAGCCTGTGCTATCGATATTCCAGGTATGGAGGCGCCATGGTCACGCCGCTTCATCATCCCGATCTGCAGGTCTGCGTGCTGGCTGCCGGCCAGGGCAAGCGCATGCGCTCGGCCAGGCCGAAGGTCCTGCACATGGTCCTGGGCAAGGCCATGATCGATCATGTGCTGCATACGGTCGAACAGCTCGGGCCGCACGGCATCGCCGTCGTCACCGGGCACGGCAGTGACGCCGTGCGGGCGCATATCGGCCAGCCTGCGAACCTGGAGTGGGTGATCCAGGACAAGCAGCTCGGCACCGGCCACGCCGTCAAGCAGGCGGAACAGGTCATCAAGAACGTGCGCGACGTCATGATCGTCTGCGGCGACACGCCGCTGCTGCGCAGCGAGACGCTGCTGGGCCTGCTGCAGGCGCACACCGACGGCGGCGCGGAGGTGACGGTGCTGACCGCGAAGCCGACCGATGCCCACGGCTACGGCCGCGTGCTGCGCGACGCCGCCGGCGAGATCACGGCCATCGTCGAGGAGAAGGATGCCAGCGACGAACAGCGCCGGGTCGGCGAGGTCAGCAGCGGCATCTACTGCGTGCGCCGCGACGTGCTGTTCGCGCTGCTGCACCAGATCGAGAACCGCAATGCCCAGGGCGAGTACTACCTGCCGGACATCGTGCCGATCGCCCTGAAGGACGGCTATCGGGTCGACTCGATCTGCATGGAGGACCACTCCGAGATGCTGGGCGTCAACAACCGTGCGCAGCTGGCCGACGTCGAGGCGATCATGCAGCAGCGCATCATCCGCGACTGGCAGCTGAACGGCGTCACCATCGAGCAGCCGTCGACGGTGCGCATCGAGGCCAATGTGCAGATCGGCACCGATACCGTGATCCACGCCGGCACGCAGCTGCTGGGCTCGACGCACGTCGGCGACGACTGCGGCATCGGACCGTATGCGGTGCTGCAGGACGCATGGCTGGACGACGGCACCACCGTCTACGCCTTCAGCCACATCCAGCAGGCCAGCGTCGGCGCCGGCTCCAAGGTCGGCCCGTTCTCCCGCCTGCGCCCCGAGGCGAAGCTCGACGAGCATGTGCACGTCGGCAACTTCGTCGAGATCAAGAAATCGGTCGTCGGCCGCGGCAGCAAGATCAACCACCTGAGCTATGTCGGCGACACGACGATGGGCGAGGACTGCAACATCGGCGCCGGCACCATCACCTGCAACTACGACGGCGCCAACAAGCACCCGACGACGATCGGCGACCATGTGTTCGTCGGTTCCGACACCAAGCTGGTGGCGCCCGTCGCGGTGGGTGACGGCGCCACGATCGGCGCCGGCAGCATCATCACCCGGGATGTGGCGGCCGGGGGCCTGACCCTGTCGGCACGTCCGGACCAGCGCCACGTATCGGACTGGCAGCGTCCGGCGAAAAAGACGGCCTGACGCATGTGCGGCATCATCGGGGCGCTGGCCCCGCGGTCGGTGCAGGACGTCCTGCTCACGGCGCTGCAGCGCATGGAATACCGCGGCTATGACAGCGCCGGCATCTGCACGCTGGCGGACGGTGACCTGCACTGCGAGAAGCGCTCCGGCAAGCTGACGCGATTGCGCCAGGCGCTGGACGGGCATCCGCTGCCCGGGCGCATCGGCATCGGCCATACCCGCTGGGCGACCCACGGGGTGCCGAACGAGATCAACGCGCATCCCCATCGCACCGATTCGGTGGCCACGGTGCACAACGGCATCATCGAGAACTATGCGGAGCTGAAGCGGGAGCTGACGGCGGCCGGCGGCCGTTTCGTCTCGGACACCGATACCGAGGTGGTGCCGGTGCTGTTCGAATCGCTGCTCGGCCGGTCGGACGACCCGCTGACGGCCTGGAGGCGGACGCTGGAGCGCCTGCACGGCGCCTATGCCCTGGTGACCCTGACGCGCGGCACGCCGGGGCAGCTGTGGTTCGCCCGCAAGGGCAGCCCGCTGCTCTTGGCGCGCGGACGCGGCACGACGCTGGTGGCCTCGGATGCGCTGGCCGTGGCGGGCATGGCCGAGGAGATCGCCTATCTCAGGGACGGCGAATGGGGGGTGGCAGGTGGGGACGCATGCCAGGCGTTCGCCGCCGACGGTACGCCGGTGGCGCTGGAATGGCGGCCGATGCCGGATATCCAGGCGGACGGCGACAAGGGCGGCTTCGATCATTACATGGAGAAGGAGATCCACGAGCAGCCGGAGGTGCTGGCCGGGATCCTCGATGCCTATGTGCGCGGCACGGCGATCCACTTCCCGGAGGCGGCGCAGCTGCATGCCGCACCCTTGCCGGAGCGCATGGTCATGGTGGCCTGCGGCACGTCCTACCATGCGGCGCTGACCGCCCGCTACTGGCTGGAGCGCTACCTGAAGATTCCGGTCGAGGTCGACGTGGCCTCGGAGTACCGCTACCGCGATCCGGTGATCGGCAAGGGCACCTGGCTGGTGACCCTGTCGCAGTCGGGCGAGACCGCCGACACGCTGGAGGCGCTGCGCCTGTTCAAGGCGAAGACGCCGGACAACCTGGCGCTGGGTATCTGCAACGTGCCGCATTCGTCGCTGGCGCGTGAATCCGATGCGATGATCCAGCTGCATGCCGGGCCCGAGATCGGCGTGGCCTCGACCAAGGCGTATACCGCCCAGCTGATGGTGCTGGCGCTGTTCTCGCTGCTGCTGGCATCCAGGGCCGGGGCGATGAAGTCCAGGGATCTCGAGGCCCATCTGGACAAGCTGCGCAGCGCCGTGGTGGGCATCCGCGGCTTCCTGTCGGC
>Ga0315540_10001374_pt1 | contig 13899 bp, 12 predicted proteins | sample SalMarSW160110MG_FD_203677 | JGI IMG/M metagenome (GOLD analysis project Ga0315540, IMG submission 203677) | Salt marsh sediment microbial communities from the Plum Island Ecosystem LTER, Massachusetts, United States - Salt Marsh Sediment SW1601-10 ... | reverse complement strand
ATCAGGTCGACCGGAACATCGGCGAATTTGGGGTCGCCGAGATATTCGTTGCGGTCGGCATGCGCGGCCGCCATCGCGCGCGCCACCAGGTCGAGATGCGGCGCGGTGCCGTGGTCGAGCGCGCCCAGATCGAAATTCTCGAGGATCTGCAACATTTCGATCAGCGTCGCGCCGCTGCCGGGCGGCGGGTTGGAGCAGACGGTGTAGCCGCGGTAGCTGCCGGTCACGGGCGGGCCCATTTCCGGACGGTAGTCCGCAAGGTCCTTGGCGGTGACATAGGCGCCGTTCGCTTCCAGGTCGGCCGCGATGCGCCGGCTAAGCGCGCCGCGATAGAAGTCGTCCGCGCCGCCCTCGGCAATGGCATCCAGGGTATCGGCCATGTCGGGATTGCGGTGCAGCTCGCCGACCTTGTAGAGCCGCCCGTCCGGCGTGAGATGGATGCGGCGGCAGGCCTCGGTCGCCGACACGCGCCGCATGCCGTCGGGCACGCCCGGCATCATGGCGCGGGTCAGGAAGTCGACGGCGAAGGGCGTCATCTCCAGTCCTTCGCGCGCCAACCGGGCGGCCGGCGCCAGCAGATCCCGCCAGGGCAGGCTGCAGAGCCGATGGTGCGCTTCGAAGAATCCCGCGACCGTGCCCGGCGTCAGGATCGAGGTGTAGCCGAGCTCGCTGCGGTAGTCGTCGAACAGCGAGTAGCCGGAAATCTCCGTCCGGCCACGGCTGTCCGCCGCCCACATGTCGGGCGTGACCTTCTCGCCGGCCCGCGCATGGAAGTCGATCATGCCGCGCTCGCCCGTGTCCGCGCGGAAATACTGGAAGGTGCCCATGCCGCCGAGTCCGCACATGAATGGATCGGCCACCATCTGCGCGAAGGCGGTGGCGATGGCCGCGTCGAAGGCGTTGCCGCCGCGGGTGAGAATCGCCGCGCCGACATCGGCCGCGCGTGGCTGGGGGCAGACGACGACGCCCTTCATCGGCCGGCGCAGAGCGGCGGAACGCCCAGCCTCTGGCGCGCGGTTCCCAGCGCGTGCTCGATCGCGCAGGCGACGGACAGCGCCCGCACGTCCTCGCCATAGGGCGCGATGACCTGGAGCCCGACCGGAATGCGCTCGTTGTCGAGCGCGACCGGCAGCGTCACGGCGCAGAGCCGGAGCAGGTTGATCGGCGCGGTGTTGCGCAGCATTCCCATATTGGCATCGAAATAGTCCTTGCCGCCGGCAACGGTCGCGATGTCGGGCGGGGTGATCGCGACCGTGGGCGCGAGCACGACATCGACCTCGCCCATGCGGGCGTCGGCGGCGACGGCGAGGTCGTCGAGCCGCTTGCGCCGGCTGAGATAATCGATGGCGGTGATCGCCTCCATCCGCTCGAAGCGGGCGGCGACGTTCGGGTCCAGCGTCGCTTTGTAATCGAGCATCTCGTCGTTGATGAAAGCGGCGAACTCCGCGGCGGCGAGCCCGCCGCGCCGGAAGACCTCGTGCGCTTCGTCCACCTCCGGCATGGCGAGCGGCACCGCCGACATGCCCTTGTCGCAGAGCTCGGCGATCGCCTCGCGCACCGCCTCGGCGATCGGCTGCGTGCTGCCCTCGAAAAACCAGTCGCAGATGCCGACGCGGATGTCGGACACGTCGCAGTCGCGCAGACCGGCGAGGAAGGTGAGGGGGTGCTCGTCCACCATCGGATCGATCACCGCGAAGGCGATCGCGGCGTCCGCGGCGGTCCGGGCCAGGATGCCCGCCGTGTCGAGGCTCGGGCTCAACGGCACGATGCCCGCGGTCGACCAGCGGTGGGCGCTGGTCTTGACGCCGACCGTGCCGGTCACCGAGGCCGGCACCCGGACCGATCCGGCGGTGTCGCTGCCGACGGCGACCAGCGCGGTTCCGGTCAGCAGGCTGACGCCTGCGCCCGCGCTCGATCCGCCCGGCGCGCGGTGCTTTTCCGCGTCCCAGGGATTGCGCGGCGTGCCCCAATGCGGATTGGTGCCGACGCCGCCGAAGGCGAATTCGACCGTGTGCGTCTTGCCGGAAATGGCGGCAAGGCCGTGCCGCAGCGCGCCGACGACCGGTCCTTCGGTCTGCCATTTCTCCGGCAGGGCCTTCGGCGTGCCCGCGAAGGTGGGATAGCCCGACACGCCGTAGAGATCCTTGATCGACACCGGCATGCCCTGCAGCGCGCCGAAGTCGAGATCGGCGGCGAAGGCGGCGTCGGCGACCTGCGCCTGGGCGCGAAACGTCTCCGGGTTCCAAGTCTTGTAGGCGCCGAGCGCGTTGTCGTGCCGCGTGAAATTCTCGATCGCGCGTTCCGCCAGTCCGACCGCGGTGATCTTGCCGGCGCGCAGGTCGGCGTAGATCGCTTCGATCGACGTGTCGCTCAAGTCGGAAGTCGTCATGATCCGGATGCTCCCGTCTCCGCGGTCCAATAACGTTCAGGTCCGCGCGCTCGGTCGGCCGCGCGCCTGTGCCACTTAAACACAGGGCATCGCATGCGTCCACGCGGGGTACCGCTGGCGTCCGCTTGTTTGCGGAAGAAGGCTCGGATAGGGTCGCGGCATGTCACTGATCTTTCATCTTGCCCGCGATGCCGAATGGCGCGCCGCCGAGCGGTCGGGACAATACGAAGGCACCGGCGCTGACCGGTGCGACGGCTTTCTGCATTTCTCGACGGCGGAACAGGTCGCCGAGAGCGCCGCGCGTCACCGCCGGGGCGAGGCCGATATCGTGCTGGTCGCCGTCGATGCGGAAAGCCTGGGCGAGGCGCTGCGCTGGGAGCCGTCGCGCGGCGGCGCGTTGTTTCCGCATCTCTACGGCGCGCTGCCGCTCGCGGCGGTCGCGTGGGCCAAGCCGTTGCCGCTCGGCGCGGACGGCCTGCATCGTTTCCCCCCTCTGGACTGACCTCGATGGACCTGTCGCGTCTTGCCTTCCCGCTGCTTCGGCGCCTGGACCCCGAAACCGCGCATAGCCTGACGGTCTGGGGCCTTGGCCACGGCTTTGGCCCGGTGCAGGAGGCTCCCGACGATCCTGTCTTGCGCTGCCGGCTGTGGGGCTTCGATTTTCCCAACCCGATCGGCATCGCCGCCGGTTTCGACAAGAACGGCGAGGTGTTCGATCCGCTGCTGCGCGCCGGCTTCGGTTTCACGGAGGTCGGCACGGTGACGCCGCGGCCGCAGCCGGGCAACCCGAGGCCGCGGCTTTTCCGCCTCGCCGAGGATGCCGCCCTGATCAACCGCATGGGGTTCAACAACGAAGGGCTCGACAAGATCGCCCAACGGCTGTCCAACAGGCATGGCGGCGTGGTCGGCGCAAATATCGGTCGTAACAAGGACGCGACCGACGCCGAGCGCGACTATGCCTCGGCCGCGGGCCGGCTCGCGCCGCTCGTCGAATATCTCGTCGTCAACGTGTCATCGCCCAACACGCCGGGCTTACGCGCGCTGCAGGACAAGGACGCGCTCGGCAGCCTGATCCGCCGGGTCAAGGCGGCGATGCGCGATTCCGTCGTCAAGCCGCCCGCGCTGTTAGTGAAGATCGCGCCGGACCTGACGCCCGAGGACGAAGCCGGCATTGCCGCGCTGGCCGAGGAGCAGTCGGTGCAGGGGCTGATCATCAGCAATACGACGATCGACCGCCCGGCCTCGCTGACGTCGCCCGCGCAAAACGAAGCGGGCGGGCTCAGCGGTGCGCCGCTGTTCGGCCCGTCGACGGCGCTGCTCGCCCGCATGTACAAGGCCACCGGCGGGCGCATTCCGCTGGTCGGCGTCGGCGGGGTGGCGAGCGGCCGCGACGCCTATGCCAAGATTCGCGCGGGCGCGTCCCTGGTGCAGCTCTACACCGCGCTCGCGCTGCAGGGGCCGGACCTTCTGCTCCGCATCAAGCGCGAGCTGGCGGCGCTGTTGCGGGCGGATGGCTTCGGCTCGGTCGCGCAGGCAGTTGGCGCGGACCATGCCTGAGGACCCGCGGGTATTGTCGCGGGACGATGGGCCGCGTAACCTGACGCGACTCGAATAACAAGGCCGCGTTGCGGCAGGCGGCCGGGCCTTTTGATGTCCAAGGTACTGCAGTTTTTCTATTTCCTTTGCTATGGCGTCGCCGGCTTGGCGATCGCTTTCATGGCGCCGAAGATCTTTCCCGAAACGCCGCGCAGCGTCGCCATCCTGGCGGGCGCCGTGGTCTTTCTCTGCGGCGCGTTGATGCACGAGATCGCGTCCCGCTGTTACCACGCGTCGCTCGACCGCCGCCGCCTGGCATTGTTGCATCGCGCCTATCAAGAGGCCAGCGAGGAGCTCGACCGGCTCGCCACGGAAGTCCAGAAGCTCAGGCACGGCCAGGCTTATTTCGCCGAGTCGGAGAGCGAACCGGACCTGGAGCTCGGGCCCGAAGCGGAGGTCGATCCCGAACCGGAGCCCGATCGGACGCCGGCGGCGGCTGCGCGGCCCGCGCCGATGCCTCGCCCCGCGCCGCCACCGCCCCCACCATTGGCGCCGGAGCCCGCGGTCGAACCGCCGGTCCGGCCGCGCGCTGAGATGCCGCCTGTGATGCCGTCGGACGCGGGCGCCGTGGCGTCCGAGGTGAAGGTGCTGCACGCGCTGATCCAGCGTCTCTACGCGCCGCCGGAACGCGGCCGCGCCGGGGGCGGGCTCGGCGCCGGCGGGAGGACGACGGTCGTGTCGGGCACGCTCATCGAGCGGGAGATCCTGAGCTCGGTGCGTGACGCGCTTCGGCACAGCCAGCTGGAGATGCATCTCCAGCCCGTCGTCACCTTGCCGCAACGCAAGCATCGGCATTTCGATTGCGCCTTGCGCGTCGCGCTCGACCGGGGCGACGTGCTGGCGCCCGCTCAATATGAGGCGGTCATTCGCGACAACGGCCTTACCCTCGCGGTCGATGACATGATGCTGTTGCGTACGGTGCAGCTCGTCGCCAAGGCGCAAAAGCCAGAGCCGGGTGGCTATTACTTCTGCCGGGTGCCGCCCGGCTGTCTTTCCGATCGCGCCTTCTTCGACGATTTCCTCGCCTATCTCCGCGACGCCGATGACCTGACGTCCTGCCTGGCCTTCGCGTTCCGCGAGGATGATCTGATCGACCTCGACGATGCGGCGGCGAATGTCGTCGGCTCGCTCGTCGAGCTCGGCTTCCAGCTTTGCGTCGAAGGATTGCGCAACTTCGACGTCGATGCCGGGCAACTGGCGGAAGGTGGCGTGCGCTTCGTCAAGATCGACGCGGGCATGCTGATGCCGGCGATTACCGGCGAGGCGGAAGGGCTCCGGCTGCGGCGGCTCAAATCCGCGTTCGACGCGGCGGGGATCGAGCTGATCATCGCCAACATCGCCAACGAGCAATTGCTGGTCGAGCTGCTGGACTTCGACATCGAATTTGGGCAGGGTCCGCTCTTCGGGGAAGGGCGGAAAATTCGCGGCGTTCAGACACCGCCCGCCGAGGCCAGGCGGGAGCGGCTATGATCGCCGGCCTGTTCGGCCTTTAGCCGTTTCAATCTCACCATGGGAAGCGAGACATTTTGAACGCGATCCGGCTCATCGACGGGATCGGTCCCATCGCCGATCAATACGACCTCTTCCTCCTCGACCAATGGGGCGTGTTGCACAACGGCGAGGCGGCCCATCCCGAAGCGGTCGAGGCGATGCGACGGCTGCGTCATGCCGGCAAGAGCATCGTGCTGATCTCCAACTCGTCGAAGCGGTCACCTTCGTCGGTGGGCAACCTCGAGCGGCTGGGCGTGGAGCGGGGGCTTTATGACGACGTCATCACCTCGGGCGAGATGGCCTGGCAGGAGATGAAGGCCGGCACGGTTCCATTCCTGCGCGACCTCGGCCCGCGTTGCTTCCTGTTCACCTGGGGCGGTGACGCAAGCTTTCTCAAAGGGCTGCGCTTCACCGCGGTGGATACCGTCGATGACGCGGATTTCTTGCTGCTCGCCGGCACCAGCGGCGCCAACATCGACATCTACGAAGACGAGCTGCGGGCGGGGATTCGCCGCGGACTGCCGATGGTCTGTCTGAACCGGGATTACGTCAGCGTCGATCCGGCGGGCCGGCTGGTGGAATGTTCCGGCAAGGTCGCCGCGCGCTACGAAGCGCTCGGCGGCAAGGTGCGCTATTACGGCAAGCCCGGCCGGGAGATCTACGAAGCGGCTTTCGCGCGCGCGCCGGGAAGCCACCGCCATCCGATCATCATCGGCGATTCCCTGCACCACGACATCGCGGGCGGACGCGCCGCCGGCATCGGCACGATCTTCATCACGGCGGGGATCCATTCCTTCGACCTCGGCATCCGCGCCGGCGAAACGCCGACGGCGCAGGCCGTGACCGCGCTCTGCAAGAAAGAGGGCGTGTGCCCGGATTTCGCGATGGCGAAGCTCGTCTGGTAGCGGGCTTTAGCCGCTGGCCGCGAGCGGCGCATCGCCGGTAATCGTGCTAACCGCGTCGCAGAGGCGGTCGTAGTCCTCCGGCTCGTTGTAGAGATAGGCGGAGAGCCGCACCCAAAGCCGGCCGGAGAACGGCGTGATCGTCACCTCGATCCGGTATCCGTCGCGCAATTGCTGGCGGATGTCGTTTGCCGCGCGCTCCGACGCCGGAACGCGGGTCGGCAGCGTGACCGAGGCCATGGCGCTGAACATCGAGAGCGGCGCGCCGAGCATCGTGCCCCAGCGCTTGCTCAGCCGTTCCGCCGCCCGGGCCGCGAGGTCATGCGTATAGCTCCGGATGCGTTCCGCGCCGTAGGTTTCTTGCATCCGCAGCGCTTCGGACAGCGACAGCCAGGCGCCGAAGTCCTTGGCGCCCGGCCAGTCGAAGGCCTCGGTATAGCCTTCGCCGAAGCGGGTGCTGATCGCCGTCGGCCGCACCAGTCCCTGGCGATCCGGATGAACCCACAGAAAGGCGCAGCCGAAGGCCGCGCCGAGCCAGTGATGGCCGCTGCCGACATACCACCGTACGCCAGCCTCGCCCAGCGTGCTGAGATCGACGGGCACGTTCCCCGGTCCGTGCGTTCCGTCCACCATCACCGGAACGCCGCGCTCGGCGCAGCGCAGCGACAACGTCTCGATCGGCAGGTGTATCGCGGTATTCGCAGTCACATGATCGAGCATGACGAGGCGGGTGCGCGGTGACAGCGCACCCATGATCGCGGCGACGATCTCGCCTTCGCTCCGCACCGGATAGGCCAGGTCGGCCAGCACCAGGCGGGCGCCGGCGCGCTCGCAGACGAATTCCAGCGTCCGGCGCGCCGATTGATACAGATGGCTGGTGGCGACGATCTCGTCCCCCGGGATCAGCACGAGGGACCGCAGCACCGCGTTGATGCCGGCAGTCACGTTGTCGACGAAGACGATGTCTTCGCCCTCGCCGTTCAGGAAGTCGCCGAGAAGGGCCGCATTGCGCCGGATTTCCGGGCCGAGCGTCTGCTCGAAGAAGCGGGTCGGATTTGCCTCCGCCTGCTTCCGCCAGTCCTCGGCGGCGCGCGAAATGGCCAGCGCGGGGACGCCATAGGCCCCGTGGTTCAGGTAGAGATTTTCCGATTCGAGCCGCCAATTGTGCAACAGCGCATGCCCGAATTTCGGCGCATGAATGCGCACGCGTCCGTCCCTTGTTCTTGGTTTCATTCCATAATGACAACAATAGTGTCGACCGGAGGGTCGGGGCCGTCAAGGCTGCTCACGATCTATCACAATCGGGTGCGTCAAAAGGTCTTGCGCTTGCGCGCCGCCGATACTCGGCATCCTATGGCCCCGATTCTTTTCACGGGGGTATCTCATGAGCTTGGTTAACGACTTGCTTCTTGCCGGCGTTGAGCCGGGCTTCCTGATGATGGCGATGGCGACGTTGGCGGGCGGCCCGGCGCCCTATCCAGGCACGGAGGTGCGAAAAGCCAAGCTGAGTTTCGGCGATCTGCACGACCGTCTCGAGGCGGCGATCGAGAAGAACGGCATGCTGCTGGTCAATTCGGCGAGCGCCAGCGCGGCGGCGAAGGCGCGCGGCGTGACGATCCCGGGCAATGCGGTGCTGGGCGTCTTCCGCCCCGATTTTGCGGTGCGCATGCTCGCCGCCAGCGTGGCGGCCGGTATCGAAGCGCCGCTGCGTTTCTATTTGACGGAGAACGCCGACGGGACGGCCACGCTGACCTACCGTCTGCCGAGCGCGGTCTTCGCGCCGTATGGTAGCCCGGCCTTGAACGAGATGGCGGGCGAGCTCGATGTGATCTGGTCGCGGATCGTGGCGGACACCATCGAGTGACGAGCCGCCCTCGGCCGGCCGTTACGAGAACCAGTCCTTCTTGGCCTGGGCGAAGCGGCCCGCCAGGAGCGCGCTCCGGATGGTCGCCATCAGCCGCGTCATGAAGGCCATGTTGTGCACCGTGAGCAGCTGGATGCCGAGGATCTCGCCCGCCTTGAGCAGGTGATGGATGTAGCCGCGGGCGAAGGCGCTGCAGGTCGGGCAGGCGCATTCCGGGTCGAGCGGTTCCCGGTCCTCGGTGAAGCGGGCGTTTTTCAGATTGATGCGGTGGGCCTCCGCCTGCCGCACGAGCGCCCAGCCATGGCGGGCGATGCGGGTCGGCGTGACGCAGTCGAAGGTGTCGATGCCGAGCGCGACCCCCTCCCAGATATCGCGAATGCCGCCGATGCCCAGCAGGTGCACCGGCCGTTCCTCGCGCCGCGGCGTCAGGGCGTAGCCGACGATGTCGTAGAGCTGGTCCTTGTGATCGCCGAGGCAGCCGCCGACCGCGTGGCCGAAGAAGGGGCGCGAGGCGACGAATTCCGCGCCTTCGCGGCGAAGGTCCTTATAGACCCCGCCCTGGATCACGCCGTAAAGCGCCTGACTGCCGTCCTGGCCGCGCTCGAATTCCGCCAGGCAGCGATCGGCCCAGCGATGCGTCATGGCGAGCGAACGGGCGGTGTAGTCGCGGTCGACGTGAAAGGGCGTGCACTCGTCGAGCACGATGATCAGATCCGCGCCCAGCTTGCGCTGAATGTCGATCGAGGCTTCCGGGGTGAGCGTGTGGTAAGCGCCGTCGCGCGGCGAGCGGAAGGTCGCGCCGTCCTCGGTGAGCTTGGTCAAGAGCGGTGTGCGCTTGTCGTGCCGGCTGTTCTTGATTTCCTCCGACGTGCCGCCCATGCCGAGGCTGAAGATCTGAAAGCCGCCGCTGTCGGTCAGCATCGGCCCGTCCCAGCCGGTAAAGCGGTGGAGTCCGCCCATGCGCGCGACCGTGTCCGCGCCGGGCTGGATCATCATGTGATAGGTGTTGGCGAGGATGATGTCGGCGTTCACCGCGTGCAGATCGCGCGGGCTGGCCGCCTTGACGGCCGCCTTGGTCGCGCAGAAGACGAAAGCCGGCGTCATCAGCGCACCATGCGGCGTCTCGATCCGTCCCAGCCGGGCGCGGCTCTCCGCGTCGCGCGCGAGCACCTCGAAGCCGAAGCCCGGATAAGCGGGTGACGCGGTCACCGGGGGCTTTCCCTTCTCGATGGGCAATGGCATCGCTGCCGGCGGCTCCTCGTCCGATCCGTTCCGTATCTTGCCGGTCCGCCTCGGACCCGCGAAAAAGCCCGCCGGAGGGGCGGGCTTGTCTGGTGGTCTGCTTGGGCCCGCTTGCTCAGGCGGCCTTGGCCATCTTCCGCTGGATCCGCCGCTTGATCCGGAGCGCGTCCGTGCCCAGCTTGCGGTTCGGCGTGCCGAGCAGGAAGGCGTCCAGGCCGCCCTTGATCTCGATCGTCCGGATGCCGCGCGCCGTGACGCGCAGGCGCACCATCTCGCCGAGCGCGTCGCTCAGCAGCGTGGTCGACTGCAGGTTGGGCAGGAACCGGCGCTTCGTCTTGTTGTTCGCATGACTGACGTTATTGCCAGTGATCGGTTTCGTTCCGGTGATCATGCAACGGCGGGCCATGTGCCAATCCACTTCTTCTCTGCAAACGACAATCAGGCCAGCGATCCTCGCAGGACGGGCCGGCGGGTCTTTTATGGCAGCACGGTCGGCACGTCAAGCGCCGCGGGCCGTTCATCCGGCGCGGCCTAGGGATGTCCCGTGTCCTCGGCGCCGGGGCCGAGCGGCTGGCCGTAGCTGAATTCCACGATATTGCCGTCCGGATCGCGAAGACCGCAATAGTAGCCGACCGGATAGGGCTCCTGCCGGGGCGCCCAGGCCAGGCAGCCGCCGACGCGGCCCCGATCGGCGATCGCGTCGACCGCCTCTTTGCTGTCCAGGGCGAAGCCCAGATGGCTGTAATCCGCATCGGGCTGGTCGCGTCCGGGCCCGCCGGGCAGCAGGACGAAGACGAACGCACGCTCCCGGCCGGGCTCCGCCATCCAGACCACGTGGTGGCCGGCGTCGTCGACTTGACGGTCATGGGTTACGCGCATGCCGCAGTAACTGCGATAGAAGGCCACGCAGGCTTCGAGATCGCGGACATGCAGCGCGATGTGAGTCAGGCTCGACGCCATAACCTCAAGGTAGCGCGTCTGGCCCAGCCTTGCCACCCGTCCGGGCAAGCGCGGCGGGCTTATCCTCGACGACGCTCGACAGCACGATCGAGGAGGCCGTCTCGCCATGCGCGCGAAAGCGCTCGATGGTCCGCTCAAGGCCCGCGAGGGTGGCGTCGGCGACCTTGATCATGAAGCAGGCTTCGCCCGAGATGTGATGGCATTCCAGCACGGCCGGGAGTTCGCGGGCGAGGCGGTGGACGGCCTGAAACCGGTCGCCGTTGCAGGTCAGGCGGAGGAAGGCGGTGACGGGCAGACCGGCGCGGCCGCGGTCAACGCCCGCGCGATAGCCGGTAATGACGCCGGCCTCCTCGAGCCGGCGGATCCGGTCGGCCACGGCGGGCTGCGACAGGCCAACCCGCCGCCCGAGCGCGCGATAGGACAGACGGGCGTCTTCCTGTAGCGCCGTGATCAATCGAAAGTCCATCTCGTCGAGCACGTCAATCATGAAAGAATATTAATATAAATAATTATCAAATGATAGATAATAAATAATATTATATTTCATATGGAAATAGCCCGGGCCGCGTCGGCGGCGCCTTTAGGAAGAGCGGCGCAACGCGATAATTGGCCATTTGCGGCGGAGAGATTATGCTGGGGGCAATCAACTCGAAAAATGCATGCGTCAACGATCCACGCGAGGGAGGACGAACATGGAAGGCACTCTCTTCGTCGGCGCCGCTTTGGCGAACCGAGGCCTGAACACCCAGAACGCACGGGGCATCTACCGGCGCCCGGCCGGGAAGAAAACGTGGGAGCTCCTGCGGAACGGCCTTCCCGACGACATGCAGGTGAACTGCATTGTCGCGCGGCCGGAAAACCCCCGCATTCTCTATGCCGGCAGCCAGCTCGGCCTGTTCCGCAGCGAGGACGGAGGCGACAGCTGGACGGATCTCGGCCTCAAAACCGGCGAGATGGCGATCTATTCGATCCTGCTGCATCCGACCGATCCGGCGACGCTCTATGTCGGCATGGACTATGCCGCGATCTTCAAGACCGTGGACGGCGGCAAGACCTGGCGCCGGCTGCCGACCATCCAGCCGGAAGGCGCGATCGACGCGTGCTTCCCGGTCCGCGTGCTGCGCATGGCCGCCGATCCGAGCAACCCGGACGAGATCTATGCCGCGATGGAAGTCGGCGGCATCACCCGCAGTCTCGACGGCGGCGAGACCTGGGAAGATATGAGCCATGATCTGATCGAGATGGCGAAGACGCCGCATCTCAAGAGCAAGATCCTCTCCGACAACGAGACGGAGGGCATGATGGACCTGCACGCGCTGACCATCAGCGCGGCGCAGCCGGGCACCGTCTGGGTCGCCAACCGGATGGGCGTGTTCATCAGCACCGACCGCGGCAAGCATTGGAAGGAGTTCGGCATTCGCCGCTTCTCCGACCTGTCCTATGGCCGCGACATCATGGTCAGCCCGAACGACCCGAATGTGTTCTACGCGGCGCTGAGCCGGTCGGCGCGGGGCGACGCCGGGTCGCTTTACCGCAGCACGGACAAGGGCGAGACCTGGCAGCGCGTGGACCACGATGTCGACGTCAACAGCACGATGATGTCGGTCACCGTCAGCAGCAAGGATCCGGACCGGATTTACTGCGTCGCGCGGCTGGGTCAGGTCTTTGGCACCGAGGACGGCGGCAAGACCTGGGAATGCATGACGATGCCCGAGGGCGTGGTCGACCTGCGGGCCGTCGCCTGCATCTGACGTCGGTCGGGCGTTGGGGCTGGCCGGTCTAGTCGCCGAAGGGATCGCGGCCGACGGCGCGGCAGAGCAGCAGGTAAAGCTTGCCGACGTCGCCGGTCATGAAGGTGCTGTGCAGCAGGTTCTCGGGATCGACCGTCTGCGATTCCTTCAACAGCCGCTCGAAATACTCGATATAGCGCATGGCGTAGCGGCGCATTTCGTCGTCGAGCTTGATCTTGTCGGCGATCTGCGCGACCAGGTTCGACTGGCGCCCGCGCAGCAGCGCACGCGTGAAGATGCCGCGCTCGCCCCGCGTATAGCGCTTCCAATCGGCGTCCGGAATCTCCGACGCGAGTAGGCGGGTCAGGTCGATCGACGTCGAATGCAGGTCTTCGACGATATAGCGTGCCGTCTTCAAGAAGAGGTCGCGGCGGCTCTCCTGTTCCTTTGCCTTCAGGGATTCGGCCTGGCTCGCCGCCTCGCCCGCCGCCTGCGTCAGTACGGCCGCCTGGCGGTCGAACTCCTGCGTTGCTTCCTTGGCCTTCTTCGTCGCCGTCTCGACGGTTTCCTTGAGCTCGCGTCCGTGGAGCGCCACCGTCTGCTTGATGGACTCCATCTCGCGCTTCGCCTCGTTCGTCGCGTTCAACAGGATTTCGGTCTGACGCGACAGGCCGTCGCTGATGTCGTGCACATGGCGGTTGGCGGTCTCGCCCGCGCTGTTCAGCTCTTTTGTCCGTTGCCGGAAGTTCTCGGCGAGCGTGGCGAGCCGCGATGAGACGCCGTCCGAAGAATGCGTCAGGTTGGCGACCTGGTGCGAGAAGGCGTCGCCGATGAGCTTGATGCGCTCGGCCGCTTCCTGCGCCACGTCGGCCAGCTGCTGCGATTCGGCATTCAGCGCGTCGGTATTGTCGTTGATCTGCATGCCGGCGCGGACCGAGGCGGTGGTGAGCCGCTCGGTCTGCTGCTGGAAGCGCTCGCCGACCTCGTCGATGAGATGAAGCGCCTCGCGCAGCCCGTCGGTCATGCCGGCCGTCTGCTGGGTAAAGGCGCCGCCCGCCGAGGTGATGCGGTTGCTGACCGCGTCCGCCGCGCTCAGCAGCGCCGCGATCTGCTTGCGCAGATTGGTCTCGATCTCCGCCGTCTTCTCCTGCGACTGCGCGCTCGAATCGCGCAACGTCTCGGCATGAAGCGCAAGCTGTTTGCGCAGATTGGCCTCGATTTCCGCCGCCTGCGCCTGGGATTCCGCGCCCGATACCTGCAGCGCCTCGATGTGTTGTTCGAGCTGCTTGCGCAGATTGGCTTCGACCTCCGCGGTCTTCTCCTGCGACTGCGCACTCGCCTCCTGGAGCGCCTCGGTGTGGCGGGCGATCTGCGTTTCGATCGTCGTTACGCGCTCGGTCAGGGCATCCGCCAGCTGCTGCAGCGCCGCCGCGTCGCCGTCGAGCGAGCCGCGGATCCGCTCCGCTTCCGTTCCGGCGCGCTCGGCCGCCTCGGTCAGCTTGTCCGTCTGTCCGTCCAGCAGGCCGCGGATTTCCCGCACCTGACCGGCGGCCTTGTCCGCGGCGTCGCGCAGGTTGCCGCTCTGCCGCTCCATCATCTCGCCGACGGCGTTGGCGTTCGCCGCCGACCAGTCCGCCGCTTCGCGCAACGCCGTCGCCTGGGTCCGCAGCGCGCCGGCCATCTCCTTGGTCTTCTCGAAGGCCGGGTCGAAGGCATCGTTGATGT
>Ga0315540_10001373_pt1 | contig 13902 bp, 7 predicted proteins | sample SalMarSW160110MG_FD_203677 | JGI IMG/M metagenome (GOLD analysis project Ga0315540, IMG submission 203677) | Salt marsh sediment microbial communities from the Plum Island Ecosystem LTER, Massachusetts, United States - Salt Marsh Sediment SW1601-10 ... | reverse complement strand
AGATGTGCTCGATTATTTTAATAAAGCAGCGGGATTCACCAAATATCCTTCCGGACTGCTTGATCAGATCAAAGATTGCAACAGCGTTTATGAAATGAAGTTTCCAGTCAGGATAAAAAATCAGATTAAAGTTATAACAGCATACAGAGTTGAACATAGTCAGCACAAATTACCGGTGAAAGGAGGTATACGTTATAGTCTTTCAGTTAATCAGGATGAAGTAATGGCTCTCGCGGCTTTGATGACTTATAAATGTGCCGTTGTAAATGTTCCCTTTGGCGGTGCAAAAGGCGGCGTTTGTATTGATCCCAAAGAATATGATGAAGTTGAACTCGAACATATTACCAGGAGATACACGTCTGAACTTGTAAAGAAGAATTTTATAGGGCCAGGTATAGATGTGCCGGCACCCGATTACGGAACAAACGGTAGTGTTATGGCTTGGGTGGCTGATACTTATGCTGCATTCAATCCAGGTTCGATCGATGCACAGGCCTGTGTTACCGGTAAACCTATCAGTCAGGGCGGAATCAGGGGCAGAACCGCAGCCACGGGAAGAGGCGTTTACTTTGGAATCAGAGAAGCGCTTAATAACGAAAAAGATTTAAAGAAACTTGGACTAACAGCCGGTGTCGAAGGAAAGAGAGTTGTTGTTCAGGGGTTGGGAAATGTTGGCTACCACGCCGCAAAATTCTTCTTTGAAGCCGGAGCTAAAATAGTTGGTATCGCGGAATTTGAGGGCTCCATTTATGATCCAAACGGAATTGATATTGAAAAATTAATGATACACAGGAAATCGACAGGAAGTATTCTGGATTTTCCTGGTGCTAAAAATCTAAAAAGCAGGGGAGATGCTCTCGAAGTTGAATGCGATGTATTAATACCGGCGGCACTCGAGAACCAGATAAATTCAGCCAATGCAGACAAAATCAAAGCTAAAATTGTTGCAGAAGCTGCAAACGGCCCGGTTACACCGGAAGCTGAAAAAGTTCTTCTTAAGAAGAATACTTTAATAATTCCCGACCTGTATCTAAATGCCGGGGGTGTAACAGTATCTTATTTTGAATGGCTGAAAAATTTATCTCACGTGCGTTTCGGAAGAATGGGAAAACGATACGACGAATTAATCTATCAAACTCTGGTTAATTCAATTGAGTCGGCAATCGGTAAAAAGCTTGATGATTCATCAAAGCAAATTATAACTCATGGTGCAGATGAAGAGGATCTTGTGAATTCGGGCCTGGAAGAAACTATGGTGAGCGCATATAATGAAATAAACGAAGTATGGAAAACAAATAAAGAGATTCCTGATCTTCGCACTGCTGCTTTTGTAACTGCCATTAATAAAATCGCTGATTCTTATTACGCGCTGGGAATATTTCCTTAAAAAGATATTATATTTTTGTTTTACCGTATATTATTAAAAGAGTTTAAACCCAGCCTCTTAACTTGCACGCTTCTGCGACTCTTGCAACACCAACAACCATCGCACCGAGCCGGGGATGAACTTTTTTATCTTTAACTGCTTCCATTACGGTATGATAGGCTTTTTTGAGTTTATCGTCTAATCTTTTGTGAACCCGCTCCTCGTCCCAGAAGTATGAGTAATTATCCTGAACCATTTCGAAATAAGAAACAGTTACGCCGCCCGCACTGGCAAGAATATCAGGTATAACGTGAATCCCGTTTTTATTTAAAATAATATCCGCCTCGGGTGTGGTCGGTCCGTTTGCAAGTTCACAAATTACCTTTGCTTTAATGTTGTTGGCATTCTGAGAAGTAATTGCATTTTCGAGTGCAGCAGGGTAAAGAATTTCCACTTCGAGTTCCAGAAGTTTTTCATGAGGAATTTGCTTTGCCCCGGGAAATCCAAGCACGGAACCGGTCTTTAATTTGTGCGTTACAAGTTCTTTTGGATTGAAGCCATCACTGTTAAATATGGCGCCGCGTGAATCGCTGACAGCTACAAGTTTTCCTCCGCCTAAAATTTCCTGGTGAAGTAAAGCAGCTCTTTGACCTGCATTTCCAAATCCTTGAATTGCATAAGTTCTTGTAGGATCGAAACCGTGAAGTTTACACGCTTCCCGCACCGTTATCACACCACCACGTGCAGTTGCATCTCTTCTTCCTTCGGTTCCGCCAATCTGTTGGGGCTTGTCAGTCAAGACGCCGGGCTGATGAAGATTCATAATTGTTTCATATTCATCCATCATCCACGCCATTGTTTGAGGGTTTGTGTAAACGTCAGGCGCAGGAATATCTTTATTAATTCCTATAAACGGAGCAATTGCTCTAATGTATTCTCTTGATAAATTTTCAAGTTCTCTTTCCGACATAGATTTTGGATCACACACAACACCGCCTTTTCCTCCACCGAGAGGTAAATCTACTACTGCAGTTTTCCAGGTCATCCAGCATCCAAGTGCCCTGATAGTATCGACAGTTTCTTCCGGGTGAAATCTGATTCCGCCTTTAGCCGGGCCACGGGCAAAGTTATATTGAATTCTGTATCCCTGGAAAATTTTTGTTCTACCGTCATCCATTTTAACGTGCAAAGTAAAATTAAATTCTCTTTGCGGGGTACTCAGCAGCTCAATTGTAGCTTTATCAAGGTTTAAAATTTTAGCTGCTTCAAAAATCTGCTGTCTTGCTACATTAAATGAATTATATGATTCCATTATTTTATCCTTTGGTCTTTTTATTTTTATCAGGAGAATCAGGTTCAGGTTTTACCGGCACATCCAGAATTATTCTGTACCAGCAGTTCTTGCAGGTTAATACTCTATCGACACTTAATAGCACCTGTTGCCATGGACTGAGCTTATGCCCACAATGAGGACAATTTTCTAAAATGTCTTTACTCATTTCCGGCTTACTATTTTCCAAGTTTTCCCTCCGGTTTAAAAATAACTCCTTTGTTCTGATGACCGTTCATTTTAATAACTATGGGTGAATCAAAACGAAGGAGTTTAGTAAAAACTTTTGAAGCTGTTGGTTTTTGATCAGTTAGCCAGTTCCAGTTAATCAGTCCCTGGTTTTTAAGACTGTTTATATTGAAATAGCCGATCATAAATGAAGTAATGTTCTGGAAAAAGTGAGAACCTTGTGAAGGTTCAACAGATAAGTCTTTAAATCCGGATTCAACAATTGCGCGTGCACCTGCAATTTGTTCCCAGTTTACCGGGATCCCAAGCCACGGATCGAGTGATCCCCATCTGCCTACACCAATTAACAAATATGGCCTGTTTTCGTCTATTAATTGACTGTTGAACTGGCTTACTTCTTTTGCAACATCCCGGCTTTTAGATCTGTCGAATGAATCGTAATCAACAAAGACAATATCGTAAATATCGTTGAGTACACCATCACCAAGTACCTGGTTGCTGAAACAAATTAATTTTTCGGGTTCGAATTTGTCAATTGTAATTTCCTCATGGTCTCTATTGATAACTAGCGGTCTCATTTGCAAAAGCCCGAATTCTTTCGGCTTTCCCTCAGATACTGATAGATTAACAGCAAATTCTATTTCTATAGGAGTACCCATTCCCCAGGTTCCCATATCGAGAAGCAGATCTATAATTTCCGACAGAGGAAAAAGTTTGTGCTTGAGCATTGGTCCGAACGTAACCATTCTAATGCCTGCCCGGCTAAGTCCATCAGAAATTGAATCATTCTCAGGAGAATAAGTAGATCCCACAAGACTTAGTGTCCCCTCTTCTTCAGCTACATCAAGGTCATAGGTTTCGATCATCATATCGTGTGTGGCATAACCAAAATCGGATTTACCTTCAAGGTTAAGAGCATAAAAGTTTTTCTGACTATTATCTAAAGCATCCTTTGTTGAATAAAATTGTATCAGATCTGTTGGATACTTAGGGCAGAATCTTACAACATTTCCTCCGTCTACAACAGTTTTACCCAAACCAAGGGCAACCGAGACAACCCCATCTATAGATTTTTGAGGAGCTATTGGATAAAAGTTATACGATTTTGCAACACCTGATATTTCAGGATAAAATTTATGATCGCGTTTTGATCCAATAATTTTCTGAATAATGACCGCCATTTTTTCCTCTTCAAGGCGGTAGGAGGTTATCTTTATATATCCTTTTGCACTCTGATAAAATGTGGAAGCGTAAACTCTTTTTATGGTATTCAGAAGGTCGTTTAGTTTTACAAGAGGATTGTGATGATTATTTGGAATCATATAAGTCTCATAAACGCCCGCAAAGGGATGATACTGTGAATCTTCAAGTAAACTCGACGATCTAACTGCAAGTGGTGTGTGAACAATATCCAGGAAAGCTGCAAGCTCACCAAGAACTTCCTCAGGAAATTTTTCCGCTTCTAAAAATCTTTTTGTAATTTCTTCGTCGTTTTCACAGCTTAGAGCAAAATTTCTCAGTTTATTGTCATCGAGAAATTGATCGAATACATTCGTTCCAATTACAACTGCTGCAGGCACAGAAATCTGAATCCCTTTGAATTGATCCCGAACGTTGTAATTATTTATTAAAGTATTTACAAAGCCTAAACCTCTTGCTTTTCCACCTAATGAACCTCCGCCAATTCTCGCAAAGCTACTGTTGGGATCAAAAGATTCCTTTGTGAAATCTGCGATGATGCCCCGCTGTCTGAGGTTTCTATAATTATGCAAAGAATTAATTAAATGCTGACGAAGCTCATCAACAGAAGAATAATCAGAAACCTTTCTTGGCCTTAGTTGATGGGCCAGCCAGAATTCCGTCCGGGCTTTAAGCCAGTTTGAAAAATGATTCCTCTCACCGTGATATTTTATGCTTTCAGCAGGAACAATCTTTAATTGTTCTTCAAGGCTTTTCAGATCGTTTGCTCTGCCAACTTCAATACCGGCCTTTGTCCTGAAAATAAAATCACCGAAACTGAAATAGTTCGTCATAAAATGTTTCAGTTCGTTTATTAATAATGGGGAATCTTTTAATACAAATGAAGCTCCAATATCATCTGTGTAAGTGGAATAATCAGAATTATTCGATGTTAAAAGTATGGGAATATCAGGATGATCATTTTTTACATTTTTAGCAAATTCTATTCCAGCAACCGGATCGTCTTTGCCATTTCTAGGAAAATCAACATCTGATATTAAACCGAGTACAAGGTCTTTATACTTCTTGTAATAATTCCAGGCTTCTTCATAATTTGTGCAGAGCAGAATTTTCGGACGTGCACGCATTCTTAAAAACCTATGAGTGAGGTTTATACCTTCTGAAATTAATCTTTGCGATTGAGCCAGAATTTCTGTGTATATAACAGGTAGTAAAGAAGAATAATATCTTACATTGTCTTCAATAAAAATGATATTTTGAACACCAACAATTCTACTGTCATGATCTACGTTCATTCTATCTTCAAGGTATTTTACAATTGCAATTATTATCCTGAAATCACCATGCCAGATGAAAATTTTATCGAAGACAGAGGTTTCAGGTTTAAGTAATAAATATTTTAATTCTTTGTTATCGTGTGCAAGTAAAATAATTGGAATATTAAGTCCCGATTCTTTTGCCAATGCAGCAAAATTAATTGGGTGCATGTCTTCAATGTGAAGAGTAGTAATAATAAGATCGAATCTTCTTTCTTCTTTGGCAAGTGCTATTGCATCTTTACCGCTTGATACTCTTGTTAATTCAGGGGAGTGGCTGAGGTTTAATCCCTGATATTCATTTCTGATTAATTCGTAAAGTCTGCCATCTTCTTCAAAGAGGTATAAATCGTAGAGGCTGGAGACTAGGAGAATATCTCTTATCCTTAATCTCATCAGGTTCTGAAAACCCTGGAATCTGTTGCCGTAACCGTGCTCTACCCAGTAATCATCAAAACTGTTTTTTACTGCGTCATATTTATCTCGCATGATAACCTGCGGTTAATGACGTAAATTTAATTGTAAAAATAAGAGAAGGCCTTCAATTTATGTAGTCAATTTGAAGGCCCTTGAAAGAAATAATAATTATACAACACCCTGATCCATCATGGCATCAGCAACTTTCAGGAATCCGCCAATATTAGCGCCATTGACATAATTGCCAGGTGTTCCAAATCTATCTGCCATATGAACACAGGTAGTATGAATATCTTTCATAATCATTTGGAGTCTGTTATCCACTTCTTCTCTGTTCCATGGCAAACGCATGCTGTTCTGTGTCATTTCCAGTCCGGATACTGCAACGCCACCAGCATTAGCTGCTTTTCCGGGTCCGTAAAGAATTTTTTTATCAAGAAATAGTTTTACACCATCTAGCGTGGTTGGCATATTTGCGCCTTCACTAACGACGTAAACACCGTTCTTTATAAGATTCTGTGCATCCTTTCCATTTATTTCATTTTGAGTTGCACTTGGAAATGCACACTGAGCTTTATGATTCCAGAGCGGATTAGAATCAGCCTTTGGATCAATAGTAGTGTAAACAGCATTTTTATATTTCTCAGCGTATTCTTTAATCCTTCCGCGCCTTACATTTTTCAATTCCATTACGAAGTTAAGTTTTTCATTATTAATTCCTTCTTCATCGTAAACGTAACCATTAGAATCTGACAACGTTACAACTTTAGCTCCGAGAGAAATTAATTTTTCAACAGTATATTGTGCAACATTTCCACTGCCTGATACAAGACAGGTTTTTCCTTCCAGAGTTTCTCTTTTTGTGCTCAGCATTTCGGCTGCAAAGTAAACTGCTCCGTAACCGGTAGCTTCAGGTCTGATGAGCGATCCTCCCCAGTTCAGGCCTTTACCTGTTAGTACACCTGTAAATTCGTTCCTGAGTTTTTTGTATTGACCAAACAGATAACCAATTTCTCTACCTCCAACGCCGATGTCACCGGCAGGAACATCGGTATTTGGTCCTATGTGTCTGTAAAGTTCGCTCATGAATGCCTGACAGAAACGCATAATTTTTAAATCACTTTTACCTTTTGGGTCGAAATCCGAACCTCCTTTTCCACCTCCCATTGGAAGTGTTGTAAGACTGTTTTTAAATACTTGTTCGAATGCGAGAAATTTTAGAATACCAAGGTTAACTGATGGGTGAAAGCGTAATCCCCCTTTATAAGGTCCGATTGCACTGTTCATTTCGATTCTGTAACCCTTGTTGATGTTGACTTCTCCCTGTTCATCAACCCAGGGCACGCGGAAAGTTATAACTCTTTCAGGTTCGATAATTCTTTCCAGTATTTTTGCAGCCTGGTACTCGGGATGTTTTTCAAAAACCAGCGAAAGAGATTCTGCAACTTCCTCTACTGCCTGATGGAATTCTGGTTCAGCAGGATTTTTTGCTTTGACTTCCGCAATCAGATCCTTTATGTAACTAGACATGATCGCCTCCTTGAGTTATGTATAGTGAGTATATTATTCAGCGTAAGGTGAGTTTAATACATCTACGCTTTTTTTGAAGTAAACTTTGTCCCCCTAGATTATGAGTAAAATGTTATTTGCCCGGTTTTAATATGATTCCTTTATTCTGGTGCCCGCTAATTCTTACAGAAACAGGCTCTTTAAAATAAAGATGTTTTACATAATTTGTTTCATTAATTGTATTTTGTTTGAGTAGCCATTCCCAGTTTATAAAACCCATATGGGTAAAGGTATTTACCGTAAAATATCCCACTCTAAAAGAAGTTATATTCTGGAAAAAATGAGACCCTTGGGATGGGGTAACGTTCATATCTTTAAATCCACCCTCTACTATTGTGACTGCGCCGGAAATCTGGTCCCACGTTACAGGGATTCCGAGCCAGGGATCCAGAGAGCCCCATCTGCCGATTCCTATCAGAATATATGGTCTTTTTTCGCTTATTAATCTTGAATTAAATGAACTTACTTCAAGTGCTGTTTCTTTTGTTTTTGACCTGTCAAATTTATTTATATCGACAACTACAATATCGTGGATATCAGTAATTACACCGTTACCCAATACTTGAGTACTCTGGCAGATGAGATTTTCTTCCTTAATATCATCAAATTTTAATTCAACATTCTCTCTGTGAATAACAAGCGGTCTCATCTGGAGCATTGCAAATTCCTTTTTTTCACCTTCTTTTGCTGCGAGGTTTACTGCAAATTCAATTTCTACAGGAGTGCCCATTCCCCACGTGCCAATATCTAAAAGTAAATCAAGAATTTCAGGTAAAGGGAAAATACCATGCTTTAATATTGGTGCAAAAGTCACAACTCTCATTCCATCTCGTGATGTTCCATCATATACTGCTTCATTTTCAGGGGAATAAGTTGAAGCTACAGAAAAAAGTGTATTGTCTTCTTCGGCGCTATGAAGGTCGTATTTTTTTACAAGTATATCTGAGGTTTCGTGAACATCGGATTCAAGGTGTCCCTTTATATCCAGTGCATAGAAATATTGCTGTGCATTTTTAATTGTTTCTTTAGTTGAAAAAAACTGAAGCAAGTGTTTCGGGTATTTTGGACAAAATCTTATCGTGTTACCGCCTTCTACAACTGTCTTGCCGAGCCCGAGTGCAACTTGTGCAATTCCATCGGAAGATTTTTGAGGTGGTACAGGATAAAAATTAAATGATTTTGCAACACCTGAAAAATCCGGGTAGAACCTTCCGTTTCTTTCTGTACCAATCAGTCTTTGAATAATTACCGCCATCTTCTCTTCTTCAAGTCTGTATGATGTGGCTTTAATATAATCTTTTGCTTTCCGGTGGAACGTTGAAGCGTAAACACTTTTAATACATTGCAGTAATTCCCTGAGCCTGACAGCTTTCTGAGGATTACTGTTGGGAATCATATATGTTTGGTAAACACCTGCAAATGGTTGAAATTGTGAATCTTCAAGCAGGCTTGAAGACCTGACGGCTAGAGGCCCTTTTACTAATTCAAGAAATTGAGAAAGTATGTTTGAAATATCCTGTGGAAAATTAGGTGACTCAATGAATTTCTGAGTTATTTTCAGATCATCATTTTCATTCAACGCGAAATTTTCAAGGTCATTCTTTTCAATAAAATAATCGAAAACATCAGTGGCAATTACAATAGCAGAGGGAACAAATACTTCGATATCTTCAAATCTATTCCTGATGTTATAGTTAATTATCAGTGTGTTAATAAATCCAAGGCCACGAGCCTTTCCACCCAATGAGCCCCATCCAATTCTGGCAAAGCTATTTCTCGGATCGAACGTGTCTTTATCAAAATCTGTTATAACCCCTCGTTGCCGGGCCTCCAGATAGTCCTTTAAGGATCCTATTATCAGGTCGCGAAGGTCCGATACAGATTTAAAATCAGAAACTTTTGCAGGTCTGAGTTTGTGAGCCAGCCAGAACTCAGTTCTTGCTTTCAACCATTTTGAAAAATGGTTCCCCTTACCGTGATAAATAATGCTTTCGTCCGGCACAGTTCTTAATTGTTCAATCATTTCCTTTAGATTTCTGGCTCGCCCAATTTCTTTACCGTCGGGCATTTGAAAAACAAAATCACCAAATCCAAAATTGTCTAGCATAAAGTCGCGAAGATCGTGCAGCAGAGTGGGCGATCCTTTTAAAAGAAATGAAGCACCGACTTCCTGGGCCTTGCTCATATATTCTTGATTACTGGACTGAAGCAGTATAGGAATATCTTTCTGTTTAGCTTTGACATCTCTAGCAAATTTTATTCCTGCTTCAGGGTCTTTTTCTCCGTGTCGTTTAAAATTTACATCTAAAATAATTCCGAGAATATAGCCTTCATATTTTTCGTAATAATTCCAAGCCTCTTCATATGTATTGCAGAGTAAGATTTTAGGCCGTGCACGCATTCTTAAAAATCTGTGTGTGAGATTTACTCCTTCAGCGATCAATCTTTGCGATTGCTTAAAAATTTCTGTGTAGATCAAAGGAAGGTAGGAGGAATAAAATTTCACATTATCTTCCACTAAGATAATAGCTTGAACTCCGGCTGTTTTGATATCGTTTTCAACATTGAGTCTGTCTTCCATGTATTTAATAATTCCTATCAGTAGATGGTAGTCACCCTGCCAGATAAAAATTCTTTCAAAAATGGAAGTATCATATTGTGTAACTAATTCCTTCCTTTCACGGTTATCATAAGCCAAAAGGATTATCGGTTTCTTTATTCCAGCTTCCCGGATCATTTGTGCAAACTTTACCACATGCATATCTTCAATATGGAGGGTAGTTAATATTAAATCGAAATTGTCCTCTCTCATTGCAATTTCAATTGCTTCTTTACCGTTGGTAACGTGAGTAATTTCAGGAGAATGGCTCAAATTTAAATTCTGGTATTCTTGCCGGATAAGTTCGTATAGTCTCCCGTCTTCTTCAAACAGGTAATTATCATAAATGCTTGAGACCAGAAGTATTTCTCTGATCTTAAAATGCATCAGCTTCTGGAATTTTTTTATTCTGTTGCCGAAGATTTCATCACTATCTGTCTGGCGAATCTTTTCCTTCTCAAGTGTGTTTTTAATATTGGAATTCAAGGTTACTATATCTTAAAAAAATATGAATCAAAATTGTACTAAATAATTTTGACAGTTTTTATTTCAACACAGAATTTTTTCCTGTGCTCATATAGAAATTAAACTAATCCCTGATCAAGCATTGCATTTGCTACTTTTAGAAATCCTGCGATATTTGCCCCATTAACATAGTTACCCGGGGTACCATATTTTTCAGCTGTCTCTATACAGGTTCTATGAATCCTAACCATAATTTCGTGTAGTCTTTTGTCAACCTCTTCTTTAGACCACGGTAAACGCATACTGTTCTGCGACATCTCTAGTCCTGAAGTAGCAACCCCACCGGCATTAGCTGCTTTGCCCGGTGCATAAAGTATTCCTGCCTGCGTAAATACCTTATAGCCTTCTATAGTCGTTGGCATATTGGCTCCTTCACAAACACAAACACAACCATTTTTTACCAATTCCTTTGCATCATCTTCGTTTAGTTCGTTCTGTGTCGCACAAGGCATTGCCACATCGACCTTGATACCCCAGGGATGTTTGCCTTCGTAAAATTCAACCTTAAATTTATCAGCGTAATCTTTTACTGTATCATTTGCGCTTGACCGCATCTTCAACATAAAATCTGCTTTTTCTCCCTGGATACCGTTTTTGTCATAAATGAATCCATCAGGACCGGAAAGTGTAACTACTTTTCCGCCCAACTGATTTATTTTTTGTACAGCACCCCATGCAACGTTACCAAATCCGGAAACTGCAAAAACTTTTCCTTCGATATCGTGACCTTTTGTACGCAACATTTCCTGGGCAAAATAAACTGCGCCGTACCCAGTAGCTTCCGGTCTGATAAGTGAGCCTCCCCAGTTTAAACCTTTCCCAGTAAGAACTCCTGTAAATTCATTTTTCAATCTTTTGTAATGACCGAAAAGAAAACCGATCTCTCTTGTACCAACTCCGATATCACCTGCGGGGACATCGGTGTTGGGACCGATATGTCTGTATAATTCAGTCATGAAACTCTGGCAGAAACGCATCACTTCATTTTCACTCTTACCTTTCGGATCAAAATCGGAACCACCTTTTCCTCCGCCCATGGGCAAAGTTGTAAGGCTATTCTTAAAAACCTGTTCAAAGGCAAGAAATTTCAAGATACTGAGTGTAACGGAGGGGTGAAATCTTAATCCGCCTTTGTATGGTCCAATGGCACTGTTCATTTCTATACGATAGCCCCTGTTGACATGTATTTCTCCCTGATCATCCATCCAGGGTACCCTAAAGATTATTATTCGTTCCGGTTCAGTCATTCTTTCTAAAATTTTAGCCGACCTGTATTCGGAATGACGTTCTAAAACAAGATCGAGTGAATCTAAAACTTCCTCAACTGCCTGGTGGAATTCCGGTTCATTCGGATTTTGCGCTTTTACTTTAGCTACCAGTCTTTTAGTATATTCGGACATACGTACCTCTTATGTATAACATATTTTATTTATTCTCATTAAAGGTGAGATTTTTGATGATTTATTTGCGGAAAAGCGAACAAGAATTAACATGTAGAAATAACCAACAGGAATTCTCAATAATTATAACATTAAACTTAGCAATTAATTATCTAAAGTTCATAACACAAAATTCAATTATTAAAGGTTATTCCCCGCCATAAAAAGTTTTTTCAGGGCTACATAAAAAAGCCCTTTTATGGTAAGTTTTTAGCATATTTAATAGATTTGTTACAGTTCTAAATTTAAAATGTATACCAGAGGATTTTTCAGATGGAAAACAAAATAGTACTTGAAAAGGTTCAACAAGCGATTGGCATATTGAAAGAAAAAGATATCGATATGTGGATCACTTTCGCACGGGAAAGTTCAATAATGCCGGATCCTGTTATGGAAATTATTATTGGACAGAACAGTACCTGGGAATCTGCATTTATCATTTCTAAAGATGGCGATACTAATGCTATACTTGGCGAAATGGAAAAAGAAAACTTTGAAGGTAAAGGAGGTTTTAAAAATATAACAGGCTATGTAAAATCATTCAGTCCGCCGCTTCTGGATTATCTCAAGAAAAAAAGTCCTAAAAACATTGCAATTAATTTTTCACAAAACTCTGTGCTAGCGGACGGACTTACTCATGGCTTTTATTTAAAGATATTGAACTACTTAAAAGGAAGTGGATTTGAGAATAAATTAATTTCTGCAGAAGAAATCATCGCTGCATTGAAGGGAAGAAAATCTGAAACAGAAATTGCTATAATGACAGAAGCAGTTAATAAAACTCTTGACATATTTGATGAAGTAACAAACTTCATAAAACCGGGAAAGTCAGAAAAAGAGATTGCTTCATTTGTAGAATCAATAATGCAGAGAAAAGGATTCGAAGCTGCGTGGGAAGAAGAAACATGTCCGGCAGTATTTACTGGGCCTGATACACAAAGTGCACATTCGGGACCGACTGACAGAAAAGTTGAAAAAGGGCATCTTGTCAATATGGATTTCGGAATTATTTATAAAGGATATTGTTCTGATTTACAAAGAACTTGGTATGTCTTAAAAGATGGAGAAGATAAAGCACCTGTCGAGGTTCAAAAAGGATTCGAAGTTATTCGGGATGCAATTCAAAAAGTTGCTGATAATCTTAAACCGGGTGTAACTGGATGCGATATGGACGACATTGCACGTAATTATATTGTTGAGCAAGGCTACGAAGAATTTCCACACGGACTTGGACACCAGGTTGGCAAAAGAGTTCACGACGGAGGTTGCGGCTTATTTCCCCGCTGGGAAAAATATGGAAACACTCCTTTTATGAAGGTTGAGGAAAACCAGATTTTTACGATAGAACCGAGATTAACGGTTAAAGGTTACGGAACTTCTACTCTTGAGGAAGAGGTTATTGTTAAAAATGATGGGGCTGAGTTTATTTCCAAGCCGCAGAAAGAATTGATATTAATAAAGTAGAGACGAGGCATGCCTCGTCTCTACTACAAATTCAGAACCGACACTCCCTTTTATAACATTCCGATAGTAAATTGTTAAATTCTTCAAAGGAGATTTCTTTTGCACCAAACATTTTTAAATGTGGAGTCATATATTGGATATCGAGCATTACAAAATTTTTTTCTTTTAAGCGTTCCAGCAATTTTACAAGTGCTACTTTTGAAGCCTGCGTAACTTTCGAAAACATGGATTCACCAAAAAAAGCGCCGCCGTATGAAATTCCATAAAGGCCACCAACAAGTTTCCCTTTTTGCCAGGTCTCCACAGTATGAACATATCCAAGTTTATTCAGTTCAAGGTAAGCCTTTATTAACCTGCCAGATATCCAGGTTTCATTGCGATCTGCACAACCTTTCACTACAGATGGGAAATCATAATCATAATGGAATTCAAATATATTTTCCTTTATTATTTTTTTTAGAGAACGTGGAACGTTGTAATTATTGAGA
>Ga0315540_10001370_pt1 | contig 13920 bp, 12 predicted proteins | sample SalMarSW160110MG_FD_203677 | JGI IMG/M metagenome (GOLD analysis project Ga0315540, IMG submission 203677) | Salt marsh sediment microbial communities from the Plum Island Ecosystem LTER, Massachusetts, United States - Salt Marsh Sediment SW1601-10 ... | reverse complement strand
AAGCAGGTGTTTGGCTACACCCGGCTGATGGTCGCGGGTTTCGGCGTCGGTGCCGGCGAGGAGGCGCTCTCGCGAACGATAGAGTACGGCCACGACCGGCTCCAGTTTGGCGAGCCCCTGTACGCCAAGCAGGGCTTCACCCACAAGCTGATCGTTCCCCATGCGGTGCGGTTGGAGGCTGCCCGCGCCTACTGTGAGGAGGTAGCTGCCAGGCTCGACGGCGGGGAGGTCGGGCTCCAGGCGGAGGGATCGGTGGCCAAGTACTTCGCCACCGAGGCCGGCAATGCCGCGGCGGACGCTGCGCTCCAGGGCCACGGGGGTTACGGCTACACCCGCGAGTACGAGGTCGAGAAGATCCGCCGCGACGTGCGTATCACCACGATCTACGAAGGCACGTCGGAGATCCAGCAGAGCATCATCGGCACCCACCGCTGGCGGGCGGTGGTGCGGACCAAGGGCGGCTTCTACCGCGAGCCCGCCGCCGAGCTGCGCTCTCTCGGTCCCGGCGGAGAGGCCGCCTCGTGGGCGGCCGAGGCGCTCGCCGACCTCATCCTGGCGGCCCATGCGATGCGTTTGCCCCGCGAGCAGTGGGCGCTGTTCGAGATTGCACGGCTGGTGGCGGAGGTCGAGACGGCGAGCGCCCTGGTCCGCAAGGCGGTCGCGGCCGCCCCGCCGGTGCGCGAGCTGCTCGAGCCGTGTGCGCAGCTGCACGCTGCCGGTGCGGCGCGCGAGGTGGCGGTCACCGGCCAGCGGCTCGCGCGCGCGCGCGACAGTTTCGACGCGGCCGCCGCAACCGAGCTGTGCGGACGGCTCGACCTCAGTCGCGCACTTGCGTTCGGTGCCGGCGAGCTCGACGAGATGGACCGGGTGGCGGCCGCACTTGCGAAGTAGCGGTCCAGTCCAGCCAGGAGCCAGAAGAACTTCAGTCGATGTCGTTGTCGTTCGAGGACGGTTCGGCGGTCCAGTACTCCTCGGAGAAGAGCTTCGTGGTGAGGCGCGAGACCGGCGATTGTCGGTCCTTGCGGCCCCCCTCTCGATCGTCGCGTGTGGGCACTGCCAGGCTCGCCTCGGCGGTGGAGAACTCATCCAGCACGCGGTCTTCGATGACCTTGCGGATGTCGGAGTTGAGCGGATGGGCGATGTCGCGGAGCTGTCCGTTACGGCCCTTGCGGGCGGGCATGGTCACATAGAGCTGGCCTTCCCGCCCTTCCATCACGCGCAGGTCGTTGACCATGAAGCAGTCGTCCAACACGATGCTGGCGAAGGCCCGGACCTTGCCGCCCTTTGACGGGCTGATGCGAACCTCGGTGACTTCCATACTCTGCCTCCCTACGAGGGAATCTCCTCGACCGCGAGCCGTGCCCGGTCCCGACCAAGGGTGCGGCCGACGTGGACGCGCCAGCCGCCGGCCAGCGACTCGGCCGCCGCAGTGGCTGAGCCGGGCCGCTCGAACAGGGCGTAGACGGCCGATCCGGAGCCGGTGACGGCGCAGCGCACAGTGTCGCCCAGGCTACCGAGCGTCTCGAGCGCCTCCCCAACCTCCGGCCAGCCTTCCAGCACGACCGGCTCGAGGTCATTTCGCAGCCGGGACCACGGCGGCTCCCCGATGAGCCCGGCAGCATAAGCATAGACGGTTGGGTCGGCCGGGCGCCACTCGCTCGGGGCGTCGAGCCGCCGGTAGACCTCCGGTGTCGGGGCGGCGAGGCGCGGCGTCAGCAGCACCAGCCCGAGCGTGGCCGGGTCGGGCAGCGGGTAGACCTCCGAACCGCGACCGACCCCGAGCGCGAGCCCGCCGACGAGGAAGAATGGGACGTCGGAGCCAATCCCGGCGGCCAGCTCGAGCAGGCGCTCGAGCCCGAGCTCGAGCCGCCACAGCCGGTCGAGCAGGACCAGCGCGGCGGCCGCGTCCGCCGAGCCGCCGCCGAGCCCTGCGCCGGTGGGGATGCGCTTCACCAACGAGAGGCTCGCCCCGGGCTTTCGCCCGGATGCTGCCCACAGCACTCGCGCGGCCGCCGTCACCAGGTTGTCGTCACCTGCCGGAGCGGCCTCCTGCGGTCGCACCTGGAGCATGAGCTCGCCGTCCGGTGCCGGCTCGGCGGTGAGCTCGTCCGCGAGGTCGATGCTCTGCAACAGCGTTCGCAGCTCGTGAAAGCCGTCCGGACGCCGCCCGAGGACCTCGAGGTGAAGGTTGATCTTCGCCGGTGCGCGGACCCTGAGACGGCTCATGCCGGGTCCGGGTCAGGTGCAGGGCAGGTGGGCAGGTCGGGCTCCGCCGGGAGCCGGCGGTCAATCACCCACTCGATCCGGACCAGGACAAGCTCGGCGCTGCGGCCGTCGACGTGGTGGAGCTCCAGCCGCCCGGGAAGGGCGCCGGTGTGGCGGTCGAGCTCGATGGCCCAGCTCCCGCCGGCGACGCTGACGACCCGCCACGGATCCTCGGCCAAGCCGACGCGGCAGCTCCAGCCGACGCCCGAGACCATGACCTGGTTGGCGCCCGGGACCGGGGTGACGGTGTCGTCCGGCAGAGCGGGAAGCCGTCCCGCCAACAGCCGGGCCGCCTGCGGCAGGGGTAGCCTGCCGAGCCCGAGCACCGCCGAGACGTCCTTCACCTCCAGACGGCAGCCGGCACGGAGGTCGTACAGCATCGCCGACTCAGTGGGTGACCAGGCAGCGAGCGAGACGGCGGATCCGAACGGGTCGCTCACCGTCAGCCGTCCCGCGTCGCCGGCAGTGAGGACGGCCAGGCGAAGGCCCCCGGTCCTGCCGACGCGCAGACGGTACAGCGCACCGAGGTCGGCAGTGAGCGGGCGCGACAGCGTCACGATTCCCTCGGCCAGACGATCCGCCGGAATCAACGGCGGCGGTGCTGCGGTGCGGCAGCCGACGGCGAGGGCGACCGCGGCGGCGAGAGGCCAGCCGGCGCTACTTCGGCGCATCACCGAGGCCGGCGAGCAGCTCGCGGACGTGGTCAGGGTTCTCCGGAGACCGGGTCAGGGCCTGCTCGAGGATCTTGCGGGCCTCCGCGGTCTTGCCGAGTGCGGCAAGGACCTCGCCGAGGTGGGCCAAAACGGTCCCATCCGAGGGCGAGCCGTCGACGGCCTGGCGCAGCCACCGCTCGGCCTCGTCGAGATGTCCGAGGCGGAAGTTCACCCATCCGAGGGAGTCGAGGTAGGCCGGATTGTCTGGCTCCAGCTCGACGGCGTGACGGATCAGCGGTAGCGCCTCGTCGAGGTGGCTTCCGAGGTCAGCCCACATGTAGCCGAGGTAGTTGGCCGCCTCCGCGTCGTCCGGGTCCTGCTCAAGGAGCTCCCGGAAGATGGCTTCGGCGTCGTCGGTGCGGCCGAGGCGCTCGAGCGCGGCGGCACGGGCGAATCGGATCTGACGATTGTCGGGAAAACGTTCGAGCAGGGACGCGGTCTCGCGCTCGACGTCGCCCCAGCGCTCCAGGGTCTGGAGCACACCGAGCGCGGCGAACACAGCATCGAGGTTGGACGAGCCGAGCAGCGGGCGCAGGCGTTCCATCCCCTTGGCGTCGCCCAAGCGGAGGCGGCACTCGGCCTCGAAGGCTGTCGCCTGGAGACGCGCCGGACCCGTCAGCCGCGGCTGCAGGCGCAGCATACCGGCCACGCCCTCCCGCCACTGCTCGGTGCGGCGGTAGGTCAACGCCAGGAGCTGGACCAGCTCGGCACCGCCCTGGTCGGGGTCGGCGAGCCGCTCGAGCCACTCGCGGGCCACCAGCGGGTGGTCGGTTGCGAGCTCGATTCGGGCCGCAGTGACCGCGGTGCGCGCCGAGGTCCTCGAGCTGGCGTCGGTGCGTGACAGCTCCCAGGCGTGCTCGAGATCGGAACGGGCCGCGTCGAGCCGGCCTGCACGCGCCTCCGCCCATGCCAGAGGGAGCAGGATGTCGAGGTCGTCCGGGTTCTTCTTCTTCACAGCCTCGAGCCGGGACACGGCCTCCTGAGAGCGGCCCGTGGCCGACAGCAGCAGGGCCTCGAGAGTCCTCGCCCGCACCGAGTCGGGCTGGACTGCGAGCACCCGTCGCACTGTGCGCAGCGCTGCTTCGGTGCGGCCTCCATCGGAGAGCAGGCTCGACGCCTGCAGAAGACCATCGAGGTCGTCTTCCTTGAGCCAGCCGAGCATCGCCTCGCCCGCCTCTGCCGAGCGTCCCAGTGCGACAAGGGAATCGACCAGGCCCTGGCGGCACGACCCCGCCTGCGGACCGCCGTCAACGCACACGCGGTACGCATCCGCCGCTTCGCGCAGCCGCCCGAGCCGCTGCAGCAGGGAACCGTCGTAGGCGGCGAGTTGCGGGTGACTGCCGCGACCGCGCCGCATCTCAGCCACGACGGCCTCGGCATCAGCGATCTTGCCCTGCCGCTCGAGCACCTGGGCATAGGCGAGCTGGACCTGGGGGTCGTCGTCGCGCTCGGCGAGCGCGCCGCGCAGCGCCGCCTCGGCGGTCGCGAGCTCGTCGGGCTGTCGGGCCGCAAGCTGGGCGAGAGCCAGCGCCCGGGTACGCTGGCCGTACCAGTCGAGGTCATTGCGGCCGGCGAGCAGCGCCACGGCTCTGTCGGGCAGGCCGAGGTCCCCGAGCAGCGCCGCGTAGGTCACCCGGACCTCGATCGAATCGGGCGCCTCTTGGAGGGCCTTGGCGTAGGCCTCGAGGGCGTCGCGGTAGCGTCCCTGCGACTCGAGCAGGCGTGCCTCGAGAAAGGTCTCGAGACCTGCGGGCACCGGTGGGGCCTCGGCCGTCGTCTGGACGGCGGGGACCGCATCCGGTGGAGCGATCAGAGCGAGCGCGACGATCGCGAGGGCAACGCGCGCAAACGAGGAGTTCATCGTCACCGGTCGTCTCCCTGCGGACGACGCGGCGCACGAAAGTCTCTGTGCGCGACGCGTCCAAGTCCACAGTGTACCGCCTCTGGGCCGGCTCCCTGCTACAATCCTGCGCCGATGGATACGGATACCGGCACGGATCAACTGTTCTCGGACGCCACCTTCGACGCGCTCGACCTGCCCGCGGCGGTTCGCACGGCCGTCGACGAGCAGGGCTGGACACGAATGACCCGGGTCCAGGACGCGGTCCTGCCGATTGCGCTCGCGGGCCGCGACGTCGTGGTCCAGGCCCAGACCGGGTCGGGCAAGACGGCGACCTACCTACTGACGATCTTCACCCATATGCTGCGGGTTCCGCGCGCCACGCCGCCCGAGGTCCCGCGTGCGCTCATCATCGCTCCGACGCGCGAGCTCGCGGTCCAGATCCGCGGCGATGCCGAGACGCTCGGTCACCTCGTCGGGGTGAAGGTCCACGTCGTCTTCGGCGGGCTCGACTACAAGAAGCAGCGCGACATCCTGTCCGCGGGGACCGATCTCCTCGTCGGCACCCCCGGCCGCCTCATCGACTACCACAAGCAGGGCGCCTACTCGCTGGCATCGACCGAGATCGTGGTCGTGGACGAGTGTGACCGGCTCTTCGACATGGGGTTCGCGGACGACCTTCGCTGGCTGCTCCGACGTCTTCCCCCGCCTGACAAGCGGCAGTCGATGATGTATACCGCCACCCTCTCGACCAGGGTGGCGACCATCGGCTGGCGGCACATGAACGACCCCCAGGAGGTCGTGATCGGGCGCGAGAGGATCACCCCGGACACGATCCGACAGCGGCTGTTCCACGTCTCCTCCCGGGAGAAGCTGTCGCTGCTGCTCGGACTGCTCGAGCGCGAGGCGACCACCCGGACCATGGTCTTCGTCAATACCCGGCACAGAGCGCGCCGACTGGTCGAAGACCTCCAGCGCCACGGCTACCAGGCCCGCGCCTTGACCGGCAACGTGATGCAGACCAAGCGCCTGCGGGTGCTCGACGATTTCCGTGAAGGCCGTCTCCCAATCCTGGTCGCCACCGACGTGGCGAGCCGCGGCCTGCACATTGAAGGCGTCACCCACGTGATCAACTACGACCTGCCGCAGGACCCAGAGGACTACGTCCACCGAATCGGACGAACCGCACGCGCCGGCGCCGAGGGCATGGCCATCACCCTCGCCTGTGAGGACTACGTCTACTCGCTCGACGCAGTACACAAGTTCGTCGGCTACGAGATTCCGGTCGAGTTCGCACCGGACGACCTCTTCGCGCGCGTCGTGCCGTACGGCGAGCGCCCGTCCCGCTCCCGCGTTGTCCACGGACGTCGTCCCCGGGGTCGTGCGGTCGACACCGGGGTGGCGACCGCGGAGGGCGGCCGCGAGGCAGCCCCCGAGGGTGCTCCGCCGAAACCCAAGCGGCGGCGACGGCGACGGCGCAGCTCGGGGGGCCCGGCGGGCAGCTCTGGCGAGGGCGGCAGCAGCTCCGAAGGCTGAGCGGGCGCGTGTCCGAGGTCACCGAGTTCCTGGTCTGGCGCTCGGCCCTGGCCGAAACTCCCCGCCGGCTTCGCTCGCTGGTCACCAACCTGAGCGAACAGTCGGCAGCCGTCGTCGAGCGGATGGTGAGGCGGGACGTGGAGTCGGTTGCCCACCTCGGTGCGTTGCTGGACGTCGATGCATCCCTCACCCCGCTGCCTCCTGCAACCGACCCTGTCTCCGAGTTCGCAGCAGGGCGAGAGCGCCTGCTGGCGCTGCTCGCCGTAGTGGACGGGTCCAGCCTTCACCGCGAGATGCGGCTCGCCGACCGCCGCACCCTCGACCCGTGGCGCCTGGCGGGGGAGCTCGCCGAGCACGACGTGCGGAGCCTCGCCGAGCTGCGTCGCCTCGGGCAGGGAAGATGAACCACAGAGACACCGAGACGCCCGCCCAGCGCCATGATCGTGCTCGTGATCGAGCGCGATCATGGCGCTCCGCAGGAAGCTGGCCCCCGGTTCTCTTCTGTGCTTCTGTGCCTCTGTGATTCACTCCGAGTGACGCGAGCGGAGGTCGGCGGCGGGCGAGGTCGGCGAGCGGTCGGACCACTCCGGCAGCACCGGTCCCGGCCGCGCCGGGTCGCACCAGACCAGGTCGCGGGGCGCCAAGCCGAGCACGAGCTCGGTGTACTGACGGCCGTGGTCGAGCTCGATCACGGGCACCGCGCCGTTGGCGAGCGCGACCGCCGCAAACGCCTCCGTCGGATCGACCGCGAGCCGCAGCGGCGGCGCCCGCAGCACGGCCTCGTCCTGCAGCTTCGTCTTGAGGCCGTTGCGTGAGGTCTTGAGCTGCCACACCTGGAGGACGCCGCCCTCGCCGCGATCGGCAGCCACCACCAGGGTGCGACCGTCCTCGACGAAGGCGGCGTCGGCCGGCGCCCCGCCGACATCGAAGGCCGCGATCACCGCCTGTGTCGCAGGCTCGACGATGCGGATTGCGGTGCTCGAGCGGTCGACCAGCGCGATCGCCCCGAGCTGGTTGGAGAGCGCGATCCGGGTCACGTCGCCGGCCAGCGACGTGCGCTGCAAGAGCTGATGTGCAAGCAGGTCGACGCTGACCAGGCTGGCGCCGCCGACACCGTCGGGGCGTCTGTCGAGGATCAGCGCGACGGCGTCGTCACGGGTGAAGACGACCTGCCACGGGTTCTCGATCCTGGCCTCGACCCGCTCCATGGGGGCACGCTCCGGATAGGTGACCAGGAGCACGTCGCCCGCCACGACCAGGTAGCGGTCGTCCTGGTGGCCGAAGTGCGGCATGGTCACGCCGTCGAGGTGGGCCACGGCGTTCAGACTCCTGAGGTTGATCACCGTGGTGCGCCCGTCGACCAGATCGGGAGCGAACAGCATCCCGCCCGGGGCCGGGAAGAGGAATCCGACCGGGCCGGTCGGGTAGTCGAGCATCGCGCCATCGTGGGGGTCGGCGACCACGACGCGGTTTTCGACCGAGGCGGCGATGAGGCCGGTCGGCGCCTTGGTCCTCGCGTCTCCGGTCGCGCCGGGCACGAGCACTGCAAGGAAACCCAGGAGCACGCCGACACGGCCAGATGTGCGGGGTCGCATGGACCACAGGGTACCAGCCTTTGCCATACTGGACGGGTGTCCGATCTGACGGCACGGCTGAAGGAGCGAGCGCGCGCCGAGGGCTTCGACCTCGTCGGGGTCGCCGGCGCGGGTCCCGCGGAGGGTGCCGAACGACTGCGAGGTTGGCTCGACGCCGGGTACTCCGCCGGCATGGCCTGGATGGAACGGACCGCCGCGCTGCGAGCCGACCCCCGCACGCTGCTCCCCGGGTGCCGGTCCGTCGTGGCGGTGGCGATGAGCTACCGGAGCTCGCTGCCGGCCTCGACTGAATCACCGCCTCGCGGTCGGGTGTGGATCTCCCGCTATGCCTGGGGCCGCGACTACCACCGCCTGGTCAAGCGCCGCCTGGTCCGCCTCGGGCGCTGGCTCGCAGCCGAGGCGCCGGGATGCGGCTGGCGGGTCGCGGTCGACACCGCGCCGGTGCTGGAGCGCGAGTGGGCGGCTCGTGCCGGTCTCGGCTGGATCGGCAAGAGCACGATGCTGCTCAATCGCCGGTTCGGCTCCGAGCTCTTCCTGGGCGTACTCCTGACCGACCTCGAGCTGGTCGTGGACCAGCCGGTCCCGGCGCACTGCGGGCGCTGTACGGCGTGTCTCGACGCGTGCCCGACGCGTGCATTTCCCGAACCGCGGGTGCTCGACGCCCGGCGTTGCATCGCCTACCTGACGGTCGAGCACCGGGGCGAGCTCCCGCCCGGCAGGGAGCACATTTCGGGTCGGATGGTCGCCGGCTGCGATGTGTGCAACGAGGTCTGTCCCTGGAATCGGCGGGCGCCGGCCGACCTCCACCCGGAGCTGGCGCCTGCGCCTCACCGGTATTGGCCGCTCCTGGCCGCGCTCGAGAGCCTGGACGGGGAGGGGTGGCGAAAGTGGCGAGAAGGCAGCGCGCTGAACCGCATCCGGTGGCCGGAGATGCAGCGCAACCTGGCGGCGGCTCGCCGCTTTCTCGGGGCCCGCGGCGAGCTCGACGATGACACCCCCGAAACCTCTTGAGCCATGTCGCACGACCGCCCCAGAATCTCGATGGGGTCCTCGGCGACCGAGCAATGCCCCGCAGTCCGCGGCCGAGACGACCGCGGGCGCCCTTCGGGCGGATGCCCGGCGGCTACTTTTTCTGGGGACGGAGGACCATGGTGAGGTCGCGACCTTCCAGCTCCTTGGTCGGTTCGCGATCGACCTTGGCCACCTCGGCCAACTCTGCGCGAACCCGGCGAAGGACCTCGTATCCGTTCTCGGGGCGGCGCATCTCACGCATCCGGAACATGATGGTGATCTTGACGTGCTTGCCTTCCTCGAGAAACTTCTGCGCCAGGCGCACCTTGGTCTCGAAGTCATGGATGTTGATGTTCGGGCGGAACTTGACCTCCTTGATATCGATCTGGTGCTGCTTGCGCTTCTCTTCGCGCGCCTTCTTCTCCTGCTCGAAGCGAAACCGCCCGTAGTCCATGATCTTGCACACGATGGGACGCGTGTTCGCCGAGACCTCGACAAGGTCGAGGCCCTTCGAGCGGGCGAGGCTGAGCGCCTCGTCCACGGAGATGACCCCCATCTGATTGCCCTCGTCGTCGATCAGTCGGACCGGGGACAGTCGAATGCGCTCATTGATGCGCACCTGGGGTTTTTCGGGATCCTCACGAAAAGCATACTTCCGAATGATCGTCCTCCCTTTTCCCGCGGCCAACCGTGAGCATGCCACGACACCGAAACGGCTTGTGGCGAACGCGCTCAGTATAGCAAAAAGGGCGTTGTCAACCCGGTCAAGAGGTGTTTCGGAGGCGACGTGCGATCGCCGGCCAGGCGAGCGCGATCGCGGCCGAGAACGCCGCCGCGGCGAGGTAGGTCCCGCTCCCCCCAAGGGTCGCCCAGAGCGGGCCGGCCAGGGCTGATCCGACAACGATGCCGAGCCCGAACGCGAGCCCCGAGTACAGCGCCTGGGTGGCGCGGCTGGCGCCCGCAGGGGTGACCCGCTGCACGAGCTGGACCCCGGCGAGGTGCGCGGCCGCGAAGCTCGCGGCGTGGCCGAGCTGTGCCGCCGCGAGCAACGGTAGGCTCGGCGGAAGGGCCAGCAGCAGCCACCTGATCGGCGTCAGCGCGAGTGCGACGCCGAGCAGGCGCTCGAGGCCGAGGCGGCGCTCGAGCTGCGCTCCCCAGCGGAAGGCTGCCAGCTCCGCGAGCACGCCGAGCGACCACAGTCCCCCGATCACCTCACGGGCGTACCCGGCATCGGCCACCCGCAGCGAGAAGAAGGCGTAGTACGGGCCGTGGGAGACCTGGTGCAGGGTCAGCAGGCCGAGCAGCGCCCACAGCGCGCCCGGCAGGCGAGCGTGGCCTGCACTCGGCTGGGGTCGTGCGGCGCCGCGGTCGAAGGGCCAGCAGGCCACCGCGACTGCCGCCAGGACGACGGCGAGCAGACCAGGAAAGGCGAGCAGACGTTCGCCGGCGAGTACCCAGCCGGAAGCACTCGCCGCCAGCACGAAGCCCGCCGAGCCCCACAGGCGAAGCCGGCCGTAGCCTCCTTGCGGCAGCCGCTCCAGAACCGAGGCCTCGATCAGGGGCAACACGGTGCCGAAGCCGAGGCCAACCAAGAAGAGGGCCGGAACGAAGGTCCACTGGACCTGCAGCCGGGCGAGGAGCAACGCCGCGCCGAGTGAGAGCGCGAGATGGGCGGCGAGGAGGCCGTGGAACCATCGTCCACGGTCGACGAGGGTGCCCAGGAGCGGGGCGTAGACGAGCTTCGGCGCGGAGAAGGCGGCCGTCGCGAGACCGATCCCGATCGCCCCGACGCTGCGCGCGGCGAGGTATGGGCCGAGGAACGGGAGAACGACGCCGAGCACGCCGAAGTAGGCGGCATAGAACACGGCCGCCCACTTTGACGCCACCGGGGGCGTGGGGTAGCGTGCGCCCATGGCGGAGACCCTCGCGATCGTCGGAGCCGGGCTCGCAGGCATGACGGCCGGGCTGCGACTGGCCGAAGCAGGATATCGGGTGCACCTGTTCGAGCGCTACCCGGGCGCGGGCGGCCTCGCACGCGCGTTCGAGGTCGGAGGAGAACCCCTTGAGGCGTTCTACCACCACCTGTTCACCACCGACACCGATTACGTGCGCTTCGCGGCCGAGCTCGGTCTCGCAGACGAGATTGAGTGGCTGCCGTCGAAGATGGGCATCTGGACCGAGGATCGGCTGTGGGAATTCGGCACCCCGATGTCGCTGCTGCGCTTCCGCCCACTGCCGCTCGTGGACAAGCTGCGCTTCGCGCTCGCGACGCTGTACCTGCAGCGGGCACGGCGGCCGGAGCCGTTCGAGGACGTGACCGCTGCCGACTGGCTGCGCCGGTGGCAGGGAGAGCGGGCGTGGCGAACGGTGTGGGGACCGTTGTTGTACCAGAAGTTCGCCGACGACGCCGAGCGGGTGGCGATGGTGTGGCTCTGGCGCAAGATCTCGCTGCGCGGACGATCGCGTAGCGAGTCCGGCTTGGGCGAGCGGCTCGGCTACATGCGGGGCTCCTTCGGCCGGCTGGTGGAGGTCCTGCAGCGGCGGATCGAGGGCCTCGGCGGGCAGCTCCACCTCGCGGACGCAGTGCGCCGGATCGAGCGTGAAGACGGCCACCTGCGGCTGATCACCCGCAGAGGGACCTCTGACGTCGATCGGGTCGTGGTCGCGGCCTCGATCCCCGACTACCTCGAGATCGCCGGCCACCTGCTCCCGGTCGACGACTATGCCCGCCTGAGCGAGCTCCGCGCGACCGCGGCGATCTGCACCGTGCTCGAGCTCGACCGATCCCTGACACCCTACTACTGGCTCAACATCGCCGACCCGGAAATGCCCTTCGGTGGGCTCATCGAGCACACCAACTACATCCCGGCCGAGCGCTACGGCGGGCGTCGGATCCTCTATATCTCCAACTACCTGTTCATCGACAACCCGCTCTTCGGGGCGCCCAAGGCAGAGGTGCTGGCAAGCTATCTGCCGGCCCTGGCGCGGGTCAACCCGGCCTTCGATCCATCCTGGATTCTCGCCAGCCACCACTTTCGAGCCGACTATGCCCAGCCGGTCGTGACCTGCGGGTATCGGGAGCGGGTGCCGGCGATGCGCACCCCGGTCGATGGTCTCTACCTGTGCTCCATGGCTCAGATCTACCCCGAGGACCGCGGTCAGAACTATGCCATCGTCTACGGCGAGAAGGTGGCCCGCGTGGTGCTCGAGGATCTCGGAGCTCCGAGGGCATAGGCCCGTCACCGGCGTCGTGCACCTGAGATGCAGCCGGGGGCCTCTGCTCTGCGGGCTCCTCTGACGCGCTGCGCGCGTCGCAGGGGACGGGAAACGGGTCCGGAGCCGGATCGTCGGGCGTCGGCGGGACCGAGCCGTTGCCCGATCCCGCCGCCCGCGGCCGGCCGCCCGACCCTGGATGGCTGCGCCCGGTCGCGCGGTCGTTCAGTCGCTGCCGCTCGCGACCTCCTGCGGAACGATGAAGGCCGAGTCGTTGGTGGAGTTGTCGACCCGGGTCGCGTAGGGAAAGACAGGGCCGTCTTCGCAGTCGACCTCGATGCGGCCCGAGCTCAACCCGAAACGCGCCAACGCCCGGTTGATCTGGATCTGGGACAGGGCGGGGACGTCCTGCAGCAGCGTGATCACGAGCGCACCGGCGTCGTCGAAGTACCGCAGGCGGACCGACACCGGTCCGGGCGAGGGGTTGAGGACGCCGACGTGGGTGCGAAAGTGGGCGTCTTCGCGCAGGCCGAGCAGATGAGCGGTCGCGCCGGCGGGGAGGGCCCGGGCGAACGTCATGGCCGACATCGACTGGCCGACGGTGCCGTTGGGGGTGCGCCATGCGGTCCGGCTCACCGCCAGGACCGGCTCGCCGCCGGTGCACACCGAGATCCCGCCGAGGAACGGCCGCCACACGCGCTCCAGAACCAACGGCACGACGTCGTCGAGGTGGACCGATGCACCTGCTGGAATCGGGGCGAGCACCGCGACCGGAGCGGTCGTGTTGTCCTCGCCGCGGGCAAGCAGCGCGATCCGAACGGTGGCGTCGCCGCTTCCGAGGTTGGTGAGGTCGAGCCCGGTCGCCCAGTAGCGGCCGTAGGTGTCGGCAAGCGTCCGCCCGGAGGCGGGCACGAAGCGACACGGCCCTCCCGCGAGCGGATCGCCCGCCAGCTCCCGGGACACGACCTCCTGCGCGGATACGGGCATCGAGACGGCCGCGAGTGCGGCGACGAGAGCGAGGGTCCGCATCGACATGGCAACCTCCCGAGGACTCCCTCCCAGGGTAGACGCGACTCCAGCTCGACGCCAGCAACGGTCCGTGGTCCGGGTCACCGCGGGCCGTGGCCTGCCTCCACCTCGAGTCTGCGACCGAGGTGTCGAGCCATGGGGCGACATGGGTCGCAGTCGCCGAGTCGCGAAAGGGCCGGCAATGGCTGGCAGATGGGCGCCCGAAGCAGGGAGGTGGCGAGACCTGCAGGCTACGGTCGAACGGCGGCGACCTTGACGCTGACCACCGCCTCGGCCGCGGCGCGCAGGTCGCCGGGGGTGATGCCTGGATCGTCGAGGATCGCGCGCTCGCTCGCATCGGGGTGGGACGAGCCGATCGGGTAGCGCGATTCGGCGAGCACCTCGACCTCGGTGAACCCGGCCTCGGAGATCGCCGCCAGGTAGTCATCCCTGAGCATCGCCCCGGCAATGCAGCCGGCATAGGCCGCGACCGAGCGCGCCACGCCCGAGGGCAGCGGCCGCGCGAGCACGAGGTCGGACACCATCAGGCGTCCGCCCGGCTTGAGCACCCGCAGCGCCTCCCGGAACACCCGCGGCTTGTCGGTCGACAGGTTGATGACGCAGTTCGAAATCACCATGTCGGCGGCGGCGTCGGCGACCGGGAGGTTCTCGATCTCGCCGAGCCGGAACTCGACGTTCTGGACCCCTCCCCTGGCGGCGTTGTCGCGGGCGCGCTCGA